>Ga0308417_1001172_pt1 | contig 18255 bp, 12 predicted proteins | sample HotsprSampleOS65_FD_203528 | JGI IMG/M metagenome (GOLD analysis project Ga0308417, IMG submission 203528) | Hot spring phototrophic mat microbial communities from Octopus Spring, Yellowstone National Park, Wyoming, United States - 20090730_OS65 ... | reverse complement strand
TCAAGTCGAGCAGCACCAGGTCGTAGAGCCCGGTTTCCAGGCGCTTCAATCCCGCCGCGGCGTTCTCGGCGCCGTCGACCTGGTACCCTTCGCTCGATAACAAAAGATCTAGACTCTCACGGATGTCGGCCTCGTCGTCGACGACCAGGATGCGGCCGCGGGCGCCGCCCGCCGCACCCGGCACCAGTGGCTCAGACATTGACCGGCTTTTCCGCCACGGGGAAGTCCAGATGAAAACAGGTGCCAGCCCCTGGCAGGCTCTCTACTTCTATCGTACCGCCGTGTTCGCGGACAATCCCGTAGGTGACCGAGAGCCCGAGACCGGTCCCTTTGCGCGCTGCCTTCGTAGTGAAAAACGGGTCGTAGATGCGGCTCAGGGCCTCGCGCGGTATCCCTTTGCCAGTGTCGGCGACGTCGATGAGCGCCGAACCGTTCCCGAAAGCCGTCCGCACCCGGAGCACGCCGCCCTCCTCCATGGCATCCCGCGCGTTGAGAAACAGATTTAAGAACACCTGCTGGAGCTTGCCAAAGTTGCCCTTGATCGGCGGCAGCTTCTCCTCGAGCGCCAGCTCCACCCGAATGCCTCCGGCCTCAAGCTGATGCTCGAGCAGGCTGAGCGTCTCGCGAATCACTCGGTTGAGGTCCACTTCGGCGAATTCGGTCGGCGAGGTCCGCGAGAAGTTCAACAGCGAGTTGACGATCTCGCTCGCCCGGAAGGTCTGCTTGGCGATCTTATCCAGAATGCGCGCCGTCTGCTCGTCGCCGGACACCTGCCGGGCCAGCATCTGGGCGTAGGTGGAGATGACCGCCAGCGGGGTGTTGACTTCGTGCGCCACGCCGGCGGCGAGCAACCCGATCGAGCTCAACTTCTCGGCTTGGACGAGTTGCTGCTCGAGCTGCTCCCGGGCGGTGATGTCGTCAAAGATCACCAGGCGCCCGATCCGTTCGCTGTTGCGGGCCACCAGGGGCGCGACGGCGATGTTGAGAATCCTCTCCCCGGCAGGGGCGGCCATCCCGATTCGGTTGCCGTTGCCTCCGAGGGCCGGGCGGCGCACCTCCGGTGGAAACATCTCCGGCCGCAGGGTGAACTTGTAGACGTGGCGGATCTGGTTGTCCTCCCGTCCGGTCTCCAACTCCGCCACCAGGCGCTCCGGCAGCAGCTCGCTCAAACGCCGCCCCAGCGCCGCCTGTCGCGGGATGCCGGTGAGATGCTCCATCTGCGCATTCCAGCTTTCGACGCTATCGTTCAAATCCACTGCCAGGATGCCGACGTTGATCGATTCGACGATGTTCTCGCTGAACTCCTTCAGCCGCTCGTACTCCTCGACCTTGTTTTGCAGGGACCGGTATAGCCGCGCGTTTTCGATGGCGATGCCGACGTAGCCGGCAAGCGTCACCAGCAGATCCAGATCGTCGCTGGTGAGGAAATCGCCCTTCACTGTGCGGCTTGCCCCCAGGTAGGCGATTGTCCGACCGCGGACCGTGCAGGGGACGTAGTAAGTCAAGTCCAGGGCCGCGATCGTCTGCCGCACCGACGGCGGCCACTCCTTCGAGACGACGTCGAGCGGGTGCCGCGTCCGCTCAATGAACAGGCACGGTCTGTCGGGCCGCGAGGAGAGGAAACTCAAATCCAGCCGGCCGGCCGGCGCTTGGCGCCCCACGGTCTTCTCCAGATAGAACCGCTCCTCGCGGGCATCGGCCAGGAAAAAGGCCACGTGTTGAATCGAGAGCGTGTGCCTCAGCCGGTCGGCCACCAGCTCGAGCATGCGGTCCAGGTCCGTCTCGGCGCCCAGCTCGCGCCCGAACTCGACCAGCGTCTGGCGGTAGTCGTAACGGTCTTTGTAGAAATAATGCCGGTCGAGCTGCTCCTGGATCCAGTTGCGGATCGGCTGAAAGACGAACGTGGCGATCAGGATCAACAAAACCACCGCGGTCGGACTCAGGTCCTCGAAGCGGCCGACGGAGAGGATGAGGCCGTAAAAGACGCCGAGCACGGCCAGCGTGGCCAGCGTGTAGGCGTAACCTTGCTGGAAGATCACGTCCACGTCCATTAGCCGGTAGCGGAGCACGGCGTAGGCCCAGGTGAGTGGGACGAGCGGCAGCGAGAAGATCGCCAGCTTCATGAAAGGCCCGGGCACGGCCCCGAACAGATACGGCACGACGTAGAACAGGGTGAAGGGCAAAATGCCCCAAACGGCGCCGTTGCGCAGCCACTTGAGCTGCTGGCGAACGATCGGATCCTCGGCGCGGCGGAATTCGGCGCTCACCGCCGCCGCGCCCAGCAGGTAAAAGGTGCTCAGGAAGGCCAGCCACAGCCGGTCCATCGTCCAGCGCACCTCGACGAGCGACATCGCCGTTACGCGCACAAAACCCGAAGCCAGCGCCAGATAGGCGGCCAGCATCAGGCCGGCCGGCACGTACAACAGCAGGCTCCGCCCCAGGCCCCGGATCGAGCGGCGCGGCTCGGGAAACGACAGGGCAAAGTGCAGGAAGATCGTCGGCGCCAGCAGTCCGGCCGCGACGTTGCCCCAGTAGATCACCTTGTCGAAATTGTTCAGCTTGCCCGTGTAATGAAACGTCGACAGTACGAAGGAGACCAGGCACAGCACGTAGAAATGTCGCGCCCGGGGGGCCTTGCCCCGGCGGAAGTAGACGAAGATGCCGATCGCCAAGTAGGCCAGGCCGACCAGATACTGGTAGTAGATTGCGCGGTCGGGCACGCGCTCGCCGACGTAGACGGTCGCCTGAACCTCCACCCCGCCCCGTTCGAACGTGTATTCGGCCTTGTTCCAGGCGCCCACGGCGACCAGGGCCTGCGGCACGGCTGTCGCGCGGGGAATGGGAGTGCCGGCAATCTTGCGCAGAACATCGCCGGACTTCAGCCCGGCCTTGGCCGCCGGACTGCCCGGCGCCACCTCGAGGGCGACGACGCGATTTCGGCCCTCGCCTGCCGGCCGGTCCACCCAGATGACGCCGTCTTCGGGCAAGCGGAACTTGCTCTGCTGCTGGAAGTTGATGCCGGCGCAGACGACGGCGGCGGCGGTGAGAACCACCAGAAGCGCGCCCACCAATTGCGCCTTCAATTCGCGCACGAGCAGATCCCTGTAAACAGGATACACCCTGTCGGTTTTCGTCTTGCAAACGGGATACCAATTCCGAAAAACTCGCCCACCCGGGCATAACTGGCGTGTTTCTGGCCGGTTGCCGACCGTCGCCGGGAGGCTCGCTCCGCTTTTTGGAAAAGCCTCCTACGCTTCGCAGTAGCCTCCACCCGCAACGCCGCTGCCGCCACTCCGTGCAACCCCGGGGCGCCCAAGCACGTCCGACCAAAATGGCCTGGTAGGCCGCAGGAGCGCGCGGCCGATTTCGGTTGACGCGCCCCGGCAAAGCTGCATAAAATTGAGATAGCTCGAAGCTTCGACAGACTGGTGGCTCCTATGAAGGCCAAATCAAGTTTCGTGTTCGGCTTTCTCGCCCTTGGCCTCCTTGTCGGCTCCCTTCCGCTGAGCGCGCAAAAAGACCGCCGAAGTGCGCCGCAGCGAGAAACGATAGCCAAACCCATGAGCGAGAAGGAGCGGCGGGAGCGGGAAAAGAAGCTCCGGAGAGAGCTCGAGGCCCCTTATCGGAAGTGGCTGAACGAAGACGTCGCCTACATCATCACCGATGAGGAGCGCGCCGCCTGGAAAAAGCTCCAGACCGCCGAGGAGATGGAGCAGTTCGTCGAGCAGTTCTGGCTGCGCCGCGACCCGACGCCGGATACGGTGGAGAACGAGTTCAAGGAAGAGCATTACCGGCGTATCGCCTATGCCAACGAGCGCTTCGCCTCCGGCATTCCGGGCTGGAAGACCGACCGCGGCCGCATCTACATCACCTTCGGTCCGCCCGATGAGATCGAGTCGCATCCCTCGGGCGGCTCTTACGTCAGGCCGTGGGAGGAGGGCGGCGGCACCACGTCCACCTATCCGTTTGAGATCTGGCGCTACCGCTGGATCGAGGGGGTCGGCTCGGACATCCTCATCGAGTTCGTCGACCCGACCATGACCGGCGAGTATCGCATGACGATGGATCCGTCGGAGAAGGACGCGCTGCTCTACGTGCCGAACGCCGGTCTGACCATGCTGGAGGAGTTGGGGCTGGCCAGCAAGGCCGACCGCTTCTCCCGCACCGACGGCACGCGGCTCGGCACGGGCAACATGCCCTTGCCGCACCGGATGAATCAGTTCGAGCGGCTTCGCATCTATGCGGACCTGCAAAAGGCGCCGCCGATCAAATTCCGGGATCTGGAAGCGGTCGTCACCTCCAACATCAAGTTCAACCTGTTGCCGATGAAGGCGCGCGCCGACTTCATCAAGATGACCAATTCGACCATCCTCACCAACATCACGCTCCAGTTCGACCGCAAGGATTTGCAATTTGAGGACAAGAACGGGGTCTCGCGCGCCATTGTGAACATCTATGGGCGCATCACGTCCCTGACGCGCCGTCCGGTGAACGTCTTTGAGGACGTGGTGACGGTGGAGCTGCCGACGGCCCTGCTCGGCGAGGGCATCAAGGGCTCCTCCATCTATCAGAAGTCGATACCGCTCGCGCCCGGCACCTACCGGCTGAACGTCGTCGCCAAGGACGTCGTCGGGGGCAACATGAACAACTACGAGATGGCCCTGCGCGTTCCTGCTTACGACGACGAGGAGTTCGGCATGAGCTCGCTGATCCTGGCCGATCTGATCGAGAAGGTCCCCACCCGCTCGATCGGCTCCGGCCAGTTTGTCATCGGCACCTCGAAGGTGCGGCCCCGCATCGACGAGGTCTTCCGCCGCGGCGAGAAGATGGGAATCTATCTCCAGCTTTACAACTTTGCCGTAGACCAGACCACCAAAAAGCCGGACGCGGTCATCGAATACGAGGTGGTCAAAAACGGCGAAAACAAGAAGATCTTCGAATTCGCCGAAGATCTGAACTCGATCGAGGGCGCCTCGGCGACACAGACCGTCATTGAAAAGGTCTTGCCGCTGCAAAACCTTGAGCCGGGTCAATATACTTTGCGGATGAGGATCACCGACAAGGTCCGCAACGAGACGCTAACTCCGGAGGCCACCTTCACGGTACTATAAAATTCGGTGGCCGGCCCGGATCGGGCATGAGCTGGTCCGGGCAAAAGGGTTCTTCCGAAATGCGCTGGCTGAGAGTTCGGGGCCTGATCGGCATGCTGGTCGGCATCGTGGCCGCCGCCGGCGCCGCCCAGGCCGCCTCGCCCGTGCCCCGCTCGGGAAGTCTCATCGGCTTTGTCGCCAGCCAGGCCGGCATTCCCCAGATGGGAGCCGGCGTCTTTCTTTACAACGACTACGAGCGGCTCGTGGGCCGGACGCTGACCAATGAGCGGGGCGCCTTCGCCTTCGAGTCGCTCGCGCCGGGTCTGTATACGGTTCGCGTCACACTCTCCAGTTTCGTCCCGGCGGTCAAACGCAACATCCGGATCCAGCCCGGCATGCGCAGCTTCCTCTCGATCAGCCTGACGAGCGTGCTGAGCTCGATCGAGCTGGTCTACTCGGCGCCCGGAACGGCAAAGTTGATGAGCGACGACTGGAAATGGGTGCTGCGCACCGCATCGGCGACCCGTCCGGTGCTTCGATTCGGCCCGCGGATCGACATCAGCAGCCCCTCGGAGCAACGCAAGCAAGATCAACGGGAGGTGTTCGGCGACACCCGGGGTGTGATCCGCGTATCTACGGGAGAGCACGGCGAGTTGTCGGCGGCCGGCACCTACGCCGACTTGGGCACCGCCTTCGCCCTGGCGACCTCGCTCTTTGGTTCCAACCAACTCGAGTTTGCCGGCAGTCTGGCCTATTCATCGAGCGCCGGGGTTCCCGCCGCCGGCTTCCGCACCGGCTTTTCCCGCCCGGATCCTTTCGGCGGGACGCCCGAGGTCAGCGTCACGATGCGCCAACTGTTTTTGCCCGCTCGCGTGGGAGCGGGCGTCCTCGGCGCCTCGGCGGATAATACGCCCGTGCTCCGGACGCTGTCGATCAACTCGCTCGACAAGCGTCGGCTCCGCGACAACCTGACGCTTGAGTACGGCGCCTCGCTCGAGTCGGTCGCCTTTCTGGAGCGCCTGAACTATTTCAGCCCTTACGGGCGCCTGACTTACGATGCCGGGGGCCTGGGGGCCTTTCAGTTCGCCTACAGCTCGGGCATGCCCCCGGTCGAGCTGCTCTCGGCCGGCGAGCAGCCGGAAGCTGATCTCAACCAGAGCCTTTCGGTATTGGCGTTGTTCCCGCGCGTGTCCCTCGCCGGGGGCGCCGTTCGCGTGCAACGCGCGGAGACTTTCGAGCTGGCGTACCGCAAGGTCGTGGGTAGCCGCGCCTTCAGCGCGGGCGTTTATCGCGAGGAGGTCAACAATGCTGCGGTCGTCATGGCCGCCCCGGCGGGCTTCTACCCCTCCTCGGATCTGCTGCCCGATCTATCTTCGAACAGCTCGATATTCAACCTCGGCCACTACCGCCGCGTGGGCTATGTTGCTTCCGTGACACAGAAGTTGAGCGACGAAATCAGCGTCGCGCTGGCAGCGGGCAACAGCGGGGTCCTCACGCTCGATCCCTCGGCAAGCCTCGGCAACAATCCAGGTGAGCTCCGCGGGAACCTGCGCTCCGGCCGGCGGACTTGGCTGGCGATGCGCGCCACGGCCGTGGCGCCTGCCACCGGCACGCGCCTGGCGGCCAGCTACCAGTGGACCGACTATCGGACCTTTTCGCCCACCCACCTGTTCTTGACGCAGAGCTTCCAACCGGAGATCGGCTTGAATCTCCAGATCCGCCAGCCGCTGCCTGTGGTGAGCCTTTGGTCGGCGCGTTTGGAGGCCAGCGCGGAGCTGCGCAATCTGCTAGCTCAAGGATACGTGCCCGTCTCCACCGTCGACGGCCGCAAGCTTTACCTGATCCAGAATCCGCGGGCGGTGCGAGGCGGACTGAGCTTCATCTTTTGATCACGCCCATTCGCAAAAAAGATCTCGCCCATTTTCTGTGAGTTGCCGGTTGTTCTCCGCCGCGGCGCTCACCCCCGCGGGTATGCTGACAGGCGTGAGAGGGAACTCGATCCCGCGCCTGATTTCCGCCGTCTGACTCCCTCACTGCTACCGTCAGGTACCCTTTCCGAGACGCCCGCCCGCTCCCCCAAAGGAGCGAACCCTACATCGAGCGTCGGGTTCCCTCCCTCAGGCAAACTCAGCGCATCTTTCCAGCCAGCGCCGGAGCTCGTCCACTTCCCCGGGACCAAGCTCGGGAATCGGCGGTCTCGGCCGCCCGCACGGCCTGCCGACAAGCTCCGCCGCCTTTTTCATGGCCGCCACCTCGTAGCCGCGCTTGCGCGCACGCAAAGCAAACAAGGGGTGGACGTATCGGGTGAGGAGCATGTTTAACAGGTCGAAATCGCCCTCGAGCGCCGCCTGGCCCCAAGCGAGCGCCAGGCGAGGAAGTACGGCCGAGACGCTGGAGGTGAAGGCCCGAATGCCGATCGCCGCGTAGACGGCTCCGCAGTCGTCACCCGCCCCGCCGATCCAAACCAGCCGGTCGCCAACCTTGGTCATGATGCGCTGCAACATGCGCCCGTCGGCCTGCCCGTCCTTCCACATCTCGAGCGTGGGAACCGCCTCGGCCAGGCGCGCCACTTGATCCGGGGTGAAGGCGGCCCAGCCCCGGCTGTAGACGATGAGCGGCAGCCCGCAGGCCTCGCCGATGCGGCGGTAATAGGCGAGCAGCCCCTCCTCGGCCGGCTGCTGGTAGTAGGGCGGCAGCACGAGCAGCGCATCGGCGCCCGCCCCCTCCATGCCCCGCGCCATGGCCGCCGCCAGAGGCGTGTTGAAGCAGACGCTACCGATCACCGGCATGCGGCCCCGCACCAGCTCCACCGTCTTGCGAACCACCGCGACCGCCTCCTCGACGTCAAGCGAGAAGATCTCAGATATGCCGGCCGGCGCGTTGATGGCGCAGAAGGGGTAGCCGAGCAGCTTGTCGATGTCGCGCTCGAGCGCCGCCAGATCCAGGCGGTCGTCCTCGGTGAACGGGGTTAGCGGGAAGCAGATGATACCGCGGAGGCGTCGCCTCCATTCCACTTGTTGCATAAGCTCACCATCGGGGGAGAATTCGCCGCCAGTTGGGATCGACGTGAAGGCGCATCTCGGCCTCATCGTCCCGCTTGCGGTAGGGCAACTTCTGGTAGCGTTCCTCGAGGCGCGCCACCTGATCGTAGTCCAGTTCGACGCCGAGACCCGGAGCATCCGGGATGCGCACCATCCCTCCGACGATGGGAATGCGGCCGCCCGCCACGACTTCGTCCCGCTCGTCCTGCCAGGGATAGTGCGTGTCGCAGGCGTGCGTGAGGAGCGGCGCCGCGGCGGCCGTGTGCGCCATCGCCATGAGACTGACGCCGAGGTGATTGTTCGAGTGCATCGACATGCCCAGGCCCATGAGCTCGCACAGGCGCGAAAGCTGGTCGACGGCTCGCACGCCGCCCCAGTAGTGCGGGTCGGACAGCACGATCTGGACGGCGCCGAGCCGCCAGGCTTCCATCACGTCGGGAAAGCTCGTTACAGCCACGTTGCTCGCTTGCGGGATATCGACGCCTTGCGCCAGCAGCCTGCGCCGCACCTCGGCCATTCCCTCGAGCGTCGCCGTCGGGTCTTCCAGGTAGCCGCCGCCGGCCAGCTCTTCTTTGAGCGCCGTGCCGATGCGGACCGAGGTTTCGACCGACCAGGCGCAGTTGGGGTCGATGCGCAGCGGATAGGAGGGCCCGAACTCCTCGCGCAGCGCTTGGATGGTGGCGATCTCGAGCTCCGGCTCGAGCACGCCGCCCTTCAACTTGATTTCCCGAAAGCCGTATTCGCCGACCATCTGGCGGGCTTGCCGGACGATGGCGGTCGGGTCGAGACACTCTCCGTATTTGTCCTCGCGGAGATCCTCGCCCAGTCCGCCTCCGCCGCCGTGCTTGTAGAACAGATAGGCCGAAAACGGCACCTCGTCGCGCGCCCGGCCTCCGAGGAGATCGCAGACCGGCCGGCCGACAGCCTTGCCGATCGCATCTAAGCAGGCAATTTCGATCGCGGCAAAGCTACGGGCGTGCTGATCGAGCGGATTCTCGCCCGGAACCAGACGCGTCTGGCTGCGGTCGCCCTCGGGCGCGCTTGCGGCCAGCTTCCGCCAAAGGGCGGCAAGCTGGAAGGGATCGCGCCCGAGGAGTTCCGGACGCAGCGCCTCGAGCGCCGCCAGGGGCCCGTCGCCCCCGTAGGTCTCGCTGATGCCGGTGATGCCGTCCGTCGTTACGATCTCGACGAGCGTGCGCAGGGCATAGGGCGCATGCCGGCCGTAGGAGCTCCTCAGCGGCGGATCGGCCACCGCCACCGGATAAAGGCGGAGGTCGGCTATGCGCATCTTGCGGCGCCTCCGCGCTCACTTGCGCATGCCCGGACGTGGATTCTTCAGCCGCTGCTGGCGCCGCTTGTGCGCTTTCCGCTTGGGCTTGTGAATGACAAACGTTCCGCTTCCGTGGTACTCGGCGCGATAGAGCTTTTCGTCAGCCAACAGAGTTGTTCTCCCCAATTGAGAATTGGTTCCCTAAAATTGTATCGCGCGCGGCCGGAACCGAAAGAGCTCGAACACCGCACGGCCGCGGCGATCCCGTACGAGCTCGACCGAGACCGGTTCGAAGCCCTCCTGGCGGGCGGTCTGTTCGAGCAGGCGCCCTGCCGCCGGGAAGTAGGTCCAGCCCGAGACATAGCGGGCAAAGACGCCATCCTGCCGCTCGATGCGCTCGAGGATGTGGCGCCGTTCCTCCTCATCGAGCGACTCCCGACTGAAAGGCTGCACCGCCTCCTCGACGATAATGGTACCCGCCGTGAGAAGCCGCACCTGCTCGCCCATGCCCCAGTCGGCGGGATGGAAGTAGCGCGCGCCAGTGGCGCGCACCCGTTCGGCAAGATCGAAGACGGCATCCGTCCACATGCGCTCCGGGCCGAAGCGGACGAGCCGGGCCAGATGTTCGTTGATTGCCAGCGCATTGAACGAAGCGGCAAATAAGACCAAGACCGCGCACAAATAAGCAACCGAGCGGCACAGCCCGGCGGCGGCCGCCAGGCCCAGCGCGAGAAAGGCGTGAACGAGCGGCCACAGCATCACCGTATGATGTACGCTGCCGCCCGCCTCCTCCGTGACCAGCATCTGGGCCCAGGCCAGCAAGAAGGCCGCCGCAAAGAACAGGATCGGCGGCCGACTTCGCTTGATGAACAACCCCGCCGCGGCCACCGGCACAAGCCAGAGCTGGAGGCCTGAGATCCGCCGACCGGCCCGGTCGCTGAGCCAGAGCGAGGCCCGCTCGACGGGTTTCGCCGCCGTCGCCTCGACACCGTGGCCATCGGCCGCCACCAGAAAGCCTGCCATGGCGTCGCCGCGCAGGCTCCGCTTCATCACCTCGATCTTCTGCGGCAAGTCGGCTAAACCGAGGCGGCGCCCGCGCCAAGCCTCGCCCGGCTGATCGACGTTGTAGAGAACGAATGGGAGCGCCCCGAGCAGGAAGGCGCCCGAGGCGCGGGGCCAGTGCCGCACGGCCGTCCTGAACAGCTCGCGTCCGCCGACCACGGCGGCCGAGACGGCGAGCGCCACGAGCAGCCACAGGAAGACCGCCTTATGCCAGAGGGCCAGCCCTAGCGCGAAACATCCCAGCACGAGATAGCGCTCGCGCTGTTCCTGCTTGAAACGAACTAGGGCGAGCAAGCCGCCGGCAACCAGAAGCTGCTGGAGCGCCAGCGGACCCCAATCAAATACCGTCGTGGTGAGGAAGATCGGATCGGTAGCTAAGAGCAGAGCGCCGATGGCGGCCGCGCGCGGCCCGCCCAGGCGGGCAAGCAGGCTCGCCGTCAGCCATATGGCCGCTGCCCCGACCAGAAGCACCGGCAGCCGCAGCGTCCAGACGGAGACGCCGAACAGAGCAAAGATGGGCGCATACAGCCAAGCCTTGAGCGCCCCGATGTAGCTCATGATCATCGTGGCCACCGGCCGGCCGCCGAACTCGTAGGCCGCCGCCATCCGCTCCGGAGCCCAGATGCCGCCCGCGAACAGGGCTTCGTCGGCTTCGATGCCGGGATAAGGCAGCAGCAAGACGCCTGCGAGAAAGAAAAAGCCGATGGATGTGGAGACGGCCCAACGATGTCGCCTCACGGCGTCGTTTCGCCGTGCTCGGCTTCCGGTGCGAGGTGCCGGTAGTAGCCCAGATCGCGTTTCGTCATCTGCTTGGTGGCGAACAGGATCTGGCCGGCATGCTGGGCGAAGTGCTCGACGGCGTGATAGACGGCCTCGAGCACGGTGAGCTTGTAGCGCTGGACTTCGACCTGCTCGAGCAGCCGCTCCTCGCCAAGCCCTCGAATCGTCCCGACGGCCTCGCCGACCGCAGCAGCCAGCCGCTTGCGCAACTCAGCGGGCTCGATCCCGCCGCGAGCGGCGAACTCGTCGTCGCGGCGCCGGACGTCGGGCAAGCCCGCGACACCGGCCCCGATCCATTGCCGAAGATTTCCGCAAAGGTGGAGTACCAGGTTGCCGACCGAGTTTTCCGCCTCCGAGCCTCGCCTCCAGATCTGCTCCGGATCGAGCCGGCCCAGGCAGTCATTGATACGGCCCGCAAGCTGTTCGAGTTTCCGCGCGGAGAAATCGAGGAAAACCCGCTGCGCCGTCATGAGGGAAGGTCTTAAAGCACCTGTTCGGACCAGTGCTCGAGCACCGATTTGACCTTCTGGCAGAACTGGTCGGCCAGCGCGCCGTCGATCAGCCGGTGGTCGAAGGTCAGAGCCAGATAACACATCGAACGGATGGCGATGGCGTCGTCGATCACCACCGGCTCCTTGGTCACTGCGCCGACGCCGAGAATCGCCACCTGGGGCTGGTTGATGATCGGCGTGGCGAAGAGGCTGCCGAAGCTGCCGAAGTTGGTGATCGAAAACGTCCCGCCCTGAACCTCGTCGGGCTTGAGCTGCCGCGAGCGAGCCCGGTGGGCCAGATCCACGATGGCGCGCTGGATGCCCACGAGGCTGAGCTCGTCGGCGCGGCGAATCACCGGCACGATGAGGCCGTTCTCGAGCGCCACGGCGATGCCGATGTTGATGTCGTTGTGGTAGAGGATGTTGGTTCCCTCCACCGAAGCGTTGACCACCGGAAACTCGCGAAGCGCCTGCGCTGCGGCGCGCACCACGAAAGGCAGATAGGTCAGGCTGAAGCCGTAGCGCGCCTGGAACTGATCCTTGAGCGCCGCCCGGAGTTTCGCGACCGCCGTCATGTCCACGCGGTGCACGGTCGTCACATGGGCCGAGGTGCGCCGGCTGAAGATCATGTGCTCGGCGATCTTCTGCCGCATGATGCTCATCGGCTCGACGCGCGTACGCGCCGGCGCCGGCGGCGCCACCGGCTTGATCTCCTCGGCTGCGGGCGGTGCGGGCACCACGGGAGCAGGCGCGGCGGGGGCCGCCGCAGGGGCAGCAGGAGCGGGCGCCGGAGCCGGCGGAGCCGCAGGCGTCGCGGCCGCGCGCGCCGCGAGATACGCCTCCACGTCCGCCTTGGTGATGCGGCCGCCCAGGCCCGTCCCCTTCACCTCTCGGAGGTCGATGTTGTGCTCGCGCGCCATGCGGCGCACCAGAGGCGAAATCGGACCGGCGATTTCCTCCATCTCCGGCGGCGGCGCCGCTTCCCGCGCCGGGGAGGGGGCAGGGGCAGGAGCCGGGACCGGTGCAGCCGCTTCGACGGCCGGGGGTGCAGCGGCTCGGGAGGGCGGGGCGGCAGGCTGCTCCGGCGCAGCTTCGGCGACCGGCGCCGCCACCGCACCAGAGCCGTCACCCGCCTCGGCGATCCGGGCCACGACCGTATTGATGGCCACGGTGGCGCCCTCTTCCACCAGCACCTCGGCGAGGACGCCGGCAGCCGGCGAAGGGATCTCGGTGTCCACCTTGTCGGTGGAGATCTCAAACAGCGGCTCGTCCTGTTCGACCCGTTCGCCGCGCCTCTTGCGCCACTTGGTCAGAGTACCCTCGGTGATACTCTCGCCCATCTGAGGCATGACTACGTCGATCATTCCCATCTCTCCTCAACTCGGTCGCGCCCTTGACGACCTCACATTCAAACACATTCGCGAAACTGCGCTCGAGCGCGCCAACCAGCTCGGCTCGGCCGACGCGAACTCCCTCGGCCGCCATCGAAGTGACGGGGCGGCTCAGGCCGCACGGCACGATATAGCGGAAGTAGCTGAGATCCGTATCGACGTTGAGGGCAAAGCCGTGCGAGGTGATCCACCGGCTGATGTGCACGCCGATAGCAGCGATCTTGCGATCCTCCACCCAGACGCCGGTGCAACCGGGGAGGCGGCCCGCCGCAAGGCCGAACTCCACGAGCGCGTCGATAATCACCTGCTCGAGCCCTCGCACGTAGGCGACCACGTCCCTCTTCCATTCCCGAAGGTCCAGGATGGGGTAGCCTACCAGTTGCCCGGGGCCGTGGTAGGTGATATCGCCGCCGCGGTCCGTCTCGAAAAACTCGATGCCGGCCCGCTCGAGCATCTCCGGCCGCGCCAACAGGTGCTCTCTGCGCCCGTTGCGGCCCAAGGTGACCACGTGCGGATGCTCGAGCAACAGGAGCTGATCCGGGATCGCGCCTTGCTTGCGCTGCTCGACCAGCTCGGCTTGCAGGCTCAACGCCTCGCCGTAGCCGATGCGTCCCAGCTCGCGCAGCTCGCACCTACGCATTGACGGCCAGCCCGTAGACGGCGTTGAACGCCTCGCCGAGCGCCTCGTAGAGCGTCGGGTGGGCGTGGACGGTGTGCATCATCGTCTCGACGGTGGCCTCGGCCTCCATGGCCGCCACCGCCTCGCCGATCAGTTCATAGCCGTGGGGCCCGATGATGTGCACGCCCAGGATCTCCCCGTAGCGCTCGTCGGCCACCACCTTGACGAAACCGTCGTGCAAGCCTTCGATCGAGGCCTTGCTGTTGGCCAGGAATGGGAACTTGCCCACCCGAACCTTGTAGCCTTTGGCGCGCGCCTGGGCCTCGGTGAGCCCGACGCTGCCGATGCCGGGCTCGCAGTACGTCACGTTCGGGATCCGGTTCTTGTTGAGCGGGCGCGCCGGTTTGCCGGCGATGTGGGCGACCGCCACCAGGCCCTCCATCGCCGCCACGTGCGCCAGTTGCGGCGTGCCGGCCACCACGTCGCCGATGGCGTAGATGCCCGGCTCAGCCGTCTGCTGCCACTCGTTAACTTTGATGAAGCCGCAGTCAAGCTCGACCCGGGTACGCTCCAGGCCGAGGTTTTCCGTCACCGGCCGGCGCCCCACCGCCACGAGCAGCGCGTCTGCCGTGAGCTTCTCATGCTTGCCGCTGGAGAGGGTCACCTCGACTTCGACGCCCGTCTCGGTCACGCGGATGTCCTCCGCCTTGGCGCCCGGCTCGCAGCGGATGCCCGCCTTGCGGAAGTAGCGCTGGAGCTCTTTGGAAACCTCCTCGTCCTCGAGCGGCACCAGCCGCGGAAGCATCTCCAGGATGGTGACCCTCGAGCCGAAACGGATGTAGATGGAGGCGAATTCGACTCCGACGGCGCCGGCGCCGATTACGATCAGGTGCTCCGGGATCCGTTCGAGGTTGAGGATCTCCACGTTGGTCAGCACACGCTCCGAGTCCGGCTTCAAGCCGGGGAGCATGCGCGCCGCCGAGCCGGTGGCGACGATAATGTTTTTGGTCTCAAGCACTTGGGTGTCGCGGCCGCTTAGCACCTCGACCTGCCCCTTGCCGACGATCACGCCTCGGCCGCGGATCCAGTCGACCTTGTTCTTCTTCATCAAGAACTCGATGCCTTTGGCGTGACGGTTGACGATGCCGTTCTTGCGCTCGTGAACCCGCTTGAGGTCCAGCCGAGGATTCTCACAGAGAATCCCCTCTTCCTCGCCGTGTTTTACACGGTTGAAAACCTCGGCGGTGTGCAGCAGCGCCTTGGTGGGGATGCAGCCGACATGCAGGCAGGTGCCGCCGAGCTTGGGATCCTTCTCGATGATGGCCGTTTTCAGCCCGTACTGACCGGCCCGAATGGCCGCCGTGTAGCCGCCCGGGCCGCTCCCGATAACCACAACATCGTAAGCCATTTATCCGATTCTAGCACCCGCGCGGCCGGCACTTGGCCTCCCGGTGGCGCCGGCGCGATTGCGCCAATGCGCCGGCTCAGGCATAATGCCCCTGTTCGACCGGAATCAGCCGGCCTTGTCCGACATGATGAACGGAATTCACCCGAGAGCTGATCTCATGACTCGAAGAACGTTCCACCGATCCCTGCTCGGCGCCGCCGCATCCCCGGCTGTGATCCCAGCCTCGGGCGGGCGCGCGATCGCCGAGTTCGACTCCGCGACGAATGCTTTCATTGTCGGAAACGGACGCTTCGAGAAGCGCCTTGGACTGACGGGCGCGGGCACGCTCGAGCTCCGGCAGTTCGGCCTGCGCGGCGGCCGCAACTGGGCCTCGCCGCGCAGCCGCTGGGGCACGGGATTTCACACACGCACGGTTGCCCGCACGGGCTGGGGTTGGGCGGAGCCCGTGACGGTGTTCGGCCTCTCGGATCCTTCGCGCGTGAAGTTTCTGCGCCATGAGCGCCAGGGTGACCCCGCCACCGGCTGGGAATTGCGTCTCTATTTCGAGGAGCCCGAGCGAAAGCTCGAGTACGTCTTACACCTACGCTCCTTCCCGGATAATGCGGTCATCGAGCAGTGGCTCGAGGTATGCAACCGCGGCGAGGAGACGCTACGGGGTCTCGACCGGTTCGATCCGTTGCTGTTGCCCGTTTCCCTGGCTGCCTCCGAACCTTGCACGTTGTACTACCTACAGGGCGAGCGCTGGGTCTTCAATCACGGGGGCGAGAATATCCAGCCCTACGGCCCGTTTCACCTCTGTCGCGTCGGTTTGCTCGCCGGCAACGGCTTCCTACTTTCGAGCCGTCAGGACAGCCCCTACCGCCGTCTGCCGACCTCCACCGCGGAGCACCTGAACTGGTTTTCGCTTGAGCTCGGGCCGGCGGGCGAAGGCATCTTCGGCGGCATCCAATGGTCGGGTTACTGGCTGCTGCACTTCGCGCGAACGGCGAACGAGCTCATCGTGCAGGGGGGAGTCGACGGTTGCCGGCACGACCTGGCGCCGGGCGCCTCGATCCGTTCACCCCGCGTTTTCTTGGGCTGTTACCGGGGCGACTTGGATGCTGGGATTCACGAAATGCAGCGCTACTTGCGCGCCCATGTGATTCCGCCCTCCCCGGACGCCGATTTCCCGTGGACTTGCTACAACACCTGGAACGGCTGGAACATCGGACTGCGGGAGCAGGCATTAAAAGAGGAGGCGAAGCTGGCTGCCGGCCTCGGGATCGAGTGCTTCTACCTCGATGCCGGCTGGTACGCCGGCTCCCCTCAGACCGGCTCCTTCAGCCGCGGACTCGGCACTTGGAAAGAGAATCGGGAGAAGTTCCCCTCCGGAATTGCCGCCTTGGCGGATGCGATTCACGCGCTGGGAATGAAGTTCGGCTTATGGGTCGAGCCCGAGCGTGTCGACGTGTCCTTGGTGGACCAGCCCGGCAGCCCGATTCGCAAAGCCTGGCTGGCCGCTCAGGGAGCTCCCGGATCCGGCCCCGCGGGCACAGACCTTCTGTGTTTCGGCAATCCCGAGGTCCGTGCGTGGGCCAAGGAGTCTTTGAGCCGGGTCATTTCCGAATACAAAGTGGACTGGCTGAAGTGGGATCACAATTTCTACTACGTCTGCACGCGCGCCGATCACGGCCACCAGGCCGGCGACGGCAATTTCGCCCACATCAACGGCGTCTACGAGGTGATGGGCCACCTGCGGCGGCAGTTCCCCAGGCTGGTGATCGAGAACTGCTCCGGCGGCGGCCATCGCACCGATCTGGGCATCATCCGCTACACCGACACCGCTTGGACCAGCGACGCCACCGCGCCCGGCCACCGCGTGCGCTACCAGACCGTCGGCGCCGGCCATGTCTTCCCAGCTCGGTATCTGAACTCCTGGTTCGTCAAGAACGACGAGGAACCGGTTTCGCCGGACACTCCCGCGGCCCTGCTCGATTATTACCTGCGCAGCCGCATGATCGGCGCCTTTGGCATCTCCGTTCGCATCGGCGACTGGCCCGCCAATATGCTGGAGGCAGCCAGGCGCGGCATCGCCCTCTATAAACGCTTGCGGCCCGCGCTGGCCGGCGACGTGCATCACCTGCTGCCGCAAGCTTCGCTCTTCATTCCTCCGTTGAAGGCGCCCGAGGAATGGGAAGCCATCGAGTACTTCGAGCCCGGCGGCCGGCGGGGTGTGATTCTGTGTTTTCGCGCCGCGGCGGAAGCGGCGACGTGTGTGCTGCGACCCCGGGGCCTGGAGGCTCGCGGGCGTTATAGGTTGACGTTTCACGACGCCGGCCGATCCGAGACGCGCACCGGCGCCGAGTGGGCCAAGGCGGGCCTCGAAGTCACGTTGCCGGAGAGGTTCACCTCTGAGGTGATCTGGATCGAGAGGGCGTGAATGGATTGCAGGTCAGCTTGCCTGGTCCGTCTCTCGGCGGCCAGACGGCCGTCCGGCTGGATGCGGCCAAGGAGGTCGATTCCCGCTTCAGTCGGTAGAAAGCAGCCAGGCCGCAATCGGCGCCAACAGGATCCCCACCCAGTGCGCCGGGCCGATTTGCTCGCCCAGAACGAAGTGCGCCAGCACAACCGTGATCAAAGGATAAAGGTACATGATCGGCACGGCCACCGAGGACTTGGCGCCGGCCTCAAAGGCGGCGAAGCTGGTCAGAGCGCCGAAGGCGTTCAGGACGCCTCCGGCCAGACCGAGCAGGAGCACCTCGGCGCTCCAAGAGGTCTCCAACGGAAACAGCGCCGCCACCAGAATCGCGATCGGCAAGAAGGCAGCGGCGAAGCCCAAGAAGGAAAACTGCGCCGAGATATGGTTGGTCGCCAGCTTCTGCGTATTGCCGGTGATGCCCCAGAACAGGAGAGCGACGAGCGAGAGCGCCAGCCAGTGATCCATGCTCACTGACTCAGCAGATAGATGGCGAGGAGGGCAAGCACAACGCCGAACCACTGGCGCGGCCGCATCGACTCTTTCAAGGCCGCCACGCCCACCAAGACTGTAACCAGCGGAGACAGCGAGGTCAGCGGCACGACGACCGAGGCGCTGCCACGCTCGAGTGCGGCGAAGAAGGCCAGG
>Ga0308417_1001169_pt1 | contig 18307 bp, 14 predicted proteins | sample HotsprSampleOS65_FD_203528 | JGI IMG/M metagenome (GOLD analysis project Ga0308417, IMG submission 203528) | Hot spring phototrophic mat microbial communities from Octopus Spring, Yellowstone National Park, Wyoming, United States - 20090730_OS65 ... | reverse complement strand
ATGAGGGCGTCGCACTGGACGTGGCTCCGGCAGCCGGTCGCGTCCTGCTCCACCCGCACGAGACCGCGGTAGGAGGTGCGTCCACCGTCCTTGCTGATCGACTTGGAGACGATCTTGGAGGTCGTCTCGGGGGCGGCGTGGACCATCTTGGCGCCGGCGTCCTGGTGCTGGCCGGGCCCGGCGTAGGCCACCGAGAGGACCTCACCGGAGGCCTTGGGACCGACCATGTAGACCGCGGGGTACTTCATCGTGAGCCGACTGCCGATGTTGCCGTCGATCCACTCCATGTGGCCCTCGGCCTCGACCCGGGCCCGCTTGGTGACCAGGTTGAACACGTTGTTCGACCAGTTCTGGATGGTGGTGTAGGTGACCCGCGCCGAGGGACGCACGATGATCTCGACCACGGCGGAGTGCAGTGAGTCGGTGGTGTAGACGGGCGCTGAGCACCCCTCGATGTAGTGCACCTGCGAGCCCTCGTCGGCGATGATCAGCGTGCGCTCGAACTGGCCCATGTTCTCGGCGTTGATGCGGAAGTACGCCTGCAGGGGCATCTCGACGGTCACCCCCGGCGGCACGTAGATGAACGAGCCGCCGGACCACACCGCCGAGTTCAGCGCCGCGAACTTGTTGTCGTTGCGGGGGATCACCGTCCCGAAGTACCGCTTGACGAGCTCGGGGTACTCCCGTAGGGCGGTGTCCATGTCACAGAAGATGACGCCCCGGCGCTCGAGGTCCTCGCGGTTGCGGTGGAAGACCACCTCCGACTCGTACTGGGCCGTCACCCCGGCGAGGTACTTTCGCTCGGCCTCGGGGATCCCGAGCTTCTCGTAGGTCGACTTGATCGACTCGGGCAGCTCCTCCCAGGCGTCGACCTGCCCCTCGGTCGGCTTGATGTAGTAGTAGATGTCGTCGAAGTAGATCTCGGACATGTCCCCACCCCAGGTGGGCATGGGTCGGCGCTCGAAGTGGCGGAGCGACGTGAGGCGGTAGTCGAGCATCCAGTCCGGCTCGCCCTTCATCCACGACATCTCCCGCACGATGTCGGCGCTGAGCCCCTTCTTGGGCTTGAAGACGTAGTCCTCCTCGTCGTGCCAGCCGAGCTTGTAGCGGCTGAGGTCGAGGCCGATGTCGGTGGAGGTCATGCGGGCACTCCTGAGGTGAGCGGAATTTCTCCTACGTGGATAGTAACAAATCCCATGCCCGTCCCCACCCCCGGGGCCCGGGTCCTGGCTGCGTAGACTCGCCGTCGACCGGGACGGGGGGATGCAGGGCACCGATGAGGGGCACATGAACGCCGAGCAGGACCGGCCGCCCCCGGACGCGTTCCGTCTGCTCGCGGAGTCGGCCCCCGTCGGCATGGTCGCAGGTGACCGGAACGGGACCGTCACCTGGGTGAACCGTCGCTGGCGCGAGATCACCGGCTACACGGGGCCGTTGCCGCTCGACTACGGGGCGCTGCGCGCCCTCGTCCACCCAGACGACCGCGACGTCATCGACCGGGCCTTCGCCGAGGCCCGGCGCTCCGGCCGCGGGGTCAGTGCGGATGCGCGGCTGGTCCGGCCCGACGGCACGGTCCGCTCGTGCCACCTCGAGGCGGCGCTCGTGCACGACGACGCCGGGAGCGCCGGCGGCTACGTGGGCACCCTCGCCGATCTCACCGATGTCCTCGAGGCCACCGAGGCGCGCCTCGCGGTCGAGCGGCGCTACCGCGACCTGATGGCCCACGCCCCGGTCGGGCAGGCCGTCTACGGCCTCGACGGCCGCCTCCTCGAGGTCAACGAGGCCTGGGCCCACCTGCTCGGCTACGAGCCGGCCGAGGTCATCGGGCGCTCCGCGCTCGCCTTCGTCCACCCGGCCGACCGACCCGAGGCCCTGGAGGCCGCCCGCATGCTGCTGGAGGGCGAGCACGCCTCGGTCGAGCGCGAGCGACGGCTGGTGCACCGCGACGGCTCCGCCATCTGGGTGTCGAGCCACATCAGCCTGGACCGCGACCCGACCGGCGAGCCGCGCAGCTTCCACTCGTTCGTCATCGACATCAGCGACCGCAAGGCGGCCGAGGAGGCCCTGCGGACCAGCGAGGCCCGCTACCGCACGCTGGTCGACCAGGCACCGGTGGGTCAGCTCGTCTCCCACATCGACGGGCGCCTGGTGGAGGTGAACCAGGCCTTCGTGGAGCTGATGGGCAGCACACGCGAGGAGCTGTTCGCCCGCACCCCCCGGGACCTGTTCCACCCGGACGACCTGCCGGAGCTGGCCCGTCTGCTCGACCGGCTGCTGAGCGGCGAGATCGACCACTTCGAGACCGAGCGCCGGCTGCGGCGGGCCGACGGCACGATCGTGTGGGTGGCCGGCGGGACGACGGTCGTGCGCGACGGGGAGACGGTGCTGCTGCACTCCATCCTCCACGACATCACCGAGCGCAAGCTCGCCGAGCAGGCCCTGCGGGAGAGCGAGGCGCGCTACCGCGACGTGGTCGACGCGCTCCACGACGCGGTGGTGATCCAGGACCGGACCCGGCTCGAGGCGATCAACCACGCCGCCGTCGAGCTGCTCGGCCACTCGTTCGACGAGCTCGCCGACCCGGCGACCTGGGAGGCGATGGACCCCCGCGACCCCGGCGGGAACCCGATCCCACTCGCCGAGCGCTCGACCATCGTGGCCATCCGCGAGCGACGCCCGGTGTCGGACCAGGTGGTGGGGCTGCGCATCCCCGGGCGGGGCCAGCGGTGGTTCACCGTCAACGCCCGTCCCCGGCTGCACGGCGGCGAGGTGGTCGGTGCGGTCACGACGATGTCGGACATCACCGAGCGCAAGCTGGCCGAGGATGCGCTGCGCAAGAGCGAGGCCCGGTTCCGCACGCTCGCCGAGTCGCTGCCGGTCGGGGTCTACCTCGCTGACCTCACCGGGAAGCTCGAGTACGTCAACCCCGCCTGGTCGGCCATCACCGGGATCCCCGAGACCGCTGCGGTCGGACGTCAGGTCCTGCACATGGTGCACCGCGACGACGTGGAGCACCTGGTCCGGGTCTTCACCCGCTCGGTCGCCGACCGCCGCCCGTACCGGGCCGAGTACCGCATCGTGCTGCCGTCGGGCGAGATCCGCTGGGTCAACGCCAACGGCGCCCCGGTGCTCGACGAGGCGGGGCGGATGACCGCGTTCATCGGCTCCATCGAGGACGTCACCCCGCTGGTGACCGCCGAGCAGCAGACCGCCCGGCTGGCGCGCATCGTCGAGGCGACCAGTGACCTGGTGGGCATCGGCTCGATCGAGACCGGCAAGCTCGTGTACCTGAACCGGGCGGCGCGCGAGCGCTTCGGCCAGCTGGACCGCGACATCACCGGCATCGACTTCGCCGACCTCTACGCCCCCGGGACCGAAGAGGTCTTCGAGCACGTCGTGCTGCCCGCCCTGCGCCGGGGTGAGTCCTGGACAGGGGAGCTGGGCATGCTCGCCGCCGACGGCTCCACCGTGCAGGTGTGGCAGACGATCACCGCCGCCCCCGACACCGACGGCCGGATCACCGAGCTCGCGTCCGTCGGCCGGGACGTGACCGAGCGCCGCCGCCTCGAGGAGACCCTGGCCCACCAGGCCACCCACGACCGGCTCACCGACCTGCCCAACCGGGCCCTCCTGCTCGACCACGTCGAGCTGGCACTCGCCCGGGCGTCACGGGACGGACACCTCGTCGGCCTGCTCTTCCTCGACATCGACCGCTTCAAGCAGGTCAACGACACCCACGGCCACGATGCCGGTGACGAGCTGCTGCGGCTCGTGGCCCGACGGCTCGCGGGGGTGCTCCGCCCGGCCGACACCGTCGCCCGGCTCGGGGGCGACGAGTTCGTCGTGCTCTGCGAGGAGCTCGACGACGAGCACCACGCCGTGGCCGTCGCCCAGCGTGTCCTGTCGGCCATCGCGGACGCACCCTTCGCCATCGGCGGCGTGGAGCTGCGGATCACCGCCTCGGTCGGGATCGCCCTGTCGTCCGGGGAGGCCGATGCCCACCCGGAGGCCCTGCTGCGCGACGCCGATGCCGCCATGTACCGGGCCAAGGACCTCGGCCGTGCCCGGCTCGAGATCTTCGACGAGTCGATGCGACGCCGGGCCGCCCACCGGCTGGCGCTCGCCGACGACCTCTCCGAAGGCATCGAGCAGCGCCGCATCACCGTCCACTACCAGCCGACCATCGACCTGCGCACCGGCGCGGTCACCGGCGTGGAGGCCCTCGCCCGCTGGGAGCACCCCGACCGGGGGCTGCTCGCGCCGAGCGAGTTCATCCCCCTGGCGGAGGAGACCGGGCTAATCGTGGGCCTCGGGCTGCGGGTCCTGACCGAGGCCTGCACCCAGGCCCGCCGCTGGGAGATGTGGCTCGGCCCGAAGGCACCCCGGCTGCACGTGAACCTGTCCTCCCGACAGCTCGCCGTGCCGCACCTGGCCGAGATGGTGGCGGGGGTGCTCGAGAGCTCCGGTCTGCGCGCCGACCGGCTGTGCCTCGAGATCACCGAGAGCGTGGTGATGGACGACGCCGAGGCGGTCATCGAACGGCTCCGCGAGCTGAAGGCGATCGGCGTCTCGCTCGCCATCGACGACTTCGGCACCGGCTACTCGTCGCTGTCCTACCTGCGCCGCTTCCCGGTCGACGTCCTCAAGGTCGACCGGTCGTTCGTCGACGGCCTGGGGCCCGACCCCGAGGACTCGGCGATCGTGGCCGCCATCGTCAACCTGGCATCGTCGCTCGAGCTCGAAGCCGTCGCCGAGGGCGTCGAGACCGCCGAGCAGCTCGCCCTCCTGCGGCAGCTGGGCTGCACCGGCGCCCAGGGGTACCTGTTCGCCGAGCCGGCACCCGCGAGCGAGATCGAGGTGATCCTGACCCGGGTGTTCGAGCTGTGAGCGCCCCGGTCAGAGCAGCGCCGGAGCCAGCCGGCGCCACGCCTCGACCGGCACCGTGACCTGGTCGGGCGGCAGCACCTGCACGCACACGTGATCAGCCCCAGCCTCCCGGTGGGCCCGCACCCGCGCCGCCACGTCCTCGGGGTCACCCCAGGCCACGATGGCGTCGACCAGCCGGTCGCTGCCGCCGTCAGCGAGGTCGTCCTCACCGAAGCCGAGGCGGAGCAGGTTGTTGCGGTAGTTGGCCAGGCCCAGGTACATCGCCATGTGGCCCCGGGCGATCTCCCGGGCGACCGCCGGGTCGGTCTCGAGCACCGCCGCCTGCTCCACCGCCAGCAGCGGGCCGGCGCCCATGGTCTCGCGGGCGAAGGCGGTGTGCTCCACCGGCACGAAGTACGGGTGGGCGCCGTCGGCGCGCTCCGCCGCGAGCCGCAGCATCCGTGGGCCGAGCGCAGCCAGCACCCGCGGCGGGCGCTCGTCCGGCCCGACGGCGAGGTACAGCGCCGAGTCCATGGCGTCGAGGTAGGACACCATCTTCGAGTAGGGCGTCTGGTAGGTGCGTCCGAGCATGCCCTCGACCGACGGGCCGTGGCTCACGCCGAGACCCAGCAGGAACCGGCCCGGGAACGCCTCGGCCAGGGTCCGCTGGGCGGCGTTGGCGGCCATCGGCTCACGCCACCAGATGGACGCGATCCCGGTGGCGACCACGATGCGCCGGCTGCAGGCGAGGAGCAGCGCAGCGTGGGTGAGCGCCTCCCGCCCGACCGCCTCAGGTACCCACACCGCTGCGTACCCGAGCTCTTCGAGCTCGACGACCAGCTCCTGGGCCCGGGCGACCGGGACCCCCTCGAGCTGGAACGTCCACACACCGACCGGGCCGAGCTCCATGCCCGCACGCTAGCCTGGCAGTCGCGATAGCGTCGCGGCCCGTGGAGACCGTTGCGGCCACCTCCTCCCCCACCCCCGGGACCGGCCTGCGGGCGCGGCTGCGGGGTGCCGGTCAACCGTTGTTCGTGGCTGGCCTGGCGGCGGCGGCCTGCACCTACGTGGCCCTCGTGGATCCCACCACCGACCGGGCGGTGCTCCCCCCGTGTCCGCTCAAGACCCTGACCGGGCTGGACTGTCCGGGCTGCGGCATGACCAGGGCGGTCCACGCGCTCACCCGCGGCGACCTCGGGCGGGCAGTGGATCACAACCTGTTGCTGGTGGTGCTGGCGCCGCTGCTCGCCTACGCCTTCGTGCGCTGGACGGCCGAGCGACTCGGCTGGCGGCTCCCCGCACCGTCGACGGTCCGGGCCCCGTGGGCACCGGTGGTCGCCGGCGTCGTGCTGGTCGCCTTCGGCGTGGTGCGGAACCTGCCGTTCGGCCCGCTGCCCTGGCTGGCCTCCGGCGCGTCCTAGCCGGCAGGGCCGTCCAGCCGCCGCAGCCCGTCCCGGTAGCGGGCGATGCGCTCGACGTAGGTGCGCATGGCCTGCTCGATCGTGGCCGCATCCACGCAGTCGGGCCGGATCCGGGCCGGGATCCCGAGCGCCATGGCACCGGTCGGGACCTCGGTGCCGGCGGTCACCACCGCGTTCGAGCCGACGAGCGAGCCGGTTCGCACGATCGCCCGGTGGAGCACGACCGCGCCGTTGCCCACCAGGGCCCGGTCCTCCACCACGCAGCCCTCGAGGTGGACCATGTGGCCGACCACCGCCTCGGCGCCCACCTCGGTGTCCAGCTCGGCGGTGCAGTGCAGGACCGACCCGTCCTGGATCGAGGTGCGGGCCCCGACCCTGATCCAGCCGTCGTCACCGCGCAGGATCGCCCCCGGCCACACGGAGGCCTGCGGACCCAGCACGACGTTGCCGATGACGACGGCGTCGGGATGCACGTAGGCCTCCGGGTGGATCTCCGGAACGGCGTCACCCAGCGCGTAGACGGCCACCGCGACCGGCCTCAGACGCTGAAGCGGCCGTAGCCGCCCCGGAAGAACACGAGCGGACCGCCCTCGTGGAGCACCTCGAGGTCCTGCACGCCGCCGATCACGATGAAGTGGTCACCCGACTCAATCACGCCGTCGATCCGACAGTCGATGTAGGCGAGACTGCCGTCGATGATCGGCGAGCCGTTCCCCGAGCGCCTCCAGCCGACCTCGGCGAACTTGTCGGCCGCCCTGCTCGCGAACACCCGGCAGACGTCCTCCTGGTCCTCGGCCAGGATGTTGACGCAGAAGGTGCCGGTGGCCCGGATGCGGGGCCAGCTCGAGGACTGCTTGCCGGCGCAGAACAGCACCTGCGGCGGCTCGAGCGAGAGCGACGTGAACGAGCCGATGGCCATGCCCACCGGGCCGTCGGGGGTCCGCGCCGTCACGACCGTGACCCCCGTGGGGAAGTGGCCGAGCACCTGCCGGAACTTGGCGGCGTCGAAGGTCGTGGTGTCGTCGCTCATGTCGCTCACGTCGGGCTCCGGAGGGTCGGCTGCGCTCGGGCCGCCGGTGGCCGGCGGCGGGCGGCCACCTTAGCGAGCGGGCTCAGCGGCGCCCGGCGCCGGAGGTGACGCACGAACGGGTGGGCGCCACCCTCGCCGGCTCGGGCGGCTCGACCGGCACCGCCGGCGGCTCGGCACCGAGCACCACCGTCAGGCCCTCGCTGGCAGCCACGACCTCCTCGAGGCCCAGCCGATCGGCCCGATCGTTGGCGTCACGCGCCAGCACATCGACCAGCTCGTCGTCGTGGGAGGGGTCGTGGTGGAACAGCACAAGCCGACGTGCCCCCGCCTCCCGGGCCACGTGGAGCGCGTAGTCGATGCTGCAGTGCCCCCAGTGCGACTTGCGGGTGAACTCCTCGGCCGTGTACTGGGCGTCGTGGATCAGCAGATCCACCCCGTCGGCGAGCTCGAGCGCCTCCAGCGCGACCCCCATGCTGCCGTCGAGGGGTTGCTGGTGGTCGCTGATGTAGGCCACCGAGTGGCCGCCGTGTTCGATCCGGAAGCCGAGGGTGGGACCGATGTGGGGCACCCAGCGGGCCCGGACCCTGGTCTCGTCGATCGCGAAGTCGTCCTCGGTGAGGGTGTGGAACCGGATGTCACCGAGCAGGTCGCGGATGCGCACCGGGAAGTACGGCGGGCGCATGAACTCCTCGAAGGCCTCGGCCAGCGACACGCCGTCCTGCTCGGGCCCGTACACGTCGAGCTCAGCGCCCTCGACGTTGAGCGGCACGCAGAACGGCAGTCCCTGGACGTGGTCCCAGTGCAGGTGGCTGACCAGGGCGTGGGCCCGGAACGGGGACGCACCGGCCACGGACTCGCCGAAGAAGCGCAGGCCCGTGCCCAGATCGAACACGAGCGGCTCGGCGCCGGGGACCTCGACGGCGACGCAGGAGGTGTTGCCGCCGTAGCGGCGATTCGCCTCGCACGAGCACGGCGTGGAGCCCCGCACGCCGTGGAACGTCACCTGCACCGAACGTTCACCCCCCGTTCAGCTTCGTCGGGCCGCGCCGAGCGTAGTCACGACGCCACCTTCACGTCCTCCAGTGTGACATCTTTCTCGTAACGTCGGGCAGCGTCGGTCGTTGCTAGCGTCGCCAGCCATGAGCACCGTCGCCATCACCGAGGGCCGCGTCGACGCCAACGGGGTCGACTTCGCCTACCTCGCCGCCGGCTCCGGCCCGCTCGCGCTCTGCCTGCACGGCTTCCCCGACACGCCCTGGGGCTGGCGCCACCTCCTGCCCGCGCTGGCCGAGGCCGGCTTCCGGGCGGTGGCGCCGTTCCTGCGGGGCTACGCCCCGAGCGGCCTCGCCCCCGACGGCCGCTACGAGAGCGGCACGCTGGCGATGGACGCCATCGCGCTGCACGACGTGCTCGGCGGTGACGCCGAGGCCGTGGTGATCGGCCACGACTGGGGGGCGATGGCCGCCTACGGTGCGGCGAACGTGGCCCCGCAGCGCTGGCGACGGGTGGTGGCGGCCAGCGTCCCACCGGCGACGGTGATCGCGGCGAGCCTGCTCGACTACGACGTCATCAAGCGGCACACCTGGTACCAGTTCTTCCTCTGCAACCCGCTCGCCGACCTGGCGGTCCCGATGCACGACCTGGCGTTCATCGAGCGGCTGTGGGCCGACTGGTCCCCCGGCTACGACGGGGCCGCCGACGTGGCCCGCGTCAAGGAGGCGCTGCGCGACCCGGCCAACCTGAGCGCAGCGCTCGCGTACTACCGGCACACCCTCGGAGGTGGCGACCAGACCCCGTCGCTGGCCGAGGTCCAGGCCGCAACCATGAGCCCGCCACCGGTGCCGACGCTGTACCTGCACGGCGTCGACGACGGCTGCATGCCCTGCCCGCCGCAGGAGGCGCTCGAGGACGCGTTCAACACCGAGGGCTCACGGGTGCAGCTCATCGAGGGCGCGGGCCACTTCCTGCAGTACGAGCGGCCCCGCGAGGTCACCGACGCGATCGTGTCGTTCGTGACGGGCTGAGCCCGGCCAGCGTGAGCGAGCCGTCGGGGGCCCAGGCCGCCAGCCCGTCGCGCACCAGGCCCGCAGCGACCCGCCGGGCCCGCTCGCCGTCCGACGGCCAGCCCGCAGCCCCGGCCAGCGACGCCGCCGGCACCGCCCCCGCCCGCAGGGCGTCCACCAGCCGGCCCCGAGCCTGGCGGTCGGAGCCCTCGAAGCGGCTCTGGGAACCCGGCACCCCCGCCGAGCCGACCGCCGGGTCCGGCTCCGGCCAGCCCGCCGACGCCCACGCGCAGCTCTCGCGAACCGGGCAGGCGTCACAGCGCGGTCGGCGCCGGCGGCACACGGTCGCCCCGAGGTCGAGCACCGCCTGGTTCCACGCCCAGCCTGCACCCGGGGGGACCGCCGCGTCCGCGAGCACCTGCACCTCACGGGGACGCAGGGTGCGCCCCTCCCAGCGGGCGAGCACCCGGCCGGCGTTGGTGTCCACCACCCCGACGTCGCGCTCGAAGGCGAACGCCAGCACCGCCCGGGCGGTGTAGGGCCCGACGCCGGGCAGCGCCAGCAGGGCCGCCAGATCGTCGGGCAGCCGTCCACCGTGGCGCTCGGTCACGACCACAGCGGCACGGTGCAGACTGACAGCACGGCGGTTGTAGCCGAGGCCGGCCCAGGCCCGCACCACCTCCCCGACCGGCACCCGGGCACAGGCCTCGGGGGTCGGGAGCGCCCGGAGCACGGCCTCGTAGCGGGCCGCCACCCGGACGGCCTGGGTCTGCTGCAGCATGAGCTCCGCCACGAGCACCGCCCAGGGGTCGCGGGTTCGTCGCCACGGCAGGTCGCGGCGGGTCCGCTCCCCCCAGGCCAGCAGCCGGGCGGCCCGCGCCGACACGATCCCCCTAGGCGTCGGCGAACACGTCGTCGCCGTAGGGCAGGCCCCGCGCCGGCGCGAACTCGCGCTTCCAGACCATGACCTTGCGGCGGAAGTAGCAGACCTCCTCGCCACGCTGGTTGATCCCCTTGGTCTCCACCGAGACGATCCCGCGCTTGCCGTCCGAGGTCTCCTTCTTGTCCAGCACCCGGGTCACGGCGTAGATGGTGTCGCCGTGGAAGGTGGGCTTGGCGTGCCGGAGCGACTCCACCTCGAGGTTGGCGATCGCCGCCCCGCTCACATCGGGCACGCTCATGCCCAGCACGAGCGAGTAGACGAGGTTCCCCACCACCAGGTTCCGGCCGATCGGGGACTCGTTGGCGGCGAACCAGTCGTTCGTGTGGGTGGGGTGGTGGTTCATCGTGATCATGCAGAACAGGTGGTCGTCGTACTCGGTGATCGTCTTGCCCGGCCAGTGGCGGTAGACGTCACCGACCTCGAAGTCCTCGAAGTGGCGGCCGAACGGGCGGTCGTGCACGGTCACGGGGGTCTCCTCGGGATCGCAGTCGGACTACGGTTGCACCAGCGGCGTCAGCGACAGTAGGGCAGGCCCGCCCGAGCGGGCCATCCGACGGCGGTGGCCGGCAGCACCGGGCGTCGCCGGGCCGGCGCCGGACGGTGAGGTGCGGGATGAGCGGTCCGGGACCGGAACACGACATGATCTGGTCCGCCACGATCGCCCTCGAGTCCCGCGAGCGGCAGGTGGCGCTGTGGCGCAACGTGCTGTGGGCCCGGTACGCGGCCATCGTCGGCGCAGCCCTGATCGCGCTCACCCCCGCCGCCGGCCCCTCGGGGCGGTGGGTGGCGCTCATCGCCGTGGGCCTGGTGCTGCCCTACAACGCCGGCTGCGACCTGTGGCTGCGGCGCCGCGGCGAGCTCTCCCCGGTCATGGCCTACGTGGACCAGGTGCTGGCGGTGGCGCTCATCGCCTTCGCGCCCGAGCTGACGGCGCCGATGCTGCTCGTCATGGTGGCCATCACCGCCACCGCCGCGGTCTCCTTCGGCCGGCGGGTCGCCGCCCAGTCGGCGGCCACCGGAGCGCTCGGCGCCGGGCTGCTCATCCTGCTGGGCGAGGACCACGGGGCGGCGGGCCCCTACCTGGTGTTCCTCATCGCCGAGGTCTTCATCGTCGTGGTCGTCGGCCTCGTGGCCGAGGTCGAGCGCACGGTGCGGAACCGCTACGCGGAGCTGATGGGCGGCATCGACGCCATCGTGTGGGAGCAGCTGACCCGGACACCGTCCACGCTGTACGTCAACCGACGGGCCGAGGAGGTGCTCGGCTACCCGGTGGCGGCGTGGCGGACCCCGGGCTTCTGGGGTCGTGTGGTGCACCCCGACGACCGCTTCGCCGCCGCCAAGGCCTACCGGGAGGCGATCCGCCGCGGCGAGAGCCGCGAGGTCGAGTACCGCATGATCGCCGCCGACGGGCGGGTGGTGCACGTGCACGACCGGATGCGGGTCGAGACCGACGCCGCCGGCCGGGTGGCCCACGTGCGGGGCGTGCTGCTCGACGTGACCGAGCAGCGCAGGGCCGAGGAGCAGGTGCGCCAGTACGTGAACCTGGTCGAGCAGATCCAGCTCGGCCTGTTCGTGTTCCAGCTCACGGACCCCGACGGTGACGAGCTGCGCCTGCTGGCGATCAACCCCGAGGCGGCCCGCATCACCAACCTCGACCCCGCCCGTGCCCGGGGCCGGCCCATCGAGGAGGTGCTGGCGGTCCCCGAGATCGACCTCGTCGCCGGCGCACTCGCCGACGTGGTCCGCACCGGTGAGGCGTGGGTGGTGGACGAGTTCCGCACGGGCGAGGCCGGTGGGCGGGTGTACTCGGCACACGCCTTCCCCCTGCCGGGGTCGGCGGTCGGGCTGTCCCTGCAGGACGTGACCGAGCGGGCCATCGCCGCCGAGGTCCTGCGACGCCAGGCGCTGCACGACGGCCTCACGGGGCTGCCCAACCGGACCCTGCTCCACGACCGGCTGCGACAGGCGCTCGCCCACTCGGAGCGCACCGGCGAGCCGGTGGCCCTGCTGCTCATGGACCTCGATCAGTTCAAGGAGGTCAACGACGCGCTCGGGCACCACCACGGCGACCGGCTGCTCATCGAGATGAGCCGGCGCCTGCAGCGGGTGCTGCGCGACGTCGACACCATCGCCCGCCTCGGTGGTGACGAGTTCGCCGTGCTCGTGACCACCGGCGCGGACGAACACGGCGCACTCGAGGTCGCCCAGCGCATCCGCACCGCCCTCGAGGAGCCGTTCCAGCTCGGGGGGATCAGCGTGCAGACCAACGGCAGCATCGGCATCGCCCTGTGCCCCCACCACGCCAGAGAGGCCGAGGCCCTCGCCCGACGGGCGGACGTGGCCATGTACACCGCCAAGCGGGGCGGCGGCGGCATCGCCCTGTATGCGCCGGAGCACGACCAGTCGAGCCTCCGTCGCCTGGCGCTGATGGGCGAGCTGCGCCAGGCGATCCACGACGGTGACCTGGTGCTGCACTACCAGCCCGTCCTCGACCTGCGCCACGACCGGATCGTGGGGGCGGAGGCGCTGGTGCGCTGGGCACACCGCGAGCACGGTCTGATGCCACCGGGCGAGTTCATCGACCTGGCGGAGGTCTCCGGGCTGATCCAGCCCCTCACCCGCTGGGTGATCGGCCAGGCCGTCGGCCAGCTGCGGGCCTGGCAGCACGGCGGGCGGCGGCTGCGGATCTCGGTGAACCTGTCGGTGCGGAACCTGTTCGAACCCGACCTCGTCGGCTGGCTCGCCGAGCTGCTCACCACGAGCGGCCTCGACGCGGCCGGCCTCACGCTCGAGATCACCGAGAGCGAGCTCATGGACGATCCGCTGGTGGCCATGGAGGTGCTCGGACAGCTCAAGGCGCTCGGCGTGAGCACCAGCATCGACGACTTCGGCACCGGGTACTCGTCGCTGTCGTACCTCAAGCACCTGCCCATCGACGAGCTGAAGATCGACCGCTCCTTCGTGGGGGCCATGGTCCGCGACGACAACGACCTGACCATCGTGCGCTCGACCATCGATCTGGCGCACAACCTCGGCCTCGCCGTGGTCGCCGAGGGGGTTGAGGACCGCGAGACGCTCGAGATGCTGCGGGCGCTGGGCTGTGACCGGGCCCAGGGCTTCCTCATCGGGCCGCCACGCACCCCGCACCTCGACCTCGTCGTGGTCCCGCCCGCGCTGCGTCGCTGAGCACCGGTCGACACCGCTCCGATGTGAGCCCGCCCGCTACCCGTGGGTAAGTTGGCCGCCATGAGCGCAGCAGCAGACCTGCACGCGGCCAAGGCCGTCGTCGACACCGCCGCCGAGGTCGTGCGGGCCGCGACCCGGTCCCTCGCCGCCTCCGGCTCCGTCGACGACGCCCAGGTGCTCGCCTACGACCTCGCCCACGCCGCGGCCGCGGTCGAGACCGCCCGGGCGATGCTCGCCTACGGCGAGCACGGCGAGCTCGAGGCCCGCATGGCGTGCGCCTTCATCGCCGACGCCGTCGCCGACCTGGCCGCGAAGCTCATCGGGAGGGAGGCCGACTGGGGGGTCGGCCCCGACGTGCTCGACGAGACCCGGCCGTTCCTCGCCACCCACCGGGACCCGGCGTTCCTGGCGGCGCTGGCCGAGACCCCGGGCCCCCGCCACCTCGAGCCCGACTTCGAGCTGGTGCAGGACACCTTCCGCCGCTTCGCCGAGGAGAGGATCCGCCCGCTCGCCGAGCACATCCACCGCACCAACGCCGACATCCCCGAGGAGATCATCGAGGGCCTGGCCGAGATGGGAGGCTTCGGCCTGTCCATCCCGGAGGCCTACGGCGGGTTCTCGATGGGCGGTGAGAGCGAGTACATCGGCATGGTGGTCGCCACCGAGGAGCTCTCGCGGGCCTCGCTCGGCGCCGGCGGCTCGCTCATCACGCGGCCCGAGATCCTCACCCGGGCGCTGCTGGCGGGCGGGACCGAGGAGCAGAAGCAGCGGTGGCTGCCGAAGCTGGCGACCGCCGAGGAGATGGCGGCGGTGGCGGTCACCGAGCCCGACTACGGCTCCGACGTCGCCGGCATCAAGGTCACGGCCACCCCTGTCGATGGTGGCTGGCTCATCAACGGGGTCAAGACCTGGTGCACCTTCGGCGCCCGGGCGACGGTGCTCATGCTGCTGGCCCGCACCGACCCCGACCGCTCCAAGGCCCACCGCGGCCTGTCCATGTTCGTCGTGCCCAAGCCCCGCGGTGACGGCCACGGCTTCGAGCTCACCGAGGACCACGCCCACGGCACCGGCCGGATGGAGGGTCGCCCCATCGACACCATCGGGTACCGGGGGATGCACTCCTACGAGATCGCCTTCGACAACTGGTTCGTGCCCGCCGAGTGCCAGGTGGGCGGTGAGGCGGGCCTGGGCAAGGGCTTCTACTACCAGATGGCGGGCTTCGAGAACGGACGGCTGCAGACCGCAGCCCGGGCGGTCGGTGTGATGCAGGCCGCCTACGAGGACGCGCTCGCCTACGCCGCCGACCGGGTGGTGTTCGGCCGGCCGATCCTCGACTACCAGCTCACCCGGGCCAAGCTCGGCCGCATGGCGGTGCTGACCCAGGCCGGCCGGCAGTTCTCCTACGAGGTGGCCCGGCTCATGGCCAGGGGGGCGGGCCAGCTCGAGGCGTCGATGGTGAAGGCCTACGTGTGCAAGGCCGCCGAGTGGGTGACCCGGGAGGCCATGCAGATCCACGGGGGGTTCGGCTACGCCGAGGAGTACGCGGTGAGCCGCTACTTCGTCGACGCCCGGGTGCTGTCGATCTTCGAGGGTGCCGACGAGACGCTGTGCCTGAAGGTGATCGCCCGTCGTCTGCTCGACGACGTCGGCTGAGCGGCCTACCCGAGGGCGGCGATGGCCTCGGCGATGGCGAGGGTGCGTCGGGCCTGCTCGACGTGCAGGTTCTCGATCATGCGCCCGTCCACGGTCACCACGCCCCGGCCGGCGGCCTCGGCCTCTTCGTAGGCGGCGATGATCGTGCGCGCCCGGGCGATCTCGTCCTCACCGGGGGCGTAGATCCGGTTGCAGGGCTCGAGCTGGCTCGGGTGGATGAGCGTCTTGCCGTCGAAGCCCATCTGGCGGCCCTGCACGCACTCGGCCTCGAAGCCGGCCTCGTCGCGGATGTCGTTGTAGACGCCGTCGAGGATGACCTTGCCGGCGGCCCTGGCCGCCAGCAGGCACAGGCCGAGCCCGGTGAGCAGCGGCTGGCGGCCGGGCACGTGCTCAGCATGCAGCTCCTTGGCGAGGTCGTTGGTGCCCATCACCAGCACGGCCAGCCGCTCGGAGGCGGTGGCGATCTCGTGCGCGCGCAGCATCGCCACCGGGGTCTCGACCATGGCCCAGATCCGGGTGTGGTCGGGGGCGCCGGCGGCCTCCAGCGCCCGCTCGACGGTGGCCACATCGGCGGCCGAGTTGATCTTCGGCACCACCACCGCGGCCGGGCCGGCCTGGGCAGCGGCACGCACGTCGTCGGCGTGCCACTGCGTGTCGAGCCCGTTGACCCGGATGGTGACCTCCCGCGAGCCGTACTCGCCGGATGCGGCCGCCGTGCACACCCGGTCGCGGGCCTCGGCCTTGGCGTCGGGGGCGACCGCGTCCTCGAGGTCGAGGATCAGGGCGTCGGCGGGCAGGGTCCTGGCCTTCTCCAGGGCCCGCTCGTTCGCTCCCGGCATGTAGAGCACGGAGCGGCGGGGGCGCAGATCGTCGTACATCGTGGACACCTCGGGTCGTCGGTCTCGGATCGGATGGCAGCTTCCCGTCAGAGCCCGTAGGCCTCGGCCAGCTCGGGGTCACGGGCGGCGAGGGCGGTGGCCAGGTCGACCATCACCCGGCACTGCTTCACGGTGGCGTCGTCCTGCATCTTGCCGTCGATCATGACGGCGCCCGTGCCGTCACCCATCTCGGCGATCACCCGCTTCGCCCAGGCCACGTCGGCCGGGTCGGGGGAGAACACCTTCTTGGCGATGTCGATCTGCACCGGGTGCAGGCTCCACGCCCCCACGCAGCCGAGCAGGAAGGCGTTGCGGAACTGGTCCTCGCAGGCGACGGTGTCGCGGATGTCGCCGAACGGGCCGTAGTAGGGGTAGATGCCGTTGGCGACGCAGGCGTCGACCATACGGGCCACCGTGTAGTGCCACAGGTCCTGCTGGAACGTGGCCCGGGGCGCGTCGGGATCGTCGGGGTCCGGGTCCTGGCGCACCAGGTAGCCGGGGTGGCCGCCGCCGACCCGGGTGGTCTTCATCCGCCGGTCGGCGGCCAGGTCGGCCGGCCCGAGCGACAGGCCCTGCATCCGCGGGCTGGCGGCGCAGATCTCCTCGACGTTGGCCACGCCCCGGGCGGTCTCGAGGATGGCGTGCAGCAGCAGGGGCCGCTCGAGCCCTGCTCGGGCCTCGAGCTGGGCGAGGAGGCGGTCGACGTAGTGGATGTCCTCGGCGCCTTCGACCTTGGGGACCATGATGACGTCGAGACGGTCGCCGATCTCGGGGACGATGGTCAGCAGGTCGTCGAGCACCCAGGGTGAGTCGAGGCTGTTGATGCGGGTCCAGAACTGGGTGTCGCCGAAGTCGACCTCCTGGCCGACCTTCACCAATCCCTCCCGGGCGGCCTCCTTGCGGTCGGCGGCGATGGCGTCCTCGAGGTTGCCGAGCAGCACGTCGACCCGACCCACCAGCTCGGGCAGCTTGGCCACCATCTTCTCGTTGCCCGGGTCGAAGAAGTGGATCATCCGCGAGGGGCGGAACGGGACCTCCCGCAGCGGTGCGGGCGCGCCCACGGCGAGGGGCCGGAAGAAGTCCTTGGGGTTGCGCATCGGGCTGCCTCCCACCAGTGTCCGGGCCAAAACGGTGCGTGCCGCCCGACCCTAGAGGGGCGGGCGGCACGCGTCGAAATCGCCCGAGCGGACCGGGATCAGCCGGTGAAACGAGGGGCCGCCGTGACCGCCGCCGCGGCCGCAGTCGTCGACGTCGACGTCGTCGAGGTCGTCGGGGCGGCGGTCGTGACGGCCTCGGGCTCGAACACATTGGTGACGATCACCTCCTGGCTGAGGGGATCCTCGAACACCACCGTCTGCTCACCACCGATCACCTCGTCGGCACCACCGTCGTCGGTCTCGGTGATCGTGCACTCCGACCGCCCGAGAATCTCGAGCGACTCCTCGCCGCCGTCCGGACCGAAGGTGAAGGTGCCGCCGTAGTCGAGAACGACGCCCAGCGGCTCCAAGCCGGCGTCGTCGAGATCGATGCGGACGCAGATGACCTCGATCACGAACTCGGCGTCGGCCGGGGGGGTGCCCTCGACCTCCTTCACGACGGTGAGCCACACCCCATCCCCGGCGCCCGCCGGGGTGACCAGGGCGACGGTCGACGCGAGGAGCGCTGCGCCGACGACGAGGACGAGCTTGGTCTTCACGGGTTCCCTCCCAGCGCTGACGGCCAGCCGTAGCCAGTTGAGCTCCTGTACCTTACCCGGGTCGCGCGTTGCGGCCGGAAACGTCACGCCACCAGGTCGGCCGGAACCAGCTGCTCGCGCAGCAGTCGCTCGAAGCGCGCCGGATCGCCATCGACGAAGCGGCGGCACAGGGGCAGGCCCTCCGCGTAGCAGGAGATGTAGGCCCGCCAGGTGGGGTCGGTCAGGAAGGCGACGGCCTTGGCGGCCCGGGCCCTCGGCAGCAGCGCCCAGCGCTCGAGGTACGCGATCACCTCGTCGACGTCGCGGCCCTCGGCGTGCAGGAGCCAGGCGGCGTTGCCGCGGACCGCGCCCAGCACCTCGGTCGCCTCGGCGACCGCTGCGATCACCTCGGTGTCGTAGCGGATCCCGAGCGGGCGCAGGTGCGCCTCGACCACCGGCTCGGGGCGGGGGCCCAGCAGCACCTCGAGGCCCAGGTCGGCGAGGCCCTCGGCCAGCAGGCACTGCGGGGTGCCGACCAGGAAGATGGTCTCCTCCAGCCAGCGGCGCCGCCGGACGAGGCCGACCTCCTTGCGGGTGTGCTCGGTGTGGTGGCCGGGGTAGGCCTCGTGGGCGACGAGATGGGCGAGGGAGA
>Ga0308417_1001168_pt1 | contig 18307 bp, 17 predicted proteins | sample HotsprSampleOS65_FD_203528 | JGI IMG/M metagenome (GOLD analysis project Ga0308417, IMG submission 203528) | Hot spring phototrophic mat microbial communities from Octopus Spring, Yellowstone National Park, Wyoming, United States - 20090730_OS65 ... | reverse complement strand
GTCGGAAAAGCCCCGTAGCCTGCGCCGGAAAGCCCCGCAAAGGCTCGAAGCCCGCACACCCCCAACCGCGCGGCCGCCCCCAACGACCCTCACCAACATCCAGCCAGACAGTTATTCGAGGTGTCCTGTCGGCCTTGGACGTCGTTCGCGCGGTAGGACGCGCCTCCCGAGGGGGAGGATCACGGTGGATCGCGGAAGGAGATAGCCCCACTCTCGACCACGGCCCAGATGAAACCCCAAACCGCTGCCGAGACGACGCTGGTCAGGAGGATCTTTCGCCGCAACAGCGGCTGCGCCGGAGCGCCTGGAAAGTGTTCCGGTCGATCTGGGGCGACGACCGGCCGTGTCCACAGAGGAAGAACGGCAAACAGCACTGTCCACCACACGAGGACGTACAGGACAAGACCGCTGACCCAAGTCACTGCGCGCCCACCCTCAGCACATGCACCTCCACGCCTGGCCGCTTCGGCCCTACCAAGCGACGCAAAAAGGATCGGAGAGCGCTGCGTGCAGCATCGCGCAAGGCCTCATCGTCCCGCCGTACGGCCGCCGGCAAAGCTGCGACAGCGGCAGCCAGCTCGCCAGCGAGCGTTTCGGAGGCCCCGTTCATCGTCGCGTCGAATACGCCAGGGCCAGAAACGACTGGCCGCCCGAGACAACGGCCCGCCGGGTCGGCGACGATCGAGGCGACCACCAGACCGCTGTCGAGCATCCGCCGACGGGCATCGAACACCTCGCTAGAGGTCGGCACAAGGCGCTCGCCGTCGACCGCGAGTTTGCCGCTGCCAACGTGGCCGACCACCTCGACTGGTCCAGGGGCAAGGCGAAGCACGTCTCCGTTGTCGATCGCATGCGGCACCGAACCGAATGACCGCGCGAGTTCGGCGTGTGCCGTCACGTGCAGCCACTCCCCGTGCATCGGTACGACGTGGCGGGGGCGCACGAGACTGTATAGCCGACTCAACTCGTCGCGGGCGGGATGGCCAGAGACGTGAACCATGTGGTCGCGCTCCGTCATCACGCGCACGCCGCGTCGCGTCAGAGCCTCCTGAACGCGATGGATGGCCCGTTCGTTGCCAGGAATTATCCGCGACGAGTAGATCACCGTGTCACCGTCAGCGAGCGCCACGTTGGGGTGCATGTCGGCAGCGATGCGCGAGAGCGCGCTGCGGGGTTCGCCTTGGCTGCCGGCAACCAGAAACAACACGGCATCGTCAGGCAGAGATCCGGCATGCTCCTCGTCGACCAGCTCGGGGAGATCGGCGAGATAGCCGACCTCTCGCGCAGCGGCGATGACGTTCCGGAAAGCACGGCCGATGACCGCCAGCGCGCGCCCCGAAGCAACAGCGGCCCGCGCGATTGATTCAATGCGCGCGACGTTGGTCGCGAAACAGGTGACTGCCACGCGTCCCCGCAAGCTGCGCACAAGTGCGACCAGGTTGCGCCTGACCTCGGCCTCGCTGCCCGAATGCCCCTCTACAAGCGCGTTCGTGCTGTCGCAGATAAGCACATCGACGCCCTGTTCGCCGAGCCCAGCGAGGGCAGCTTCATCCGTCGGAGGCCCAACCAGTGGAGAAGGGTCGAGCTTCCAGTCACCTGTGTGCAGGACGGTGCAGCCGGCGACACGGATCGCGAGCGCTTGTGCCTCCGGCGTCGAATGCGCCATGCGGATGAATCGCAGGGAGAACGGTGGCAGCTCCATCGTGCTGCCCGGCTCGTAGACGTACAGGGGCACGCGCCCGCTGAGACCGCGCTCTCCGAGTTTGCGCCGCAGGATCGCAGCGGCGAAGGGCGTGGCATAGACAGGGCACTCGAGTTGGGGCCACAGCCAAGCGACCGCGCCAAGATGGTCCTCGTGCGCGTGGGTTACGATCAGCCCAGCGAGAGCCCGGCGCCGGTCGGCGATGAAGGCGGGGTCGGGAACAAGGATCTCGAATTCGGGGGCTGAGCTGTCGCTGAAGGTGAGCCCGCAATCGACGGCGAGCCAGCGCTGATCGAAATGGTACAGGAAGAAGTTGGCACCGATCTCGCCGACGCCGCCGAGCGCGACAAAGGCGAAGGTGCGTCCCTCAAGCCTCACGCGGCCACCCGCGGATTGCGCCGCGCGAGCAGGACAAGGCCCTCGAGCGTGAGATCAGGAACGACATGCTCAATCACTCTGGTTCCGTCCGCGAAGAGCGGGGCGAGCCCTCCCGTTGCGATCACGGTCGAATACCCTCCCAATTCGGCGCCGGCGCGCTGCACGATACCCTCGATCAGCCCGACATAGCCCCAGAAGATTCCGGACTGCATCGCAGGCACTGTTGAGCGGGCAATGACCGAGGCGGGTCTGGCCACGCCGACGCGCGGCAAAGCCGCAGCCGCCCGATGCAAGGCCTCGAGCGAAAGGTTTATGCCCGGCGCGATCACGCCGCCGATGTAGTCGCCCTCCGAGTCGACGATATCGAAGGTCGTCGCGGTCCCGAAATCGACCACGACCAGCGGCCGGGGAAACCGTGCCCGGGCGGCGAGGGCATTCACCAGCCGGTCAGCTCCGACCTCATCCGGATTGTCGGTGCGGATGCGGAACCCCCAGTCGAGAGCGGCGGTCGCGACCAGCGGTTCAACGCCGAAGCGATTGGAACAGAGGCGGCGAAGATGCCACAACGCTGCGGGCACAACCGATGCGATTACAGCGGAGTCGATGTCCGACGGCGACAGGCCTTCCCAACCCATCACCTGGTGCAGCCATGCGGCATACTCGTCGCTGGTGCGCTCGCCGATCGTCGCAAGCCGCCATTGTCCCCGCCATGCCGTCCCATCCCACACTGCGAAGACAATGTTGGTGTTGCCGGCATCGATCGCGAGTAGCACCTTCTGCCCTCCGCGCTCACAGGACCTCGCCGACCACGATGCGGTGCCGCGTGCCGTCTGCCGCCTCCAGGAGAAGCGCACCATCAGCACCAAGGCCGAGGTAGCGCCCCTGAAGCGTGGTACGCGCGAGCCGCACCGTGAGCGGCGTGCCCGGTGCATTGGCGTAGCTCTGCCAAGTCGAGAGCAGAGCGGCGAGGCCCCCTTCAGCCAACACAGCAGCCCAAGCCTGCAAGCCCCGCACGATCGCACCGGCAATCTGCTCGACCGGCGGCAGCATCGGGGCGCGAGCTGCCAGGGCGATCGTAGCCTGCCCAGCGTCCACGGGAGCGTGCACCAAGTTCACCCCGATGCCGGCAACGACCCAGCTGCCCTCGCTTCCCTTCGACCCCCCCGCCTCGATCAGGATACCACCCGCCTTGGCGCCGTTGAGAAAGAGATCGTTCGGCCATTTCAGGCGCAAGGCGGCCGGATCGTCGAGCCAGGGAGAGAGGGACTCGACGGTCGCGACCGCGGCTGCGAACGACCACCATGCGGAGAGAGGGGCCACGCGCGGGTCAAGCACCACTGAAAGGAACAGATTGCCTGGGCCTCCTAGCCAGCGGCGACCGTGCCGCCCCCGTCCAGCCGTCTGCTCGCGGGCAAGAACGGCTGTCCACGGCGGAGCGCCCTGTTGGGCAAGCGCGATCGCGCGGTCGGATGTACTTGGCAGACGGTCGTGGAACTCAAACGCTGGCGCTAAGCTCACGGGACAAGGAGCGACTGTACTGCACCGCCGGCGGCGACCATGAGCGGAGACGGCAGGAAAACGAAGCCCGCTGCGAGGATACCGCTGAAGGCGACGACGACGCCAACTCCGCCATGCAGCGCATCGAGAGCACCGGACGAGCGGTCGAAGTACATCAGCTTGACGATCCTGAGGTAGTAGAAGGCCGAGACCACCGAAGCGAGAACACCCACAACCGCGAGCGGCCACAGACCAGCTTGAACTGCCGCGACAAAGACCCAGAGCTTGGCGAAAAACCCGGCAAGCGGTGGAATCCCTGCCATCGAGAACATGAGGACAGCGAGCGCAAGGGCAAGGCCGGGCGCGCTTTCGGCAAGTCCTGCAAAGTCATCGATCTGCTCGCACGCCACCCCCTGACGGCGGAGGGCCACGATGCAGCCGAACGCCCCGAGATTGGTCGCAACGTAAATCGTCATGTACAGGATGACCGCCCGAAGCCCCTCCTCTTTGGCCGCAGCGAGCCCGATCAGCGCGTAGCCGACATGGCTGATCGAGGAGTAGGCCATAAGACGCTTGATGTTCGTCTGCCTGAGTGCAGCGAACGCGCCGACCAGCATCGAGGCGATTGCAGCCAGGAGCACGATCTGCGTCCACTGCTCCAAGGCGGGACCAAACGGCCCGGTCAAGACGCGCATCATGACCGCGACGGCGGCGAATTTGGGCGCGACGGAAAAAAACGCTGTTACTGGGGTGGGTGCTCCCTCATACACGTCCGGCGTCCACATATGAAAGGGCGCTGCGGAAACCTTGAAGGCAAGCCCCGCCACGACGAAGCAAAGCCCGATCGCCAGGCCGACCGATTCAGGCCCAGCCGCGACCGCCTCGGCGATACCGTTGAACCGGGTGGTGCCAGCGAACCCGTAGGTCAGAGACATGCCGTAGAGCATCATGGCGGACGCGAGTGCGCCCAGGACAAAGTACTTGAGCCCTGCTTCAGTCGCGCGGAGGTCATCGCGGCGGATGGCGGCGAGAACATAGAGCGAAAGGGAGGACAGTTCGAGGCCCAGATAGAGGCTCATCAGATCGTTCGCCGACACCATCATGATCATGCCAAGCGCGGCGAACAGGACCAGCACAGGATATTCAAAGCGGTCGATCCCCTCGCGTCGGTTCCAGTCCAGAGACAGCACAAGGGCGAGCGCAGCCGAAGCAAGCACGACCATCTTGACGAAGATGGCGAAGTCGTCGACGAGGAACAAGCCACCAAAGGCTACAACAGGACGATCGCTGGCCAGAACGAGCGCGGCGGTTAACGCCAGCGTTGCAAGAGCCAGCAGGGAAACGATGTCCGTTGCGGCCCTGCGTGAGAACACGCCGACCATAAGCAGCGCCATCGCAGCCACGGCAAGACCAAGCTCGGGCGTTGCCGAGTGCCAATGCAGGATTCCCTCCACGGCGGTCAAAGCCCCGCGACTAGGCGAGATGCGCCAAGCATGGCGTGATGACGAGCAAGAAGATTTGCTACCGAAACGCTGAACACCTGGAGGACGGGGCCTGGATTGACGCCCATCCAAAGCGTCAAGGCAACCAGCGGCGCGAACACTGCAACCTCGCGCGGAGAGAGATCGACCAGCGCCTTGAGCTCAGGCTTGGCCAGGGCCCCGAACAGCACACGGCGGTAGAGCCACAGCATGTAGGCTGCACCGAGCACCATCCCCGACGCGGCGACAAGGGCGAGCAAGCGGTTGACTTGCCAAGCGCCGACAATCGCCAGGAACTCGCCGACGAAGCCGGACGTTCCTGGAAGGCTGGCAGAGGCCATGCTGAACACCATGAAGAGGAGTGCGTAGCGCGGCATCTGGTGGGCAAGCCCGCCGTAAGCCGCGATCTCACGCGTGTGCATGCGGTCGTAGATCACACCGACACAGAGGAACAAGGCCGCTGAAACCACACCATGGCTCAGCATTTGGAAGATTGCGCCCTCGATGCCCTGCGTGGTGAAGGTGAACAGACCCAGGGTAACAAGACCCATGTGCGCGACAGAGGAATAGGCGATCAGTTTCTTAACATCCTCCTGGGCAAGAGCAACCAAAGAAGTATAGACGACCGCAACAGCGGACAAAGCGAACATGAGAGGCGCGAACTCGACCGAGGCTTCGGGTAGCATGGGCAGGCTGAAGCGGAGGAAGCCGTACCCTCCCATCTTTAGCAGCACTCCCGCGAGGATCACGCTGCCCGCCGTCGGCGCCTCGACATGCGCATCTGGAAGCCATGTGTGTAACGGCCACATCGGCACCTTGACCGAGAAGGAAGCGAAGAAGGCGAAGAACAGCCACGTCTGCGCGCGTTTTGACAGAGGGTGAGCGAGCAGGAAGGGAACGTCCGTGGTGCCGGCGTCTAAGTAGAGCCAAATTACGGCAAGCAGCATCAGAACGGAGCCGGCAAGAGTGAACAGGAAGAACTTGAAGGCCGCATAGGTGCGCCGAGGCCCGCCCCATACTCCTATGATCAAAAACATAGGGATCAGGACGCCCTCGAAGAAGACATAGAAGATAACGAGATCGAGGGCGGAGAACATGCCGACCATCATCGTCTCGAGCACAAGGAACGCAATCATGTACTCGCGAACCTTCGTCTCTACTGCCTCCCACGAGGCGACGACACAAACTGGCGTGAGCAGCGTAGAGAGAAGCACGAACAAGACGGAGAGGCCGTCGACGCCGACATGGTACGAGATCGCCCAGTCGCCGAACCAAGCCGCACGCTCAACGAACTGGAAGTCGTGACTGCTGCGATCGAACCGCACCCACAGCACCAAGCTGAGAAAAAACACGATCAGGCTGGTCCACAGCGCTGTCCAGCGCGCGTTCGAGGCGATCGTGCGGGCGTCTCCGCGTACCGAGGCGATGATCGCAGCGCCAACGAGTGGGAGGAAGATGAGCAGGCTAACCAGCGGAAAGCCAACGGTGCTCATCGGTCAGAGCCGTCCCGTGGCGGCAAGGGTGACAAGCACGACGAGCCCAATTAGCATGGCAAAGGCGTAGTGGTAGACATAGCCTGTCTGCAGGCGAACGACGCTTCGGCCAATCGTGCGCGCGGCCGTTGCGGCACCATCCGGCCCGTAGCGGTCAATCGTGCCGATATCTCCGCCCTTCCAAAGCGCCGACGCCAAGCTACACGCGGGCCGGACAAACACACGATTGTAGAATTCGTCGAAATACCACTTGTTAAGCAAGAAACGATAGACGCCAGGAAAGGCCTCAGCCAGCGCTGCCGGCAGCCGCGGGGCAAGGCTGTAGAAGAGGATAGCCGTTGCGATGCCGCCTGCAGCCAAAACGAGCGGAGCATACTTCACGTAGGCGGGCACATCGTGCGCAAGTTGCATCGCTCGATGCGCGGGCGAGATCATGATCGACCCACGCCAGAACTCGGCGAAGTGATGGCCTACGAAAGGCTCGTAGAACGCCAAGCCAGAAAACACGGCGCCCAAAGCCAGCATGGCGAGCGGGACGGTCATCACGGGCGGGCTTTCATGGATGTGGGACATCGTACGTTCGTCTGCCCGCGCCTCGCCGTGGAAGGTGACGATGAGAAGACGCCAGGAGTAAAACGCGGTCAGGAACGCCGCGATCAGCCCACACGCGAATGCAAAGCGGCCCACTGCAGTTCCGGCAGCCCAAGCGGCCTCCAGCACCATGTCTTTGGAGTAGTAGCCAGCAAAGATTGGAATGCCCGCGAGTGCGAGACTGCCAATCCACATCATTGCATAGGTGATAGGGACCTTGCGCCAGATCCCACCCATGCGCCGGATGTCCTGTTCCCCGTCCATAGCGTGGATGACGCTGCCGGCGGACAAGAACAACAGCGCCTTGAAGAAGGCATGGGTTACGAGGTGGAAAATCGCAGCCGGATAGGCGGATACCCCGGCTGCAAAAAACATGTAACCGAGCTGCGAGCAGGTGGAGTAGGCGATCACCCGCTTGATGTCGTTCTGCACGCAGCCGACGGTTGCAGCAAACAGGGCGGTCGAGGCGCCGATCATGGTGACGATGGCCAGCGCTATTGGCGCGAGCTCGAACAGCGGGCTCAGGCGCGCAGTGAGGAACACGCCTGCGGTCACCATCGTTGCGGCATGGATCAGCGCCGAGACCGGCGTCGGCCCCTCCATCGCGTCCGGAAGCCAGGTGTGGAGAAAGAGCTGCGCCGATTTGCCCATAGCGCCAATAAAGAGGAGCACAGCACAGAGCTCGACGGCACGGGTCTCAAAGCCCGCAATGGAAACAGTGCGCATCGCCGCTTCCGGCAGGGCGGCAAAGATCGCGCTGAAGCCGACGCTATCCGTCAACGCGAACACGCTGGCAATGCCGAGCGCGAAGCCGACGTCTCCGACACGGTTGACGATGAATGCCTTCATCGCAGCGGCGTTCGCGCTGTCGCGATCGAACCAGAAGCCGATCAACAGGTAGGACGCGAGGCCCACGCCTTCCCAGCCGAAAAACAGCTGCAGGAGGTCGTCTGCCGTTACCAGCATCAGCATGGCGAAGGTAAAGAACGAGAGATAGGCCATGAAGCGCGGGATAGAAGCGTCATGGCTCATGTATCCGACGCTGTAGATGTGGATGAGCGTCGAGACGACCGTGACCATTCCCGCCATGACGGCGGACAACGTGTCGAACCGCAACGACCAGCGCGCTTCTAGGCTACCTGAGGAGATCCAGGTGGCGAGATCGATGGTCCGCGCATTGCCGCCGAAGGCGACGTCGACGACCAAGATCGTCCCGCAGAGGGAAGCGACCAGCATCGAGGCGATCGTCACGACCTGTGCGCCTCGGTCGCCCAGAGAACGGCCGAACAGCCCGGCGACGATCGCGCCGAGAAGGGGCGGGAAGACAGCGCCGACCTCGAGCATTCCGCTCAGCCCCGCATCATGCGGACGTCGTCGACCTGTATCGAGCCGCGGTTGCGGAAGTAGACGACGATGATCGCAAGCCCGATCGCTGCCTCCGCCGCAGCAACCGTCAGCACGAACATGGTGAAGACCTGCCCCGTGAGGTCGCCGAGATGCGTGCCAAACGCGATCAAGTTCAGGTTGACCGCAAGCAGCATCAGCTCAACCGACATCAGGATGACGATCACATTCTTTCGGTTCAGGAAGATCCCGACCGTTCCAAGCGTGAATAGGATGGCCGCGACCGCCAGATAGTGCCCGAGTCCGACTGCAGGCATGGTCTCAGTGCCCTCCGCGCCCAGTCGACTCGACGGCGCTCTCGTTCCCAAACTCTGGTGTGCTCTTCGGGCTCGATACAACGATCATGCCCGAGCCAGGCTTCATCTTGACCATAGCCAAGGTCTCCGCCGGCCGGCGCCCGGTTTGCGAAGCGATGTCCTGGCGTTTCGCGCCGGGCCGGTCGCGGAGCGTCAGCACGATTGCGCCGATCATTGCCACAAGGAGGATCACTCCGGATGCCTGAAACAGGTAAATGTAATCCGTGTACAGAATGCGCCCGAGCGCCTCGGTGTTGGCTACTCCCTGTGGAGGCGGTTCGGCGAGCAGACGCGGTGCCACTGGCGAAAGTGCCCAGACGGATGCAAGAAAGATAAGCTCAGCGGCGAGGATGACACCAACGACAGCCCCGATGGGCAGATAGCGCACGAACCCTTCCCGAAGTTCGGCGAAGTTGACGTCCAGCATCATCACCACGAACAGGAACAGGACCGCAACCGCGCCGACGTACACGATGACCATGATCATCGCGAGGAACTCTGCGCCGGCGAGAAGGAACAAGGCCGCAGCATTGAAGAAGGCGAGGATAAGGTACAGAACCGCGTGCACCGGGTTGCGCACGAAGACGACCATGGTCGCCGCCGCGATCAACACGGAGGCGAAGGCATAGAACGGGAGAGAAACGATCACCACGAGAGTTCACCACGAGAGTAGGGTGGAGGCTAGAGAAAGTAGGGTGGAGGCTAGAGAACGATCAACGATAGGGGGCGTCCGCCTTAAGACGGGCGGCGATCTCCGTCTCCCAGCGATCCCCGTTGGCCAGCAGCCGCTCCTTAGTATAAATTAGTTCCTCGCGTGTTTGAGTGGAAAACTCGAAATTCGGTCCTTCCACGATTGCGTCGACGGGGCAGGCCTCCTCGCACAAACCGCAATAGATGCATTTCGTCATGTCAATGTCGTAGCGCGTCGTCCGGCGAGACCCGTCTTCGCGGGGTTCGGCCTCGATGGTGATCGCCTGAGCCGGGCAGATCGCCTCGCAGAGTTTGCAGGCAATGCACCGCTCTTCGCCGTTTGGATATCGCCGCAAGGCATGCTCGCCCTTGAAGCGGGGGCTTATGGAACCCTTTTCGTGAGGGTAATTTATGGTCACCTTGCGCTTGAAAAGGTAACGGAAGGTTAAGGCGAGGCCGGAGACGAGTTCGCTCAACAGTACGGAGCGCGCGTTGCGATCGACAAAGCCCATATCTGCCTCCAGCGTTGCCGCTTCCTAGCCGCGACTAGGCCACGTCATAGCGCCACGTCGCGCTCCGCCACCCGTCGTATCATCCTCAGGCTCCCGCCGGTAGCCAGCCGAAGACCTTCAGGACCCCGGCCGTCACCACCACCCAAAACAGACTGAGCGGAAGGAACACTTTCCAGCCGAGACGCATCAGCTGGTCGTAGCGGTAGCGCGGAAAGGTCGCCCGCACCCAGAGAAAGACGAAAAGGCAGAGCGCGATTTTCAGCGCGAACCAGATAGGCCCGGGAACCCAGGTAAAAGGCGCAATCGCCAAGGGCGGCAACCAGCCGCCAAGGAACAAGATTGTGGTCATGGCGCTCATCAGGATCATGTTCGCGTATTCACCCAGGAAGAACATGGCGAAAGCCATCGAGCTGTACTCGACGAAGAAGCCAGCCACGATTTCGCTTTCCCCTTCCGGCAGGTCGAAGGGCGCACGGTTGGTTTCTGCGAGCGCCGAGATGAAGAATACGATGAACATCGGGAACATAGGGACGACGAACCAGAGGTGCCGCTGCGCCTCGACCACTCGGGAGAGGTTCAGGCTGCCGACGCAGAGCAAAACGGTGATGATGACGAAGCCCATGGAAACTTCGTAGGACACCATCTGGGCCGCAGAACGGAGCGCGCCTAAAAAAGCGTATTTCGAGTTCGACGCCCAACCAGCGATGATGATTCCATACACGCCGAGCGAGGAGATAGCAAAGAGGTAGAGGATCCCGACATTGATGTCTGCTAGGACAAGGCCTGGGCCGAACGGAATCACCGCCCAAGCGATCAGCGCGAGCGCAAAGGTGAGCATCGGCGCGAAAAGGAATAGGGCGGTATTCGCGCCTGAGGGAATCACCATTTCCTTCATCAGGAGTTTCAGCGCATCCGCAAAGGGCTGCAGGAGACCAAAGGGCCCGACCACGTTCGGCCCCTTCCGCAGCTGGATCGCTGCCAGAACCTTTCGTTCAGCATACGTCAAGTAAGCGACCCCGACCAGCACTGGGACTATGATCGCGAGGATCGTGCCAACGACGATCGCGAACTGCCCCGCTGGTGTCGCGAACACGCCGTCCATCGCGCTCACTCCGCGGCGACGGCCAAGGGGCGCGCACCGAGAGCGGCGCAGGAGGACATTGTCGGAGAAGCCCGTCCGATCGGATCGGTTCGATAGTAGTCGACGATTGGCGAAGCAAACGGCGCTTCGCCCATCATCTCCGGGTCGCCGCACGGACCAGCCGGATCGCTGCACCCGGCACCGACGTTTGCGGAAAGGCGCGGTTCCCGCGCCAGCCGCGCGCTCAGCTCCTCTAGCGTGTCATAGGGCAAAGACAGGGCAAGTGCTTCGGAGAGGGCCCGAAGGATCGTCCAGTCCTCGCGCGCCTCGCCGGGCGGGAAGACCGCGCGCCCCGTCGTCTGCACGCGCCCTTCAGTATTGACGAAGGTCGCCGTCTTTTCCGTATATGCTGCGCCGGGCAAGATTACATCCGCGCGTGCGGCCATCGGGCCGCCATGCGTTGCGATATGGACCAGAAACGCTTGACCGAGATCTGCCGGGTCGAGCTCGTCTGCGCCGAGCGAGAGCAGAACCTCGATCTCGCCTGTACGGGCTCCGTCCAGGATGCCATGGATGTCACGGCCGCCTTGGCCGGGGACAAAGCCGAGATCTAGCCCCCCAACGCGCGCCGCCGCCGTGTGGAGGACGTTGAAACCGTGCCAGTCGGGTCGGAGCGCGTCGGCGTGGCGAGCGAGCGTCCAGGCCGCAGCCAACACTGCCGCCCCGTCGGGGCGGGCGAGCGCGCCCTGGCCGACGATAACCATCGCTCGTTCCGCTGATCGTAGCGTTTGTGCGAAAGGGTCGTTCCCGTGGAGCAACGCCCGCAGAGCCGCAGGTCCGACACCAAGATGGGCATAGTCGTAGGTAAGGTCGCGTGCTTCGCCGATCAGCCCAATCGCGACACGACCAGACAGCCAGCGCTTGCGTACCCGAGCGTTCAGTACCGCTCCCTCGAGCCTCGGATTGGTACCGACGAGCAGGATCGCATCCGCCCGTTCGATGCCGGCGATCGTGGAATTGAAGAGGTAGTAGTCTCGACGCGAGGCATCGAGCCGAGCGCCGTCCTGCCGACAGTCGAGGTTGGGCGAACCCAGACTTGCGAGGAGATCCTTCGCCGACGCCATCGTCTCGCAGTCAGTCTGATCGCCGGCAACCGCAGCAATCCGTTCAGGCGCTGCCGAGCGCAACCGCTGAGCCACCGCCTCCAGCGCCTCGGCCCAACTCACGGGCACAAGCCGGCCGTCCTTGCGCAGCCACGGCCGATCAAGACGCCGACGCGTCAGCCCGTCGAGAGAGAAACGCGCCTTGTCCGAGATCCATTCCTCGTTGATGGCGTCATTGGCCCGCGGAAGAATGCGCAACACTTGCCCACCGCGACTGTCGATGCGGATCCACGAGCCGACAGCATCGGTCACGTCGATGCTGTCTGTCTTTGTTAGTTCCCAGGGCCGGGCGATGAAGGCGTAAGGCTTCGCGGTTAGGGCGCCGACCGGGCAGAGGTCGATGATGTTGCCGGAGAGCTCGCTGCGCAGGGACTGCTCGATGTATGTGCCGATTTCCATCTGTTCACCACGGCCTATTGCACCGAGCTCCGGCGCACCCGCGACCTCGGTCAGGAAGCGCACGCAGCGGGTACAATGGATGCAGCGGGTCATGACCGTCTTGATCAGCGGCCCGAGAGCCTTGTCGGAGACCGCGCGCTTGTTTTCGTGGTAGCGGCTTCGGTCGAAACCGTAGGCCATTGCCTGATCCTGCAGATCGCACTCGCCGCCCTGGTCGCAGATCGGGCAGTCGAGTGGGTGATTGATCAAGAGAAATTCCATCACGCCACGGCGGGCCGCGCGAACGGTCGGGCTTTCCGTGCGGATGACCATTCCGTCGGCGACCGGATAGGCACAGGAGGCAATCGGCTTTGGCGCCCTCTCAAGCTCGACGAGGCACATGCGGCAGTTGCCAGCAATGGACAGACGCTCGTGGTAGCAGAAGCGCGGGATCTCCTTGCCGGCAAGCTCGCAGGCCTGCAGCACGGTGATACCCGCCGGCACCTCCAGTACGGCGCCATCGATGGTCAGTTTGGGCATCGCACCGTTACTCCGCCGCCTGAGGCAGCGCGCCGCGCCTCGCCTGGTACGCGCGGATTCTCTCCTCCATCAGAGGGCGAAAGTGGCGGATCAACCCTTGGACCGGCCAAGCGGCGGCATCACCAAGGGCGCAGATCGTGTGACCCTCGATCTCGCGCGTGACCTGCTCGAGCACGTCAATCTCTTCAATTTCCGCCCTGCCGACCACCATTCGTTCCATCACCCGCCATAGCCATCCCGTACCTTCACGGCAAGGCGTGCACTGCCCGCAGGACTCGTTCTTGTAGAAGCGGGACAGGCGGGCGATGGCGCGGATCAGGTCGGTCGAGCGGTCCATGACGATCACTCCTGCCGTGCCGAGCCCAGATTGCGCCTCGCGCAGGCTGTCGAAATCCATCAACACGGTATCGCACACGTCCTTTGGCAACAGCGGCACCGAGGAGCCTCCAGGAATAACGGCAAGCAGGTTATCCCACCCGCCTCGGACCCCGCCTGAGTAGCGTTCGATCAGTTCGCGCAGAGGGATTCCGAGTGCTTCCTCGACGTTGCATGGTCGATTCACATGGCCTGAGATGCAAAAGATTTTGGTGCCCGTGTTCTTCGGCCGCCCGATTGAGGCAAACCAGGCTGCCCCGCGACGGAGGATCGTCGGAACGACAGCGATTGTTTCGACGTTGTTCACCGTCGTTGGGCAGCCCCACAACCCAACAGTGGCCGGGAACGGAGGCTTCAGCCGCGGCATGCCCTTTTTGCCTTCTAGGCTTTCGAGCAGAGCTGTCTCCTCCCCGCAGATATAAGCTCCCGCCCCTCGCGTCACTTTCAGGTCAAAATCGTAACCCGAACCGCAGGCATTCGTGCCGATCAGCCCTGCTGCGTAAGCCTCTTCGATCGCGTGCTGAAGCCGCTCATACTCGGCGTGGAATTCGCCGCGGATGTAGATCCAGGCCTCGTGCGCATCCATCGCTGCGGAGGCAAGCAGCGCGCCTTCGATCAGTTTGTGTGGCTCGTGGCGGAGGATATCGCGGTCCTTGCAGGTTCCCGGCTCGCTCTCGTCTGCGTTGACAACGAGGTAATGCGGGCGGTCCTTCACGTTCCTCGGCATGAAGGACCACTTGAGCCCAGTCGGGAAGCCCGCCCCGCCGCGGCCACGCAGCCCGGACGCCTTCACCTCTTCGACCAGCCAATCTCGCCCTTTCTCGATCAGCGCCTTGGTACCATCCCAGTCGCCGCGGCGGCGGGCTGCCGCGAGACGCCAGTCGTGCTGGCCGTAGAGATTGGTGAAGATCCGGTCGCGATCGGACAGCATAGGCTCAAGGCGTTCCGAAAGGCTTGATCAGCGTCGCCCCTTCGACCTCCGGCCAGCCCTCGGGGGCGGATCCTTGGCGTCGACGTGTCGACCCTGCGGGTGGGCGCTCGCCACGGCGCAGCGCTACCAGGATCTGCTCCGTGGCCTCGCCAGTGAGGTCCTCGTAGAACTCATCGCCTACCCGCAGCACCGGGCCATTCACGCACGCACCAACGCACTCGACCTCTTCGACCGAGAACATTCCGTCTGCGGAGACCTCGCCATCCGCGACGTTTCCAGCCGCCCGCCGGCAGGCGGCGAGCACGGCGTCCGACCCGCGGAGCCAGCAGGGCGTCGTCGTGCACACCTGGAGATGATGCCGACCGACCGGCCGTGTCTTGAACATCGAATAGAAGGTTGCGACTTCGTAGACGCGGATCCTTGGCAGGCCAAGACACTGGGCGACGTGATCCATGGCCGCGCGAGGTAGCCAGCGTGTCCCTGTCTCCTGCTCCATTTGCCGCTGTGCGAGATCGAGCAGCGCCTTGACTGCCGCAGCCTGGCGCCCGGCTGGATACTTCGCAATCTGCGCCTCCGCCTGCGCACGAAAATCGGGGGTGAATGCAAACGTGTCCGGGCCGCCCTCGAACGGATGGGCCGAGGTCCATCGCATGGGCTCGGTGACAGGTCCGGTCATCGGTCAATTTCGCCGAACACGATGTCAAGGCTTCCGATGATCGCCACCGTATCGGCCAGCATGTGGCCCTTGGCGAGGCGATCCATCGCCTGCAGATGCGCAAAGCCGGGGGCCCGGATCTTGCAGCGGTAGGGACGGTTCGTCCCGTCGGAGACGAGATAAACCCCAAACTCGCCCTTTGGCGCCTCGACCACGGTATAGGTCTCGCCTGCGGGCACGTGATAACCCTCCGTGTAGAGCTTGAAGTGGTGGATGAGGGCCTCCATCGACGTCTTCATCTTGGCCCGCGAGGGCGGCGTGATCTTGTGGTCCTGCACCCGCACCGGCCCCTCAGGCAAACGTTCGAGACATTGGCGGATGATTCTCAGGCTCTCCCGCATCTCCGCCATGCGAACGAGGTAGCGATCATAGCAATCTCCATGGCGTCCGACGGGGATGTCGAAGTCCAGTTCGCCGTAAACGTCGTAGGGTTGGGCCTTGCGCAGGTCCCAGGCCGCGCCAGAGGCGCGCAGGCACGGGCCAGACCAGCCCCAGGCAAGCGCCTCCTCGAGCGGCATCACGCCGATGTCGACCGTACGTTGTTTCCAGATCCTGTTCTCGGTTAGCAGCCCTTCCAGATCGTCGAGAAATCTCGGGAAGCTTTCGGTCCAGGCCGCGATCTTGTCGGTAAGCCCGGCAGGAAGATCCCTCGCCACCCCTCCGGGGCGGAAGTAATTCGCGTGAAGCCGCGCGCCCGAGGCGGCCTCGTGGAACTCCATGAGCTTCTCGCGTTCCTCAAAGCCCCAAAGCGCCGGCGTGATCGCGCCGACATCGAGCGCATAGGTGGTAATGTTGAGGAGGTGGTTAAGAATACGCGTGATTTCCGCGAACAGCACGCGAATATACTGGGCGCGCGGCGGGGCAGTGACACCGAGAAGTTTTTCTACAGCGAGGGCGAAGGCGTGTTCCTGACTCATCGGAGAAACGTAGTCGAGCCGATCGAAATAGGGCACGGCTTGAAGGTAGGACTTGTACTCGATCAGCTTTTCTGTGCCGCGGTGCAGAAGGCCAATGTGCGGATCGGCCCGCTGCACCACCTCGCCGTCCATGTCCAACACCAACCGCAGCACGCCGTGCGCGGCCGGGTGCTGCGGCCCAAAGTTTATGGTGTGGGTGCGGCTCGCTTCCGCAGTGCCGGCTTCACCGGCACCGATGACGACTTCAGCCACGGTGTATTTTCTCGTCTCCAGGGAGCGTGGTCATGCCCTCCCACGGCGAGAGAAAATCAAAATTGCGGAAATCCTGAGCAAGCTTAACCGGCTCGTAGACAAGTCTCTTCATTTCTTCATCGTATCGGACCTCGACATGTCCGGTTAATGGGAAATCCTTGCGCAACGGGTGGCCCTCGAACCCGTAGTCGGTCAATATCCGTCGCAAGTCGGGGTTGCCCTCGAACACAATGCCGAACAAATCCCAAGCTTCGCGTTCGAACCATCCCGCCCCGGGCCAGAGGCCGACGACCGAGGCAACTGGCGTTGCCTCGTCCGTCGTCACCACGACGCGCACGCGGCGGTTCGCCGCAGGAGCAAGCAGGTTGTAGACGACCTCGAACCGCTCCGGTCGGTCCGGCCAGTCGACACCGCAGAGATCCATAAGTTGCGCGAAGGCGAAGCGCGGGTCGTCGCGCAGAACGCGCATGAGGTCGAGCAGCGCTTCACGACGCGCATCGATGCGGAGCTCCCCACGAAATTCCTGCCAACTGATTACGGCCTGCGGGCAAGCGGCGACAATCTCGTCGGCGAGAGACCCAAGCATCGTGGTCATTGCAGGGCCTTGCCGGTCAGCGGCTGAGAATCGACCCGCTGCGGCGGATCTTCTTCTGCAAGAGCATGATGCCGTAGAGGAGCGCCTCGGCCGTCGGCGGGCAGCCAGGCACGTAGATGTCAACCGGCACGATGCGGTCGCAGCCGCGCACAACGCTGTAGCTGTAGTGATAGTAGCCCCCGCCATTGGCGCAGGAGCCCATACTGATCACCCAGCGCGGCTCTGCCATCTGGTCGTAAACGCGCCGTAACGCCGGCGCCATCTTGTTGGTCAGCGTGCCAGCGACGATCATCACATCACTCTGACGCGGGCTTGCGCGCGGGATGATACCGAAGCGGTCAAGATCATAGCGACTCATGTAAGCGTGGATCATCTCAACGGCACAGCAGGCAAGCCCGAACGTCATCGGCCAAAGACTGCCGGTCCTCGCCCAAGTGACGAGCCTGTCAAGCTGGGCGACGAGGAAGCCCTTCTCGACCAGCGACTGCGCCGCATCCTTCAGGACCGCGTCTTGCTCCTGACCAGGCCGAAGAGAGACCCGGTTCCAGGCGATCGACATCGTCATGGCCAACCCTCCGGGGCGTTCACTCCCATTCGAGCGCGCCCCTTCGCCATTCGTAGATGAAGCCGACTGTCAGAATCGCAAGAAAGCCCATCATCGAACCGAAGCCGAGCCAGCCGATGTCGCCGAGCGCCACCGCCCAGGGAAATAGGAAGGCGATTTCGAGGTCGAAGATGATGAACAGGATGGCGACGAGGTAGAAGCGGACGTCGAAGCGCCGGCGCGCGTCATCGAAAGGGTCAAATCCGCACTCGTACGCAGCCAGTTTGGCGCCGTATGGTTTTTGGCGTGCCGCGACCAAGCTTCCCATCACAATGGCGGCAGCGATCACGGCCGCAATGCCGATGAAGACGAGAATAGGAAAGTATTCAGAAAGATCTACGCTCACGGCGTTGACAGGCTCCTCCCGGCCCCGCCGCGGCGGGGAAACTCCCTCAGGCGCCCTGTCTGGCCTTGCGGCACAGTTCCAACCGCTGGCCCAGGATCGAACGCTGCAGGGCGAAGAGAAACTGGCGCGAGTGACGGGGCTCGAACCCGCGACCTCCGGCGTGACAGGCCGGCGCTCTAACCGACTGAGCTACACCCGCGACGATCGCGGGAACTACGGTTGCTGGCCCGCGAAGTCAAGCCCAACTTGGACAGTGAAGAATGTGAAGTGTCTGTTTTGGTATGTAAAATCGGCGAAATTAGGCAGGCGTGGCACCACGCCGGGGTCGGCCCCGGCGGCGGGATGCGTGTGACGGGGACGGCGCCG
>Ga0308417_1001166_pt1 | contig 18347 bp, 15 predicted proteins | sample HotsprSampleOS65_FD_203528 | JGI IMG/M metagenome (GOLD analysis project Ga0308417, IMG submission 203528) | Hot spring phototrophic mat microbial communities from Octopus Spring, Yellowstone National Park, Wyoming, United States - 20090730_OS65 ... | reverse complement strand
CCCGCAATCGGCCGGAATCGCCCGCAATTGGGTGTGGTCGTCCGAAGCAGCTCGAAATCGTCCGAAAACGGCCGTAAACGACTGCAAGAGGCCCCATTGGCGAACTCCGCAGGATCGCCCGGGTTTTTTCACGGTCTGAACTGATTGCGCACCTGGCGGTTCATTCCCGTCTGGCTGCTCGGCAATTGCGAAGCGCCCCGCTCATTCCACTTGTCGTTCTCCGGGCGGCGCGGTATAAATGATGTGTTGATACTGATTCTCAGTTTCCGGGGCGTTGGAGGGGAAGGTATTCCGAGCCACGCGCCGGGCACTCTTCGTGTACGGCCGCTTGCCGCTTTGGTTGCGGCGACAGGCCGTGCTGGAACAGATTGAATGTGATGATCAGTAAACCGGACTGTCCTCTTTGCGATTTGTCTGCCGGACAAGCCGGCCGAATTGTGCGGATCCACGGCAAGCCTGAGCATGTGCATCGGCTGGCCGAGTTCGGCCTAAGGCCGGGCGTCACGGTGCGGATGTTCCGGCCGGGGACGCCGTGCATTTTTCAGTTGGGCGAAAGCAAGGTGTGCTTCCGGCAAGATCGCCAATTGCAGGTCTTTGTCGAACCGCTGCCGCATCAGAGTTGAACGAATGACATTCGTTGTCGTGCCCGTTGTCTTTGTCGTCGCCGTGCCTCGGGGTGAGCTGTCTGTTGTGAAGGTGTCGGGGGTGTTGCGGCCGACGGCCGTTCGGTGTCGGCAGCGAGAAGGGGATTTGCGCAGATAGTCATGTACGAGCAAGGCTACACTCCTTCCGCCTCGGACGGGCCTGAAGCTGCCGAGACAGCCGTTTCGTTTCCCGCGACGATGCGCGTTGCTCTGATGGGGAATCCCAATACGGGCAAGTCCTCTCTGTTCAGTGCGCTGGTGGGTGTTCATCAACACGTGGGCAACTACCCCGGCGTCACGGTGGAAAAGAAGGTGGGGCGTTTGCGGGCCGGCGCGCAGGAATTCGAAGTGATCGATTTGCCCGGCCTGTATAGTCTGGCAGTTCGGTCTCGCGACGAGCAGGTGGCGCTCGATGTGCTTCTCGGGCGGATCGATGGGGATCAGCCGGTCGATGCGATTCTTTGCGTTGTCGACGCCGGCAACCTCTGTCGAAATTTTTATCTGTTGAGCCAGTTGATTGAGCTGGGGCGGCCGATGGTTGTGGCCGTCAACATGATCGACGTTGCCGAGCGCCGCGGAATGCGTGTGGATTGCGCGTTGTTGGAGCGGCGCTTGGGGGTTCCGGTGGTGGCCACCCAGGCTCATCGCGGAATCGGCATCGAGGAGATTAAGGCCGCATTGTTGCGGGTGCGCGGTTCTCCGCCGCCCGAGCTAGACCAGGTGTTTCCCGAGGCATTCGAGCGCGAGGCGGAATTGCTCGAAGGCGAGTTCGATTCGTGCGGCATGCCCCAGTGCGCCTGCCGGCGATTCCGCCGCGGCCTCGTTCGCCGCATGTTGCTCGACGTTCACGGGCGGATGAGCTGCCGGCTCGATCCCGCCGCGAGGAGCCGCTGGCTGTCGTTGCTCGATTCGGCGCGGGCGCGTTTGGGTGAGGCAGGGGTGGAACTGCCGGGCGTCGAGCCTCCTTCTCGTTACGCTTGGGCGCAGCGGGTGCTCGACGGAGTTGTTTCGATCGCGGCGGACCGCCCGCCGACCGTCACGGATCGCATCGACCGTTTCCTCACGGATCCGGTTGTCGGATTGGCGGTGTTCGCCGTGGTGATGGCGGTGATGTTTCAGGCCGTGTTCCTCGGTGCGAAACCGTTGGTTGACGCCTTGACCATCGGAGTCGACGCCGTTCGCGGCGCCGCGTTTCGCGTTCTGCCCGAAGGGGCCTTGCGCGATCTGATCGTGGACGGAGTGATTGCCGGCGTGGGAAGCGTTGTGGTCTTTGTGCCGCAGATCGCGATTCTGTTCGTTTTCATCGCCGTGCTCGAAGACTGCGGCTATATGGCCCGAGCCGCGTTCTTGATGGATCGACTGATGGTTCGCGTCGGGTTGAGCGGGAAGTCGTTCATCCCGATGCTTTCGAGCTTTGCCTGCGCGGTGCCGGGCATCATGGCCACGCGCGTCATCGAAGACGAGCGCGATCGGCTGGCGACCATTCTCGCCGCGCCGCTGCTGACCTGTTCGGCCCGCCTGCCTGTTTACGGACTATTGATCGGGGCGTTCGTTCCCGACCATCGGTGGCTTTATGGACTCGTCGGGTTGCAGGGAGTGGTGCTCGGGCTGCTTTATCTCTTGGGGATCGTCGCAGCCGTGGCGACGGCGTTGCTGCTCAAGCGAACCGTTCTGCGAGGCGAAAGCCCTCCATTGTTGCTCGAACTTCCCAGCTACAAGCGGCCTTCGGCACATGTCGTGGCAATGCGCGTGGCCCAGCGGGTGTGGGTCTTCGTGCGAACGGCAGGCACGTTGATTCTGGCGATTTCGATTCTGGTGTGGGCCGCCCTTTATTTCCCGCGCAATACACCGACGGTCGAGCCGTTGCTCGAACAAAGCCGATCGATCGAGGCCGCTCTGGCCGCGTTGCCGGCCGATGCCGCCGACGACGATCCGCGACGGTCCGCGCTAGACGAACAATTGGCGAAATTGTCGCAGGCGATCGAAGCGGAGTATCAGCAACATAGCTTTCTGGCCAAAGCGGGCCGTTGGATCGAGCCGGCGGTGCGTCCGCTCGGCTGGGATTGGCGGATCGGCTGCGCCGTGTTGGCGTCGTTCCCTGCGCGCGAGGTGGTTGTGGCGACAATGGGAGTGATGTACCAATTCGGCGATCTGGAGGAAGCCGCCGACAAAGACATGGACCGGGTGTCGAGACAACTCAGATCAGTCCGGCGAGATGGATCGGACGAGCCGGCTTTCAGTCTGCCGGTGGCTTTGTCGATCATGGTGTTCTTTGCGCTGTGCGCTCAGTGCGGGGCCACGCTGGCCGTGATTCGGCGCGAAACCAATAGCTGGCGCTGGCCGGCGTTCGCCTTCGCCTACATGACGACACTGGCCTACTTCGGGGCCCTGGCCACCTATCAAATCGCATCTTGGTTGGCTCAGCGATGGGCTTGAGCGGGAAATGATGCGTTTGAGGTTGGAATGGCGGGCGGAAGATTGCGCAGCCTGGGGCGACATGGCCGGCGGCTGCTATTCGGACGAACCGATGGACGTCTTTCGGTGGCGGAGCGATTGCCGTGATCAGTTTGTGGGATGAAATCGCCGTGGCAGTGATGGTGGCTTGCGCCGCTGGCTACTTGATTCGCCGTCTGTTTGGGCAGGGCGGTTGCGGCCCATGCCAAGGCGCGTGTTGCGATGCGACGGCATCGAACACGCTGGTGCAATTGGACCCGCCAGCCGCAGCCAAACGCCTACATGGCGCCGAACCGGGCGCCCCGCCAATGCCGTGAGGCGTTGAATCGCTGAGTGCCTGCGGGGATATCGCGATAGCCGTAGGCGATCGGCCGCCTGCGGCGTTTCGTGCGTTTTTTCAACGACGCAATCCGGCCCGCTTCACTGCCCGACCTTGACGAACACGGGCACCTCGATCTGCTGATCAGCGGCGTCGGTTTGCAGTCGGATCGTCGCTTGGAAGGCCCCGGATGCGGTGCCGGCCGTGAAACGAACCGGTAGAATGTGCAGGGTTTTTGCAGGGGCATCTGTCCGACAATCCACTTCGACGGCCGGATCGGAACTCTCGACGCCGACAATGCGGAACGGCTTCGCGCCCTTGACGATCAGTTGTTTGACGGCGCTTGCGCCCGGCTCGCACGCGCCGAGAAACAGCGGCGAGGGACTGACGGCAATGGCCGGCTCAACGCGGCCTTCGACGGCCAGCGGCACGGTGGTGCCGTCGGCGGTGTACAGCAGTAGGGTCTCGTTGATGTATCCCACCGGTGCTTCCGGAGAGAGGCGGACGGCCAAATCGTAGCCGAACAGGCTGTTGGTTTGCGCCTTGGGGGTGATCTGAGCGGTCAGATAGGGAGAGGCGGGCTTGGCGACGGTCACCTGTCCGATGCTGCGACTGTGGCATTGGACGGCGACATGCGCCTCGGCGCCGCGCCCCTGTTCGATCGTTCCCAGAATGACTGAGCCTGGATCGAGAACGAGATCGGAGCGGATGACTCCGGTAACTTGCAACTGGACTTCTGCAAAAAACGGTTTGTCGAACGCGACGGTAATCGTGGCGCCGCGCTTGCCGAAGAACTGGTGGGTGTTGAACGTGGCGATGATCGCTGAGGTTTCGTATGTTTTCAGCGTCGGTTTCTCGACGCGAACACTGGTGCATCCGCAACTCGATCGCACTGAGGCGACATGCACGTCTTCGACATAAGGATTATTGAACTCGAAGGCGAACTCGGTTTTTGCGAACCGGGCCACTGTGCCGAAGTCGTGATGGACCGCCTTGAACATCTTTCTGGCCCAGTCTTGAGCCTGGACAGATGTCGCCCCTGTCAACACCACCAGGATCAAAGCCGAATAAACGCAGCGCATGGCTTGGACTCCCCGACACAGTCGGACCTCTGGCCGACTTCCGTGCGGCTGCCGGACCGTGACATCCATGCACGGCGGAAACCGTCGCTCGACACCTTGGGAACGTCCATTTTTTCGGGTGGTTCAGCCCCTTCCCGAAAGCGGGTTCGCGACGGCCGTACATCGGGAATATCGGCTCTAAAGCCGTTGAAGGCTGAAGTCGCCTATTTCATTTTACGCAACCGGTACAGATTTTCGTGTCGAATCTAGCGATCTTGGCGCGGGTAGGATTGCCAAACATCCCCCCGACCGGCTAAATTAATGGATTACGCGCCCGATGCGTTGCCGCCTTGGGTTGCGCGGTGAAGAGTAGGTCCGCGCGCCTTCTTGGGGCAGGCCCGGGCTCTCGCTCCAGGGGACATGCCGGGCGACCAACCGCGAGGGGCTTTCCCGGGTGCGGCGGGCGATGGAGAGGCGTTCGGAGTCGAAGAGAAACCGAGAGAAACCGACCGGACGGCAGCCGCGCCCGGTTTTGCGGATGCTGCACCCGTTATGTGAGACGATTCGGCGATGTTTGAAAGCTTGCAGGAAAGCCTGAGTTCCGCGATTCGCACTCTGCGGGGCCGCGGAAAGCTGACAGAAGCCAACATGCAGGAAGGCTTGGCTTTAGTTCAGCGCGCCCTGCTTGAGGCGGACGTCAGCATTTCCGTCGTCAAACAGTTCGTCGCCGAGGTCAGCCGGCAGGCGCTGGGAGAGAAAGTCCTAAAGTCGCTCGACCCGACGAAACACTTGATCGGCATCGTTTACAACGAACTGGTCAAGTTGATGGGGCCGGTCGACCACTCGCTCCATTTGAAGGGCGACGTCAGTGTTTTGATGCTGTGCGGGCTGCAAGGCTCGGGCAAGACCACCACGTGCGGAAAACTCGGGCGGTTGATTCAACAGCGCGGCCGGCAGGTGATGCTGGTCGCGGCCGACCTTCAACGCCCCGCCGCGATTGACCAGTTGCAGGTTCTCGGCGGTCAATTAGGGCTGAAGGTTTTCGCCGATCCGACGGCGACCGATCCGGTGGCGCTTTGCCAAGCGGCCGTTCGCCAGGCGAAGCAGGGCGGCGTGAGTGTGGTCATTCTCGACACGGCGGGCCGATTGCACATCGATGCCGAGTTGATGGAGCAACTGCGGCAGATCGACCGGCGCTTGGCTCCGGACCAGGTGTACTTGGTCGTCGATGCGATGACCGGCCAAGACGCCGTCAACAGCGCCAAGGCGTTCAACGATGCCCTGGAGCTGGACGGTGTGATCATGACCAAACTGGACGGCGACGCCCGCGGCGGTGCGGCGCTGTCGGTAAAGGCGGTCACCGGCGTTCCGATCAAGTTTATCGGAACCGGCGAGCATCTCGACGCCCTGGAAGAGTTCCACCCGGATCGTATGGCGGGGCGCATTCTGGGCATGGGCGACGTGCTGACGTTGGTGGAACAGGCGAAGCAGAAGCTCGACGCCGAGGAGCTTCGCAAACAAGAGGAAAAGCTCCGCGAGGGCGAGTTCACCCTCGACGACTTCAAGAAGATGCTCAGCCAAACAAAGCGGCTGGGCCCGTTGAACAAGATCCTCAGCTTCCTGCCCGGGTTCGGCGGGTTGGCCGAGATGTTCGGAGACAAGGATGTTGAGTCGGACATGCGGCGACTGGTGGGCATCATCGATTCGATGACGCCTGAAGAACGCCGCAATCCCAGCGCGGTGATCGACCAGAGCCGGCGGCGGCGGATTGCCGCGGGAGCCGGTGTGGCGCCGCACGATGTGAGTGAATTGGTGAAACAGTTCGAGCCGATGGCCGACATGATGCGCCGTATGGCCTCGTTGGGGCCGATTGAACGAATGCGCGCCATGCAGCAGTTGAGCCAAGGCGGGCTGCTCGATCCCGGGGCGAGGCTTGCCAAGCAGAAGATTGGCACCGGCAAACGATTGACGTCGGCCGAGAAGGCCAAACTGAGAAAACAGCGCGAGAAGGAAGAACGGCGGCGACGGCGCGAACAGCGGAAGTAATTCGGGGCCGCAGCGCAGCCGGAAAATGGGTTGCGGTCGGCGCCGGTTAGTTATCTGGGCCGCGCCTTCGGGTGAACCGAAAGACAAACGATTCAACAGCCCGCCGACCGCGCGATGCCGCGGAGCAGTCGGCGGCGCAGCGATTTCGACCGAAATGAGGAGGAACGAGTGGCAGTACGCATTCGAATGAAGAAGATGGGGCGAAAACACCGCCCGTTTTACCGGATCTGTGCGATGGATTCGCGGTGCCCGCGGGACGGGCGCGTTTTGGAGGAATTGGGCACCTACGATCCGTTGGTGCCCGAAACCGACGCCCGCGCTCTGCTCAAGGGCGAGCGAATCAACTATTGGTTGAGCGTCGGCGCGCAGCCGTCGGATAAGGTGAAAGTATTGATTAAGAAGTACGGCCTGGGCGGCACGCACGTCGAGGCGCAACGCGCGGCGATTGATCGGTTGGCGCAGGTTCGGCACCGCCGCCCGCCGCTGCGCGCCGCGAAGCCGGCTTCGACGGAGGCGGCCGCAACGACCGAGACGGCGGAGACCTCTGCGCCGGCCGATTCTGCCGGCGAATAGCAGCGGGCCCGCCGCGCGGCGGGTGATGTGTGGCGGCCATGCGATTCGACGTTCTGACCCTGTTTCCCGAGATTTTTCGCGGATATCTCGGTCAGAGCTTGTTGAACCGCGCGATCGACGCCGAGTTGGTTTCGGTCGTGTTGCACAACATTCGCGACTGGTCGCCCGATCGGCGGCATCTGAAGGTTGACGATCGGCCGTTCGGCGGCGGTCCGGGCATGGTGCTGATGGTCGAGCCGGTAATCGCCTGCGTCGAGGCGGTTCAGGCGATGGCCGATCCGCCGGGACATGTGGTGATGCTCACGCCTCAAGGGCGGAGGCTCACCCAAGCGGTCGTCGAGGAACTGGCCGCCCGGCCGCGGCTGTTGTTGTTGTGCGGCCGGTACGAGGGGTTCGACGAGCGGGTGTGTCAGTTGCTGGAGCCGGACGAGATTTCGCTGGGCGATTTCGTGCTCAATGGCGGCGAAGTGGCGGCCATGGCCGTGATCGACTCGGTGATTCGTCTCGTCCCCGGCGTGTTGGGCGACGAAGACAGCAGCGAGCGCGATTCGTTTTCCGGCCCGCGGCGGCTGCTTGAACATGCTCAGTACACGCGGCCGAGAGAGTTCCGCGGTTTGACCGTGCCCGAGGTGCTCCTCGGCGGGGATCACGGGGCGATCGAACGATGGCGGAATGAAGATAGTTTGCGGCGGACGCGAGCGCGCCGTCCGGATTTGTTGGCGGAGTGATCCGGATTCGTTCTCGGATTCTCTCTGCAAGAGGGAGCCGTCTCTCGCTGTGCGAGTGAAAACTCAAGAGCGAACGAGCGAAACAACGAATATTGGTGTTATGCCGGGCGACTCGGGAGAGCTTTCCGTCGCCGGTTGAAAGAAAGGGATAGTGCTGATGAGCCAGCGATTGATCAATTCCGTCGAACGCGAGAGTTTGAAGCCCGAGTTGCCCTACTTCGAGATCGGCGACACGGTTGATGTCCACTGCCGAATCTTGGAAGGCGACAAAGAGCGAATTCAGGTTTTCAGCGGTTTGGTGATTGCCAAGGCCGGGTCGGGCACGCGCGAGACGTTCACGGTCCGCCGCATTGTGCAAGGCGAGGGAGTGGAGCGGAAGTTTCCGCTTCATTCGCCGCGCATCGCCAAGATCGAGGTGAAACGTTCCGGTGTTGCCCGCCGCGCAAAGCTCTATTATCTGCGCGATCGAGTCGGGAAGGCGGTTCGTTTGAAGGAACGCCGCGTCAATGCCGAGAAGCGAGAACGCTATGCGGAATCCGCCCGCGCAAAGCACGCCAAACGTTTGCACGGCGAGTAGCCGAGCGATCGGCGCGGCTCGGCGCCGCTCGGTTTCGCCTCGTGTCGGCGGGCCTGCGTCTTTGTAAGGGGCAGTCGCCGTGGGCGGACTGTGGCACTGGCTGTGTTCTCTGGCGCGGAAGATGGCGGGCGTCGTTCGTCGGCGTGCGCCGTCGGAGTATAGCATCGAAGAATTGGGCCGGGCCGGCGAAGAATATGCGGCACGCTACCTTCGCCGGCTGGGTTTTCGGATCGTCGCCCGCGGGGTTCGTTACGCAAGGGGCGAGTTGGACCTGGTGGCGTGGGACGGCTCGACCCTTGTCTTTGTCGAGGTGAAAACCCGCATTTCCGGCCGACGGGGCCTGCCCAGCGAGGCGGTTGATCAGCGGAAGCAGCGCCGCATGACCCGCGCGGCCATGCTCTATCTGAAACAGCACCGGCTGCTCGACCATCCGTGCCGGTTCGATGTCGTGGCGATTGTTTGGCCGCCGTCGTCGCGGCAGCCCGAGATCAAGTTGATTCGCAATGCCTTCGAGGCTGTCGGCGGCGACGGGTTCTTTTCGTGAGTGCGAGCGACCGCGCGTGGGCGACTCGCCTGCCGAATGCCCAGTGCGACCGTGCAGCGAGATGTGCTTGCCCGCAGCGAAGAGCGAGCGGATTCGCGGAGCAGTAACCGCTCAATTTAATCGCCGGCTGAACCTCGCCCCCGCGCGGCCCCGGTTCAGACCGACCGGATTGGCACACGTGCGCCGCCTGCTACATTATCGCTTATGAATGATTATCAACTGCGCGACCGATTGAATTCGTTCGGACAATCGCACGTGTTGCGGTTTTGGGATCGCCTGAGCGGAACGCAGCGGGCGGCGCTTGCGGCGCAACTCAGCCGCATTGATTGCGCGGAGATTGCGCGGCTGTACGCGCGCCGCGGCGATGTCGAAGACTTCAGTCGTCTGTTGGAACGGATCGAGCCGTTGTCGGCGATTCGGCTGGCCGACCGTGCGGCGGTTCGGGCCGAGGCATCGCGCGTGGGGCTTGAGGCCTTGCAAGCCGGCCGAGCCGCGGCACTAGTTGTTGCCGGAGGCCAAGGAACCCGCCTCGGCTTCGAGCATCCGAAGGGGCTGTTCCCAATCGGACCGCTTTCGCGACGGACGCTGTTTCAGATTCATGTGGAAAAAGTGTTGGCCACTGCGCGGCGCTGCGGGCGCGGGATTCCGCTGTTGGTAATGACCAGCCCGGCCACCGACGCGGAAACGCGAGAGTTTTTCGCTCGAAACAACCGTTTCGGATTGCTTGCCGAAGACCTTTTCGTGTTTTGTCAGGGGACGATGCCGGCCGTGGCGGCGGCCGACGGCCGATTGCTTCTCGACGCTCCGGATCACGTGGCCGAAAGCCCCGACGGACACGGCGGCATGCCTGCCGCGCTGGCTCGCAGCGGCGGGTTCGAGGTATTGCAGCGCCGCGGGGTGGAATACATTCTTTACTTCCAAGTCGACAATCCGCTGGCAGCCGCCTTGGAGCCTTGGTTCCTCGGGCTACACCTGATGCATCGCTCGGAGATGTCGTCGCAGGTCGTCGCCAAGCAGTCGCCCGACGATCGCGTGGGCAATGTGGTTTCCGTCGGCGGGCGGCTGCACGTCGTCGAGTACAGCGATTTGCCCGACGAGTTCGCACAACGCCGCACGGCCGACGGCTCGCTGTTGATCTGGGCGGGAAGCATTGCGGTGCATGTGATCAATGTCGATCTGCTTCGGCGATCGGTCGAGGGCGACCGGGTTTTGCCCTTCCATCTGGCGCGCAAGCGGGTGCCGTATTTGGACGACGACGGTCGGCGGGTCGAGCCGGCCGAGCCGAATGCGATCAAGTTCGAACGGTTCATTTTCGACTTGATGCCGCAAGCGGAAAACAGCCTCGTGGTCGAGGTCGATCCGGCCGAGGCCTTCGCTCCGCTGAAGAATGCGCCCGGGGCGGCTACCGACACGCCCGAGTGGGTGCGGCGACGGATGGTCGAATTGCATCGCCGCTGGCTGTCGGCTGCCGGCGTTGAACTTGGAGCGAACACCGAGGTCGAGATCTCGCCGCTTTGGGCGCTCGACGCGGAAGAGGCCGCCGACAGACTGCCGCGGGGCACGAGGATTGATCGCCCGACGTACTTTTCTGCCGAAGGGCCGGTGGAAGTCGAACCGGCATCGCCGGCCTAATGACGCCGAGCGGACGCCAGTCTCTACCGTTCGCGCCGGAGTTCTCCTGCTCCCGGCATGGATTTCAACGACCAGCGGGAACGTCGCTTCGTCCGAGTGCGGCAGCACCGTTTTGTATGGCGGCCCTGCCACTTCCCGCGAACGCCGAAGTTCTTGCTTTCTCAGCGACAAGTCCAGCGACCAACGGGAGCGATTATTTTCTCGGTGCGGCAGCACCGTTTGGTCGGCGGCCCTGCCGCCTCGGTGCTGCGGTCGATCGAAGCGGCGATGCGTTTCGGCCCCGCGGGGCCGACGGGCGTTGCCGAAAAGCAACGCGCGCGGCAAAGGATAATACCGAAATCTCGTCGGATTGGCCCGGCCAAACCGTTCGGCGCGCAATTTGCCCACACGAAGCGGCAGGGTCCGTTTTTCTGTCGCGTGCGCGGCTGTCTTCCGCAAAGGCGGAATCCTCGGAGCGACACGGGCCAACTGCTGCATTGGCGGGTGGAATGCCTATGACATCGTCGTTGCCGAATCAGACAGAGAGGCTCAACCCGTTTTCATCACCGCAAACGGAATCGCGGATTTCAAGTCCGCGCGACGATTGGCCGTTGTGGGTGCGGATCGGGCTTTGGAAGATTCCCTCTCGCCGCATCGCCTGGGGCTATCTGGCCGCCTCGCTGCTGTTGCTGTTCGGCACGGCCGTAGTCGGCTTCTGGCCGGGTTTGATTTTTCTGTTGGCCGTTTACTGGTATTGGGAGGCGATCGGCTGGGTCGATGAAAACAGCCGATGGTGACTGACGGATCAATCCTCGCGCGAAACGCCGCTGACGTCGCAGTGCGTTACGAGTGCCGCGGCCGTCGCTTTTTGCGCGGGCGGCGGTCGCAGTGATCGCGGTCGTCGTGCGGCGAAGGCGGACGGGGTTTGACCGCGGAGCGGACGAGCTTCGACTTGCGGAACGGACGGTAGCCTGCCGCCGTCTTTTTGGGGAGGTCGCCGGGCGCGTCAGATGCTGCTGAGGCCTCGGCCGCCCGGTTTTGCTTCTCGAGTGGCTTCTTCGGCTTGCGGCCCGGCACGGCAGCCGGTTGGTTTCCTCCGGTTCGCGTGCCCCGCTGCTTCCGGTTGGTGCGACTCGATTCGCGCGGCGGGCGAGAGGGAATCAGGCACTGGGGGCCGTCGCCGATCAGGTCGGTTCGCCCGGCCTGTTCCAATGCCTCGTGAACGTCGGCGTAGTTCTCCGGCTTGAAAAATTGCAGCAACGCGCGCTGCAAACGCCTTTGACGCTCGCCGCGCGCCGTTTCGACCGGTTCTCCGGTGTACGGGTCGCGGCCGGTGTAGTACATGCAGGTGGCAGGCTCCATGGGCAAGGGGATGAAGTCTTGCACTTTTTCGGGACGGTAGCCGGTGCGTTTTAGGTAGAGAGCCAACTCGATCATGTCGTCCAACGAGCAGCCGGGGTGGCCGGCCATGAAGTAGGGAACGAGCTGCTCGCACTTGCCGGCGTTCGATGCGGCCTCGGCAAACTCGGCGGCAAACTGCTCGAAGGCCGAAATGCTCGGCTTGTGCATGCGGGCAAGCACCTGCGGGGAACAATGTTCCGGCGCGACTTTCAACTTGCCGCCGGTATGATGTTGCGCAACGGCGCGAATGAATCGGCGATCGCAAAGGGCCAAATCCATGCGGATGCCCGAGGCAATCAACACCTTGCGCACGCCAGGCTCGTCGGCCGCCGCTTTGAGGAGCTTGAGCAACGGGCCGTGATCGGTCGCAAGCAATTTGCATCGCCGAGGAAAAAGGCAACTGGACCGCCGGCATCTTGCGGCCGCCTGGGGATCGGAACAACCCAGAGCATACATGTTGGCCGTCGGCCCGCCCAAATCGCTGATTACCCCCGACGACTCGCGGGCAACACGGCGCACCTCGGCCAGCACCGAGCGCGGGCTGCGGCTTTGGATGATCCGTCCCTGGTGGGCCGTGAGCGAACAGAAGCTGCATCCGCCGAAACAACCGCGCACGATCTGGACGGAGTTGCGCACCACCTCGAACGCCGGAATGGTCCGTCGGCCGTAGCTTGGGTGCGGCCTGCGCGTGAACGGGAGATCGTAGGCTCGATCGAGTTCGTCGCTGCTCAGCGGCAACGACGGCGGATTGATGACGACCGCCTCGCGCCCGTGAAACTGCACCAGCGGCCGCGCCAAAAACGGGTTCACCTCGCGTTCCACGAGCCGGGTCATTTCGCAGAAGGCGTTCTTGTCGGCCGACACCTGCTCGAAGCTGGGAAGCAGCACGCAGCGGCGTTCGGCCGGCGACGCCTCGTATTCGCTTCGCCACGCGGCGGCCTCGCGGGCGCCCATGCGATACGCGGTGCCGCGAATGTCCCGCAGTTGCGAGACGGCGACGCCTCGAGCCAGCCCGCGCACGATCGCCGTCAATGCCTTCTCGCCCATGCCGTAGACGAGCAAGTCGGGCTTGGCGTCGAAGATGATCGACCGGCGAACCTTGTCGCTCCAATAGTCGTAGTGTGCGATTCGCCGCAGACTTGCCTCGACTCCGCCGGCGATGATCGGAACATCGGGGTACGCCTCGCGGGCGCGCTGGCAATAGACGATCGTGGCGCGATCGGGTCGGCGGCCCGGCTCGCCGTCGGGCGAGTAGGCGTCGTCGTTGCGCACCTTGCGTGCGGCCGTGTAGTGATTGAGCATCGAATCGAGGTTGCCCGCGCTGACGGCGAAACACAGCCGGGGCCGGCCAAACTGCCGCCACGCGGCGCACGATCGCCAGTCGGGCTGGCTGAGAATGGCCACGCGGAACCCCTCGGCCTCGAGCACTCGTCCCAGCAGAGCCATCGCGAAACTCGGGTGATCCACATAGGCATCGCCGGTGACAAAGACCACGTCGACGGCGTCCCAGCCGCGCGCGGCTGCTTCGGCCGCCGACATCGGCAGAGGTACGCTATGGGATTCGTTGGTTTTGTGGGACATCGATCGGCCGCCTATCGGGGCGTCGAACGCGACGATCAATGGGTCGGAAATATGTCGCGCACGGCGTGAACGGACTTCTTTTCTGCACAAGAAAAGGGATCATTTCAGCGCGCAAGGAGTATAAGGAGAATCAAGCGAGAGAGCGGCCCATTGCAACCGCGAGATTGCTTGGATTTTCTAAACGTTGTCGGTGCTCATAACAGCCGGTCGCTCGAAACGACCGCTGTTCGGCCGCGATCGTCCGGCGACGCAACCTTTTCTCACCGTCCACGATCGCGCGGAAGCGAGGCGACGTCGACGTTGTCATGGTCATTATAGGGCGCGGCATCCGTGAAGATCAGCCCGTGGCACAAATGCGTCGCTGCATTTCGCGCTGCTGCCGAGGCGGTCTTCGCCCGCATTGACAGCCCGCGCCGCCGACTGCTACCCTCAAAACTCGCCGATCGGCGTCGAGTTTTGCTATTTGCCGTGTGCTTGCCGGGCGGCTGCATTGGCGGCGGGCGCCATTGGCCGCTTGCGCTGGATCGCGGCCGAACGCGCGCGGCGCCGCGAACCGCATTCCGTTTTCCGCCGCCTTGTTCAGATGCAGAAGGAAGCGACTATGGATTTTCGAACCCTTCATTGGAAGGGCGACTGTGACGGATGTTTGTATCTGATCGACCAAACGCGTTTGCCGTTGGAATTCGTGGAAATCGAGTGCCGCGAGGTTGACGATGTTTGGCACGCAATCCGAACCCTTCAGGTGCGCGGGGCGCCGGCGATCGGTATTGCCGCAGCCTATGGGGTGTGTTTGGGCTTGCGCGGCGCCGAGGACAGCGTCGATCTGTTGATCGAGCGGCTCAATGCCGCGGCCGATCGGCTTGCCGGCAGCCGTCCGACCGCAGTGAACCTGTTTTGGGCGCTCGATCGAATGCGCAGGACGGCCCGGCGCATCCGCGATCTCCCGCCACGGCAGTGGCGCGAGGCCGTCTTGGCAGAGGCGCATGCCATTTGCGAAGAGGACGGCCGCATGTGTCGGGCGATCGGTCGGCACGGCGCCGAACTGCTGGCCGATGGCGATACGGTGCTTACGCACTGCAACGCGGGCGGGCTGGCCACCGGCGACTACGGCACGGCGCTGGCCTTGGTTTATGCCGCGGTGGAGCAGGGCAAGAAGATCAGCGTGTTTGCCGACGAAACGCGGCCGTTGCTGCAAGGGGCGCGCCTGACCGCATGGGAGCTGCACCGCCGGGGCGTGCATGTCACGCTGATTTGCGACTCGATGGCGGCCGTGGTTCTGCGGCAACGCCGGGTGTCGGCGGTGGTGGTCGGCGCCGATCGCATTGCCGCCAATGGCGACACGGCGAACAAGATCGGCACGTATGGTCTGGCGGTGCTTGCTCGCGCGCATCAAATTCCGTTCTACGTGGCCGCGCCGACCAGCACGTTCGATCTGGAACTCGCTTGCGGCGAGTTGATCCCCATCGAACAACGCGACGAACGGGAGGTCACTCAATGGGGCGAGCGACGCATTGCGCCGGAAGGTATCAGTGTCTTCAATCCCGCATTCGACGTAACGCCGGCGGAATTGATTTCGGCCATCGTTACGGAAAACGGCATCATTCGACCCGTGAGCGAGGCGGCCGTTCGGGCGGTGTGCGGCGCGCAACGCTCCCATTCTTGCTCCCATCAGTAATCGATCGCCGACGTTCGACGTGATGCCCGTGCTTCTCAACGGCCTTGAGACTGGCACGGGGGGCGGCTGAAGATCAGTCTGCGGAACCTACGGAGTTCCGCCGGGCACGATGTTGCTTCGTTCAGATCATCGGGATTGAATCGATTGTGACAGTCGTGCTCCGCGCGGCGGCAGAACGACCGCGCGGCCGGCTGCAGGCGATTCCGGCCCGGAAGAATCGCTGCCTGCGGTTTGCCACGTGAATCATCGGTTGCTCAGCCGAATCATGACCTATGCTCGAATATGGGCATGTTCGATTCGGCACGCTTGCCGGGCGTGTGCGTTGCACGGCGATCGATAGGGCGGCCCTCCGTTCAATGATCGATCGCTTCGTAACCGAATCGCGTTGTTTTCAAGACGACCAGACATTTCATGAAGCGTTGGCTCACATTGATATCACCGTGGGGCGGTTTGGCGCTGGGGCTTATTTTGACCAGCATCACCTGGCAGAGCGCGCGCGACAACGCTTATCGCAATTACGAGCGACAGTTTGACATGTTCGCTGAGTTCGCTCGCGCGGAGTTGACCAATCGACTTCAACGATGCGAAGAGGCGGTCGGCAGTGTGGCGCTGCTGTTCGAAGCCAGCGAAAGCGTCGAGCCTGACGAATGGCAAACGGTGGTCAACGGACTGAGAATCCCGCAGCGGCGCACGGGATTAGTGGCGGTGGCGTTCGTCTCGGCCGACTCGATGCAGACGGAGTACTGCTGGACGGCGGCACGAGACGCGAGCGGGGCAGTGCAAAGCGAACGGATCGAGGACGCAATTGACTTTGCACAAAGATGTCGCTCGGCCGGCCGCCGGCTCGGCTCGATGGAGGGACTCGCAACGCTGCCGTTCCCTGAAGGCGGCCGCCATTTGGTGATGCTTCAACCGGTCGGCCTCGAGAAGAAAGCATCGCGGCCTACCTCGGGAAACTCAGTGGATCGAAATGACGACAATGATCACAAGAACGCGGGCGATGCGGAAGACGCGGCGGCCTTTGCCGACACTGCGACAGACAGCGACTCGGGCCGAAGCGAGGCGGAAGAGCCGAACGGTTGGGCCGTCGGCGTCGTCGATTTGGCTGATCTGACGCGAAATTTATGGGATCACGTGTCGCCGAACCTGCGAGTGCGGCTTTTCGGCGGCTCGCCTGCGTCTGCCCGACTGCTTTTCGACAACCAGTCGGCCGCAGCGACTGACCGTCGTCGTCCGATGTTCCGTCGGGCGATGAGCATGTCGGGGCTTGCCGCTGCGTACTGGTTGGAGATTTCCTCGCTCCCCGACTTCGAGGCGTCTGTCGATCGTAGTTGGCCGGTCGTGGTTTTCCTCACCGGGCTGTCGGTCAGCGGGCTGTTGTTCGGACTGCTGTGGTCGGCTCATCACACCCGCGACCTTGCCGAGAAGATGGCAGCCGAAATGACCGATGCCCTTCGTGCGCGCGAGCGCGAGTTGAACGACTATACCGTCGCATTGCAGCAGGCCAATCGCGAGATCGAGGCGTATGCCGCGAAGGCCTTGCGCGCCTCGGAGGCGAAGAGCATGTTCTTGGCCAACACGAGCCATGAATTGCGTACGCCGTTGACGGCGATCCTCGGCTACGCGGAAATGCTGCGCCACGACGACGCGATGTCGCCCGAACTGAGGCGGCAGTCGCTGGAAACGATCGTTCAGGGGGCCGATCATCTGCTCCACCTGATCGACGATTTGCTCGATCTGTCGAAGATCGAGTCGGGAAGCATGACGATCGAGAAACAACCGTGTTCGCCGTTCGAAGCGATCAGCGCCGTTCGTCCGATTATCCAAGAGCGGGCGAGTCAGAAGGGGCTCGATTTCGTCGTGGAATGCGCGGAAAACCTACCGGAGGTGATTGTAACCGACGCACGCCGGCTGCGGCAAATCCTCATCAATCTCCTGGGGAATGCCGTGAAGTTCTCCGAGTCGGGACGGGTGCGGCTGTTGATCCGCCGCGCCGCCGAAAGCCCCGAGCAGATCGAATTCGCCGTCGAGGATTCGGGCATCGGCATGACCGAAGAAGAGCTGTCTCGCGTCTTTCAGCCATTCGTTCAGGCGCACCGGCATATTAGCAGCAGATACGGCGGCACGGGCCTGGGACTGACAATCAGCCGCCAGTTGGCCGAAATGCTCGGGGGAACATTGACCGCCGAAAGCCGAATCGGCGTCGGCAGCACCTTCACGCTGCGATTGCCGATCGGAGAGTGCGCCTCTGGAGAGTCCGTCGCGGCCGATGTCGCCTCGGAGCAAGTCGCCCGGCATGGGAACGCGGACGCCGGGTCGAGCGAGTCGTTTGATCTCTCGGGCAAGCGAATCCTGCTGGCCGAGGACAGTATCGAGAACTCGCGGCTGATCAGTATGATCTTGCGCAAGGCCGGTGCAACAGTGGACTGCGCAATCAACGGCTACGAAGCCTGTGCGGCGGTGCGATCGAGCGGCGTTTCCTTTGATCTGATTTTGATGGACCTGGAGATGCCGCTGCTCGACGGCGCGGCAGCTACACGGCAATTGCGAGCGGAGGGATTCTCGTTGCCCATCATCGGTCTGACTGCTCACGCCTTCAACGAGGCGAAAGAAAAGTGTCTAGACGCCGGCTGCAACGAGTTCGCCACCAAACCGATCCGGCGCGACGCGTTGCTTTCGTTGGTTGCTCGCCATCTGCGCGACCCGGCTTCGTCGCGACGGTGAACAGGAAACCGGCGGTCGAATGGACCGTACACCACGAAAAGCGAATTACTCCTCGGTTGCACGCTTTTCGGCCGATTTCCGCCGCTTGGGGCGCATCTCTCGCTTTGCGGTCGGATCTCCTTGGGCCTTGAAGCCCGCGAGGGTAACCATTTGAACCATTTCCGCAAGCGAGTCGGCGGCCATCTTCCTCATCAGTCGAGCGCGTCGATCTTCCACGGTTCGGACGCTAATGTCCAATTGAGCAGCCATTTCGCGGTTTGACAGCCCTTGTAGCAGCAATTCAAGCACTTCGCGCTCGCCCGGCGAGAGGCGATTCAAGCGGTCTTGCACTTGAGTTTTCAGCAGGGTCGAGCAAGCGATGCGTCGCGCGGCATCTGCCGCACGGGTGACGGCTCCTAGCAAATCGACT
>Ga0308417_1001164_pt1 | contig 18352 bp, 18 predicted proteins | sample HotsprSampleOS65_FD_203528 | JGI IMG/M metagenome (GOLD analysis project Ga0308417, IMG submission 203528) | Hot spring phototrophic mat microbial communities from Octopus Spring, Yellowstone National Park, Wyoming, United States - 20090730_OS65 ... | reverse complement strand
TAGTCGGGGCGGAGGGGAAGCGGCTGACCCATGGCGAGGCTCCATTGCTCGCCCCGTTGAATCAGATCCCGCCCGCGTCGGGGAATCCCTCTCATGAGTCTCGTTCAGAAAGACTTGGTATTATTCGAGGTGTCCAGATCGCTCATCCCGGTTCCCTTCATCACCGCCAAGGGAACCACTCCGAATCACATCATCCCGCGTCGCTCAAAGAACTTTATGGGTCCGAACCCTAATGTCGACCAAGATCACGGGTGTGCCGGTGCCGCAGATCATCTACGGTGCTGCGTTGGAAAAGATCGAGGCGCTTGAAGCGTCGTTCCGCGCCGCCGGCATGACCCCGCCGCCCGGCGTGGTCGGCTTCCACACGGCTGCCTTCGTCAATCCGCAAGGCCAGTTCGATCTTAACCGGGCGATCAACTTCTTCGCTCTCATCTTCTGCCTGATGGTTGGCACAGCCTCGCTTCCCCACATCCTGATGCGCTACTTCACCACACCGTCCGTGCGTGAGGCGCGGCAGAGTGTGGCTTGGTCGCTGTTCTTCATCTTCCTTCTGTATTTCACCGCGCCTGCCTACGCTGCTTTTGCAAAGCTGGAGATCTACTCGAACGTGATTGGCCAGCGGATCGACCAGCTCCCGGCTTGGTTGAAGAACTGGCAGTTGATGTCGCCCTATGGCGTGAACTGGGTGAACATTGTCGACGTCAACCGAGACGGTGTGCTGCAGTGGAACGAGTTCCGGATCCACCCGGACGTCGTCGTTCTCGCTACGCCCGAGATCGCAGGTCTGCCCTATGTCATTGCCGGGCTCGTCGCCGCCGGTGGGCTCGCTGCCGCACTGTCCACAGCGGACGGGCTGCTGCTCGCGCTCGCCAACGCGCTCAGCCACGATATTTACTACCGCATGATCGACCGGCACGCGCCGACGAGGCGTCGTCTGATCGTCGCGCGTGTGCTGCTCATTTCGGTTGCGGTGGTGGCGGCCTACACGGCAGGCCACCTTGGAGCCGACATCCTGTTCCTCGTCGCCTGGGCATTCTCGATCGCGGCTTCCGGCCTGTTCGCTGCCCTGGTGATGGGCGTGTGGTACAAGCGGACGACGAATGCCGGTGCCATCCTGGGCATGCTCGTCGGCTACACGGTGACCTTCGGCTACTTGATCTGGTCGGAATTCTACGGCCTCAGCCTGATCGAACTGGTCGGCTCAAAGGACATGATCATTGCCGCCTACCGGCAGTTCGTCGGCATTGCAACGATTTCGGCAGATGCGAAGGCGCCGATCCAGGCCCTTCTCAACAACCCCGCTGCCATCAGTGACGGGCCGCTTCACGGCTTCATCTTCTGGGCCAATAGCGTGGTCTTGCGCAACCGGGTGGTGGTGCAACTTTGGGGCATCAACAACATCGCGGGCGGGATCTTCGGCGTTCCGCTGGCCTTCCTGGTCACCTATCTCGTTAGCCAGATCACGCCAGAACCGTCAAAAGCAATGCAGGAGTTTGTCGAGTCGATCCGCATCCCGAAGGGCGGCGTAAAGCTCCTCGACAAGGAGCAGGCAGTTGACTGACCGTTAGGTCTCCCTTGCAGCCGCGGAGCGAGATGGGCAACCATCTCGCTCCTTCGGGTCGGCAGCCGCCATGGGCCAACCGCACTTCGTCTGGTCCTTCCTGCCCTTTTGGCTGGTGGTGTACGGCCTCGCCGTCCTGGCATGGACCTGTCTCGGCCGCTTTGCCCTACAGGCCTTCTTCGCGTCCGACCATCCAAACTACATCTGGCGGTCGTTCCGTTTCATCACCGACGGCTGGCTGAAGTTGGTGGGTGGCATGACCCCCGCCTATGTCGCGCCAGTGTTCCTTCCTCTGCTGGGCGCCCTCTGGGCCTTCCTGCTCCGCTTTGTCGTCGCGCTCGGCCTGTTCGAAGCCGGCCTTGCACCCCGCCTTTCCGAGATGCAGGGGGGCTGAGCCAGGTGACGCCGCAGACGCTGTTCATCCTCACCATGGGCGTCTGTCTCGCCGGGTCGCTCCTGCACATGGTCGGCGGGTCGCTGCTGTTCCGCATCGTGTTCGCCACCGCTCCGCTCTGGTGGCCTGAGGTGTTCGGTTACTACGTGTCGGTGCTCGTCTATGCCTCGTCCTTGCTGATCGCCACCGTGACCCTCATGGTCTCGGGCGTGCCTACAGCACTCTATGAGCGGGTGAGCGGTGTGAGGGAGGCGACAGTTGAGTCGATGGCGATTTGGCTCGGCTCTGCCGTCCTGCTCACGCTTGCGGGACTGGCGATCGGCTTCAGCTAAGCGCAAACTCTGCCCGCCTTGGAGCGGAGCAGGGCATGGAGCGCATCCGGGCGATCCCGGACCAGACAATCCGGCGTGCCTGCGCCTTCGCCGGCCTCGGAATTGCCGCGACCATGCTCGCCCTCTCCTTCGATGTCGTGCTTGCCTTCCGCGTCGGCGCAGTGCTGACGACCTTCCTGCTGGTCGCCCTGCTCTATCTTAGCCATCGCGCACCGCGCTATGACGTCCGGCGAACCGAGCTGTGGTGGGTGGTGGGGCGATCGATCCCGCTCTCACGTGAGCGCGTACAGGCCCTGCTGGGCGGAGTGCTGCGCGAACGCTACCTGTGGCACGCCGATCGTGCGGCCGGCGTAGCGATCCTGTTCTGGTTGCTTGCCTTCTTTCTCTGGGTAGGGCGGATGCTGAGGGGGGCGCCGGTCGCGACGTGAGCCACCTCTCAGCCGGGCGCCATGCGTTCGACCGAACCGAGCCGGCGGATGCTGGCGCGAAGCGGCTCGTCCGGCAAAGGTGGAGACAAGCCGCCAACGGCAAGGACAGCGCCGGCAGGCAGGCCGCCCTCACTGCGCACGGCCTCTGCTGCTGCGCGCAGCGCGTCTGCCACTCCAACCTCCCCTCGCCAAACCCGTTCTTTGCCGCGCCTAACCTCAGCCGTGCACAGCGCCCTCACGCTGTCTACCCAGCTGGTCCTGCTGGCCGGCCTGCCGAACAGGATCAGCCCGAGTCCGGAGAGATCGGCAAGGTGGGCTGGCAGATCGGGCGGGCCTCGCGTAAACCTGGTTTCGGCGAGATCGAAGGCGACGTGCAGCGACGCGATCCGGCCTGCGACGAAGCGCAGCGTGTAGGGCCGGTCGCGAACGGGCAACGACGAACGGAGTTGGGCGACGAGCGCGAGCGTGATCGTGCGACGTTCGCCGCAAGGAACTGCGGCTGGACCGCGCAACAACCGCGGCGCCAAGATCGGCCCGACCGCCGGCACTGACAGACCAGGCACGGGCGCGAGGCGAAGCCCGACGACGGGCACGTCGAGCCCGGCAAGCACGGCGGCCGCGATCCGCCGGCCTTGCGCAGGCGTCCTCGGCGCCCAGGGGTCGGGAAAGGGTGGCAGTGTCCCGCCCTCCTGCAGCGCCTGCAGGACGAGGGCTGCCGCCTCTCGCACAGCCTCTGCGGAAAGCCTTGCCACGGCGCCGCGTCAGTCGAGCGGCGGCAGGTGCGGCAGGAGGTCGTCAAGCACCCGGAACCCGCCCTCCGGAATCGCCATCGGATCCTCGCCGGCCGGCAGCGGCGGGGTCGCGTAGAGGGTTCGCGGAAGCCACAGCGCGATTTCGGGAAATGTGTACATCACCACCATGCAGAGCAGCACGATGGCGACAAACGGCATGCAGCCTGAGAAGATCTCCTGGATCCGCACCGAGGGCGGGGCGACACCCTTGAGGTAATACGCCGCCATGGCGACGGGCGGGGTCATGAAGGAGGTCTGCAGGTTCAACCCAACTAGGACGCCGAAGAAAATGGGATCGATTGCGAAATTGTCGAGCAGGGGCAGGAAGATCGGCACGAAAATCAGCACGATTTCCGACCACTCGAGCGGCCACCCGAGAAGGAAGATGATGAGCTGGCTGAGGAGAAGAAACCCGACCGAGGAGAGGTCGAGGTCCTCGACGATGAAGGTCTCGACGACGTGATGGCCGCCAAGCCAGCCGAAGACGCTCGTGAACACGTAGGCGCCGACGAACAGCCAGCAGACCATCGCCGAAGTGCGCGCGGTGAGGAACACGCTCTCCTTCAGCCTCTCCCACGTCAGCCCCCGATAGGCTGCGGCGAGGAGGATCGAACCGAGGCTGCCCATCGCTGCAGCCTCGGACGGGGTCGCCAAGCCGAATAGGATGGCGCCGAGCACCGCGGCAATCAGCACGGCAAGCGGGACGAAGGACGTGAGCAGCGCGATCACCACCTCGCCTACGGAGCCGGCCGCCACGGTCGCCGGCAGCCGCGGCGCAAGAGAGGGGCGAACGAGGGCGAGCAGGAACACGTAGGCGATGTAGAGCCCGGCGAGCAGGAGGCCGGGTAGGAACGCGGCCGCGTACAGGCGAGCAACCGAAACGCCCGCGGTCGCGCCATACAGGATGAACATGATCGAAGGCGGAATGAGGATGCCGAGACAGCCGCCGGCGCAGGTGATGCCGGAGGCGAGGCGAGTGTCATAACCGGCTCGCAGCATCGCCGGGTAGGCAAGCAGACCCATCAGGGTCACAACCGCGCCGACGATGCCGGTCGCCGTCGCGAACATCGCACAGGTGACGAGGGTAGCGATCGCAAGCGCGCCAGGCAGCGCGCGCGACGCAAGCTGCAGCGCGCGAAACAGACGATCGAGGATGTTCGCCCGCTCGATGATGTAGCCCATGAAGATGAAGAGCGGCACGCTGATGAGCACATCGTTCGCCATCACCGAGTAGGTGCGTTGAACGAGCAGGTCGAACACACGATCGCCAAGGCTGACATAGCCGAAACCGATGCCCATCGCCATCAGCGTGAAGGCAACCGGAAAGCCGAACAGCACGACCAGGATGAAGCTTCCCAGCATCACGATGCCGAGGGCGGGATCACTCATCGCTGCGTCTCTGCCTGCGCCTTCGCCAGTGCGGTCTCGGCCGCGCGCTGCGCCTCTGCCAAAGCGATCGCTTTCGTCTCTGTTTCCTCGACATCGGCGAGCTTGTCCGGCCATGCGCCGGTACGGATCGCGATCACGCAGCGAATCATTTCCGCCACACCCTGGATCAGCATCAGTGCGCCGCAGAAAGGGATCAGGAACTTGTAGGGCCAGATCAGCGGGCCGGTGGGGCTGACCGAGGAGCGTTCGTTCTGCACGTAGGAGAGTTCGAAGAACGTCCAGCCGAACCAGATCAGCGCCAGCATTCCCGGCACGAAGAAGGCGAGATAGAGCGGCAGGTCGAGCATGGCCTGTCGCCTTGGCGAAAGACTGCGATAGATGAAATCGGCCCGCACATGCCCGTTGCGGCTCAGCGTGTAGGCGCCGGCCAGCATGAATAGCGCGCCATAGAGCATATAGGACACGTCGTAGGCCCAGGAGGTGGGCGCGCGGAACAGGTAGCGTGCGAACACCTCGTAGCAAATCGCCGCTGTGAGCACGAGAATCGCCCAGCCGCCCGCCTTGCCGGCGAGGGCGCTGACACGATCGATCGCGAGCAGGATAGGCTGCATTCGGGCGAGGACGCGCGCGCGAAGCAAAGCGCCCGCCCCGGGTTATCCCGGAGCGGGCGCCGGCTGCGGCGGAGGCTTAGCCGCGGGCGAAGAAGTGGTTGAACGCCAACACAGACGGCGCCTCGTTGCGCAGGAAGTAGGTGCCGGTGGTCCGGCACCATGCCCGCTGGCTGTCGCAGACCTTCTTGAAGAACGGTCCTGCCGCGGGCGAGGAGGCATCGCCCTCCAGCCGCGCCACCACCCGATCCCACGCCTCCAGCTGCGCCTCGAGGATCGGTCGCGGGGTGGTGATCGCACGCACGCCCTGCTGCTGCGTCATTGCGATCAGGTCCTTCGGGTAGCGGTCCTGAAGCTTCCACGACATGTCGGCCGAGGAGGCCTCCGCCGCGTGCCGAATGATCGCCTTAAGTTCCTCTGAGAGCGCGTCAAACGCGGTCTTGTTGAACAGGATCTCAAAGGTTTCGGTGTGCTGGTGGAAGGACTGCAGCATGTAGACCTTCGAGACGTCGGGGAAGCCGAGAGCGCGATCGGAGGAGGGGTTGTTGAATTCGGCCCCGTCGATCACCCCGCGTTCGAGAGCAGGCACGATCTCGCCGGCCGGGATCGCCACCACCGCTGCCCCAAGTTCATTGTACAAGTCGGTTGCCAACCCAACGGTCCGGAACTTGAGGCCGCGCAGCTGTTCGACACGCTCGATCGGGGTTTTGAACCATCCGAGCGGCTGGGTGGGCATCGGCCCAGTCTGGAAGCCGATGACGTTCAGCTTCAAAATGTCTTGGATTAGCTCATCGTAAAGCTCCCGCCCGCCGCCATAGTAAAACCAACCGAGCAGGTTGTTTGCGTCGCGGAACCACGGCGGCGCGGTACTAAAGAGGCTGAATGCCTTGTTGCGGCCGAACCAGTAGGCGGAAACGCCGTGGCCGCCATCCAGCGTGCCGGCGTGAACGGCGTCGATCAGCTGGAAGGCGGGCACCACCGCACCGGCGGGAAGCAGCTCGAGGCGCAGCCGGCCGCCGCCCATCTCGTTGACACGCCTGACGAAGTCGCCAGCGAATTCGTGGAAGATGTCGCGCGACGGCCAGGTTGACTGGAAGCGCCACGTGACCGTCTGCGCGCGGCTGACCTGCGGCGCAGCCAAGCTGCTCGCCGCCACCACGGCACTGCCGAGGGCGGCGCTCTTGAGAAACCGGCGCCGGTTCGCGCCGCGTGTCGTGCTTGTGCTCATCTCGTCTCCCTCCCTTGGTCCGACCGGGGATGTCGCCCTCGCGCACCCTCCGACGGGGCTCATGACCTGGGTCAAACCACAGCGCCCAGCCGCCTGCAAGAGTTTGCCTGCCCGAATGCCACGCCGACAGGACCAAAAGACACGTCAGGCAAGCAGACGTTGAACTTTGACAACCAAAGGTTTCTCTGAGATCATTCGTACACGAATGAACGCGCCCAACCACCCTTCCGTGACCGGCACGGCGACCAAGCGGCTTGACCCCGACCGGAACCGGGCTGCGGTCGAGAACTATGTGCTCGAACAGCAGGTCGGGCACCTGTTGCGCCGTGCTCATCAGCGCCATGTCGCGATTTTTCAGGAGTGCATCGGGGCGGCGGCTCTCACCCCGATGCAGTGGGCAGCGCTCTTCTGCCTTGTCCGGCACGGCCCGACGACACAGAACAAGCTCGGGCGGCTTACGGCCATGGACCCGGCAACAATCCAGGGCGTGGTGCAGCGCCTTGCAGCTCGGGGCCTGATCATCCGCTCCGCCGACCCGCGGGACCGCCGTACCCGGCTGCTCGCCGCCACCTCGGCCGGCGAGGCGCTCGTCACGACCATGCTTCCGGTTGCACGCGAGATCAGCGATGCCACCCTCGCTCCGCTCGATGCGACGGAACGCGCGATCTTCCTCAAACTCTTGACCCGGATGGCCTTCGCATGACCACGGACGTGCTGCAGACACGCCTCGAACCGACCGGCACCCTGTTCGTTGAGACAGTGACCTCCGTTCACCACTGGACCGAGACCCTCTTTTCCTTCACCGCAACGCGCGACCAATCGTTCCGGTTCAAGAACGGCGAGTTTACGATGATCGGCATCCGCCTCGACGGCAAGCCTCTGTTGCGCGCCTACTCCATGGTCTCGGCGAATTGGGAAGACCAGCTCGAATTCCTCTCCATCAAGGTCCCTGACGGCCCCCTCACGTCGCGCCTGCAGTACATCCGCCCGGGCGACCAAATCTATATCGGCCGCAAACCCACTGGCACGCTCGTCGTCTCCTACCTGCTGCCGGGCCGAACCCTGTTTCTCTTCGCCACCGGAACGGGCCTCGCGCCCTTCATGGCCATCATCAAGGATCCGGAGACCTATGCCCGCTTCGACCGCGTGGTGCTGACCCATACCTGCCGGTTCGCGCGCGAACTCGCCTACCGCGACTGGATCACGACGGAGCTGCCGGACCACGAGTTCCTCGGCGAGGAGGTTCGGGCGAAGCTCGTCTACTACCCGACCGTGACGCGCGAGCCGGCCCATCGCCAGGGCAGGATCACCACCTTCATCGAGCACGGCACTCTATTCCGCGACCTTGGCCGCGGCGGCCTTGACCCCAAGCACGACAGGATCATGATCTGCGGCGGGCCTGACATGCTGGCGGAACTCCGCGCCATTGCCGAACGCGAAGGCTTCGAGGAGGGCTCGTCGGGTCGCCCAGGCACCTACGTCATCGAAAAGGCCTTCGTCGAGAAGTGACCCCGCAGGCCCCGGCTCTGGGGCCCTTCAGCCGCGGCGAGGTTCCGCTATGGTCCGCGCCATGTCGGAAGGCCTTCTCCCCGTCCGTCGCGCTCTCCTCTCTGCTGCCGACAAGTCCGGGCTGATCGAGTTCGCCCGCAGCCTCGTTCGCCACGGCGCGGAACTGGTCTCCACCGGTGGAACCGCACAGGCGTTGCGCGACGCCGGTTGTACGGTGATTGACGTCGCGGCGGTCAGCGGGTTCCCAGAAATCCTGGACGGGAGGGTAAAGACGCTTGTGCCACAGATCCACGGCGGCATCCTCGCCCGGCGGGACCATCCTGGTCACCTCGCGGCCCTTGAGCGGCACGGCATCGCGCCGATCGACCTTGTCGCAGTCGCACTCTACCCGTTCGAGGAGACAGTCCGGTCCGGGTCGGCGTTTCCCGACTGCATCGAACAGATCGACATCGGCGGCCCGGCTTTGATCCGCGCGGCAGCGAAGAACCACGATGCGGTCGCGGTCGCCACCGATCCCGCGCAGTACGCCCTGATCGCGGACGAGCTCGCGCGCCTCGGCGGCACCACGCTCGCCACGCGGCGGCGCCTTGCCGCCGAGGCTTTCGCTCGAACCGCCACCTACGATGCATCGATCGCATCCTGGTTCGCCCGACAGGCCGGCGAGACCTTCCCGCCGCGGCTCGTCCTCTCGGGTGGGCGGGTGCAAACGCTTCGCTATGGCGAGAATCCGCACCAGCAGGCCGCATTCTATGCGACCGATGGCCGCCCGGGCGTAGCCACAGCGGCGCAGGTCCAAGGCAAGGAGCTCTCCTACAACAACATCGCGGATACCGACGCCGCGTACGAATGCGTCGCAGAGTTCGATGAGCCTGCGATCGTCATCGTCAAACACGCCAACCCGTGCGGCGTCGCGGTCGCACCGACCCTCGCGGAGGCCTGGGACAAGGCGCTACGCTGCGACCCTGTCTCCGCCTTCGGGGGAATCGTGGCCGCCAATCGCCCGCTCGATCGCGCCACAGCGGAACGCATCACAGCGATCTTCATCGAGGTCGTCATCGCGCCCGACGCGACCGCGGAGGCGAAGGCCGTCTTCGCCGCCCGCAAGAGCCTGCGCCTCCTCCTCGCGGGAGACGTGCCTGACCCGACCGCGTCCCGGCTGTCAGCTCGGACCACCTCGGGTGGCCTGCTCGTGCAAACGCGCGACGCTGCCCGTCCCGGCGGCGACACTCTCGCGGTGGTGACGAGGCGTGCGCCGACGAAGCGGGAGTTGTCGGACCTGGTCTTCGCCCTTCGGGTCGCGAAACACGTGAAGTCGAACGCGATCGTCTACGCCAAGGACGGGGCAACGGTCGGCATCGGCGCGGGGCAGATGAGCCGGGTCGACTCGGCTCGGCTCGCAGCGTGGAAGGCGGCCGAGGCGGGGAAGCAGGCAGGGCTCGCGGCAAGCCCCGCGCAGGGCTCCGTGGTTGCGTCGGATGCGTTTTTTCCGTTCGCCGACGGGCTGATCGCCGCCGCCGAGGCTGGCGCGACGGCGGTGATCCAGCCGGGCGGCAGCGTGCGCGACGCGGAGGTGATCGCTGCCGCCGATGAGCGGGGACTGGCGATGGTCTTCACCGGCACGCGGCATTTCCGCCACTGACGCACGCGGGGCGGGGGACACGTGACGGCGCAGATCGGCTCGGGGCTCGGCCTTCTCGCGCTGGTCGCCACCGCCTGGGCGTGGGGCCTCGTCGCCTCTCGCCGCTGGGCGCCGCCACCTTGGCGCGCGATTGCCTTCGGCCTCGCGGTCCAGCTCGGCCTCGCCGCCCTCGTCCTCTCCGTCTGGCCGATCCGGTCCGCCCTCGGCGCGATCGGCAGCGCGATTGACGCGCTGCAGCGGGCGACGGAAACCGGCACTGCCTTCGTCTTCGGCTACCTTGGCGGCGGGCCCCTTCCCTTCACGGAGAACGCGCCGGGCGCCTCCTTCATCCTCGCCTTCCGCGCCCTGCCCCTCATTCTCGTCGTCGGTGCCCTGTCCGCCCTCCTCTACCGCCTCGGGGTGCTGCCGCTCCTGGTCGGCGGGCTCGCGCGCGTCCTGCGCCATGGCTTCGCGCTGTCGGGAGCGGCAGGTCTCGCCACTGCAGCCAACGTCTTCGTTGGTATGGTCGAGGCGCCTTTGTTGGTGCGGCCCTATCTCGGCGGGCTTGCGCGGACCGAGCTCTTCGTCGTCATGACCGCAGGCATGGCGACGATCAGCGGCAACACGCTCGCGATCTACGCTGTGTTCCTGCGCGACGCTGTGCCCGATGCGGCCGGGCACCTGCTGACTGCAAGCGTCATCAGCGCGCCGGCGGCGGTTTTGGTCGCGCGGCTGATGCTGCCCGGAGAGACGGTCGCCGAACGCGGGCCTGAAGCCGCGCCGCCGAAACTCTACGCAAGCGCAATGGAGGCGATCGCGCGCGGCACCGCAGAGGGGCTTGCGATCATGCTCGGTGTGATCGCCGCCTTGATCGTCTTCGTCGCCCTTGTCGCGCTGGCGAATGAGGCGATCGTGCCGCTGAGCGGTGCGACGCTGCAGCACTGGACAGGGCTTGCCATGCGCCCCGTCGCCTTTGCCCTCGGTATTCCCTGGGCAGAGAGCCTGGAGGCCGGGCGGCTGCTCGGGCTCAAAACCGTAATCAACGAATTCGTTGCTTATCTCGAGTTCGCGCGCACGGGCGAGACAATGTCGGAACGGACTCGGATCATTCTCGCCTACGCGCTCTGCGGGTTCGCCAATCCGGGCAGCCTCGGCATCATGGTCGGGGGTTTGATCGCGCTGGTGCCGGACCGGCGCGACGACATCGCCAAGCTTGGCGTGCCCTCGGTCGTCGCAGGCACACTCGCCTGCCTGATGACGGGCGCTGCGGTCGGCGTGCTGACGCCAGGCTGACCGATCAGATGGGCCGGCGAGCGCGCAGGGCGGCGGCGAGGGTGCCGTCATCCAGTGCCCCGAGTTCGCCGCCGATGGGCACGCCGTGGGCGAGCCGCGTCACTGCGACCGGGAACGAGGTCAGGCGTTCAGCGACCAGATGCGCCGTCGCCTGCCCGTCTACCGTGGCCGAGGTGGCGAGGATCACTTCCGAAACACCCCCGGTGGTGAGGCGTTTCATCAGGGCGTCCAGGCGCAGGTCCTCGGGGCCGCGGCCGGCCAGCGCGGACAGGGTTCCGCCAAGCACGTGATACAGGCCCCGATGCGCCCGCGCGCGTTCGAGCGCCCATAGATCGGCCACCGTCTCGACGACGCAGACGACGCCGCGGTCGCGCGCGGGATCACGGCAGATCGTGCAGGGATCGACGCTGTCGAGATTACCGCAAAGCGCACACGGGCGGATCGTCTCCGCGGCAGCCTGCAGGGCCGCGACGAGAGGGTCGAGCAGCGTCTCGCGCCTTTCAATCAGAGCGAGCGCAGCCCGCCGCGCACTCCTCGGCCCAAGACCCGGCAAGCGCGACAGTGCCGCGATCAGACGCTCGAGCTCCGGCCCCATCCGCTTCCGCTCCGCCGCTCGCCCGCAAGCACGCGGCTCAGCGCACGCGGATGGTGCCGAGCGTGCCCGAGGCAGGGGCGAGCCCGCTTGGGACAGGCGGCGCGGCCGGCTGCGGCCCGCTGGCGGGAGACGACAGATCTTGCCGCTCGATGCCACCGCCCGCAGGCACCCGACCCGCTCCCTCGTCAGCCAGGACCGGACGCAGCGCCCGTCGGACCTGGAACTCGAACTCGACGTTCAAGCCCTGGGGGTCATCCATCGCGCTCACGAGCATCTCGTGCCAGAGTGCCTCGCGTGCAGCGAGCGAGGTGCCTTCCGCGACGGTGCGCATGCGTGTGACCGTCGCCTGCGCCGACCCTGCCCCACCCGGCGCACCCTCGACCTCGAGACGGACGGCGAGGGTCAGCGTGTAGCGTTCGCTCTGTCTCGCGCTGAACACCCCGCCCAGGCCGCCCTCGCGTGGCAGGCGCTGTTCGATCAGAGACGCCTCGAGGATGACCGCGCGCGCCCGGCCCTGCCGGCCCCACGCCTGCACGCGATCCTCGAGCATGCGCCGCACCGCTGCGCGGGGCTCGATCAGCGCGCGATGATCGACGTAGGGCGGGGCGCGCGGCGGTGTCCAAAGCTCGACGATTTCGACCTCGGCCACGTCAAGCCGGATCGGCAGCAAATGGGTGTAGTCGAACGGGCGCAGAACTGGCCGCGTCGGCTCTGTCGGTGCCGCACAGTCCGCAAGGGAGAGACAGAGGCTCGCAACAAGGCTGCGTCGTGAGGTCAGCATGAGGAAGGACGACCGCTGCCTCAGCTCAGGCGGAGCCGCCCACCGCCACGACGTCGTCGCGCGCGAAACGGAAGTCAACATTGCAGAATTCGCATGTGACGGTGATCGTACCGTCCTCGGCCATTTCGTCGAGGTCGGCTGCATCGAAACCAGCAAGCACGCGGCCGATCCGTTCGCGCGAACAGCGGCAGCCGAAAGAGAGAGGCTTCGCCGCCTGCACGCGCGGCGCGAGTTCTCGGAACAAGCGCCAGAGCAGGAGCTCGGCCGGCAAGGTTTCGTCAAGCAGCTCCTCGAGCGTGACGGAGCCCGCAAACAGCTTGGCCTGCCGCCAAGCGTCGTCGTCCTCCTCCGGCGAGCGCCGACGCCCCTCGCCACCGGCGAAAGCGATGCGCTCGCAGAGCAAGGCAGCGGCGCGCCAGCCGGCCGAAGTGGGGGCGGCCGCGAGCACGACAGCTGCCTCCAGCTGCTGGCTGACGGAGAACCAGGCGAGGGCGAGATCGGCGAGGGTCTCGCCCTCCAGCGGCACGATGCCCTGATAGCGGTCCATGCCCGGCCCCTGGTCCAGGGTGAAGGCAAGGTGGCCCTTGCCCAGCAGGGCCGACGCCGGTGGCTGGGCACCGAGAGCCGACACCTCGGCCGCATTCGCGCGCGCATAACCGCGCAGGGCACCCTGCCCTGTGCAGTCAGCGAGAAGCAGATCGACGGGGCCCGAGCCGCGCGCCTGGAACGAGAACGAGCCTTCGAATTTCAACGCTGCTGCAAGTCCGGCGGTCAGCGCCAAAGCCTCGCCCAGGAGGCGGGCCACCGGCTCGGACAGGTCGTGGCGGGTCAGCAGCGCATCTGCAAGCGGTCCCAGCCGCACGAGCTGGCCGCGCACCGGAGCGCCCTCGAGGTAAAAGGGGCGGACTGCCGATGGCACGGTCAGGATCGGCGGCGGGGTGCGCGCGCGCATGAACACCCTCGGTCGGCTCACCGCCGCGCCGAGACGGTCTCGAGACACCACGACAGTATCCCTGCCTGGGCGTGCAATCGGTTCTCTGCTTCGTCCAGCACGACGGATTGCGGACCGTCGAGCACGCCGTCGGTCACCTCCTCGCCGCGGTGCGCCGGCAGGCAGTGGAGGAAGATCGCGCCGGGCGCGTGGCTCATCAGCACCTCGTTCACCTGGAAGGGGCGAAGGAGGTTGTGGCGGTTGGTGCCGGGAGCATCGCTCATGCTCACCCAGGTATCGGTCACGACCGCATCCGCACCGCGCACCGCCGCCACTGGGTCTTCTGTGAGTTCGATCTCCGCCCCCTCTCGACGGGCCCAGGTGATCAGCTCGGCGGGCGGGCGCAGACTTTCGGGCGTTGCCAAGCGAAGGGTAAAGCCGAAGCGGGCCGAAGCCTGGATCCAGCTGCGTGCGACATTGTTGCCGTCCCCGCACCAGGCAATAACGCGGCCAGCAATCGGCCCCTTGTGTTCCTCGAACGTCATCACGTCGGCCATAATCTGGCAGGGGTGGGACTGGTCGGTCAGTCCGTTGATCACAGGCACGGTGGCGGCAGAAGCGAGCTCGGCAAGTTTCGCCGCACTGTCCGTGCGCAGCATGATGGCATCAACGTATCGGGAGAGCACGCGCGCCGTGTCGGCAACCGTCTCACCGCGGCCGAGCTGCATCTCCTTCGCGCTCAGCACCACCACGTCGCCGCCCAGGCGCCGCATGGCGACCTCGAAACTCACCCGCGTTCGCGTCGACGGCTTCTCGAAAATGAGGGCCAGCGTCCGCCCCGTCAGCGGGCGGATCGCGGCAGGGCCTTCGCCGCGCTTGAACGCCGCGCCGAGATCGAGAATGCGGCGCAGCGAGGCGCCATCGAGAGCGGAGAGGTCAAGAAAGTGCCTGGGCACAGTCGCACTCGCCGCCGTCGGCAAGGCGGTGGTGCGAAGGGCCGAACGCGGGCTCATCGCCTTCATGCGACCGCAACGGGTTCGGGCAGCGTCGCGCGCAGCCGCACCAGCGCCCGGTCGAGCAGATCGACCGCTTCGTCCGCCTCTGTCTCCGTGATGATCAGCGGCGGGGCCAGACGCAAGACGTTTTGGCCGGCGGCGACCGTCAGCAGGCCCTCGACCATGGCGCGCGATTGCAGCTCCGAATTGGTTGCCGGTTCGCGCAGCTTGAGCCCGAGCAAAAGCCCTGCCCCGCGCACGTCCTCGATCAGGTCGGCGTGGCGGTCCCTCAGCGCGAGCAGCGCGCGCCAGAGACGGCGGGCGACGCGATCCACGCGCTCGAGGAAGCCTGGGGCGAGGACGATGTCGAGCACGGCGTTGCCAGCAGCGCAAGCAAGCGGGTTCCCTCCGAAAGTCGTGCCGTGGCTACCGGGCTTCAGGTGCTTCGCCACGTGCTCTTTGGCGAGAATGGCTCCGAGCGGGAAGCCGCCGCCGATGCCCTTGGCGGAGGACATCACGTCGGGCTCGAACCCCGCCCATTCATGCGCCCAGAGCCGGCCCGACCGCCCCATGCCGATCTGCACCTCGTCGAGGCCGAGCAGGATTCCGAACTCGTCGCACACCGCGCGCAGATCCCGCAGGAACTGCAGCGAGGCGGGGCGCACGCCACCCTCGCCCTGAACTGGTTCGATGATAATGCCCGCCGTGGCCGGGCCGATCGCATCGCGCACGGCAGCCATGCTGCCGAACGGCACCTGGTCGAAGCCGTCCACCTTCGGCCCGAAGCCCTCAAGGTATTTCGGGTTGCCGGTGGCGGCGAGCATGGCCAGAGTCCGGCCATGGAAGGCGCCTTCGAAGGTGATGATCCGCCAGCGTTCGGCGCGTCCCGTCTCCGCCATGGTCTTGCGCATCGCCTTGACCATGCCCTCGTTCGCCTCCGCGCCCGAGTTGCAGAAGAACACGCTATCAGCGAAGGACGCCTCCACATGGCGCGCGGCGAGGCGTTCCGCCTCAGCAATCCGATAGAGGTTGGAGACGTGGATGACGCGCGAGGCCTGCTCGCAGATCGCCCGCACGAGGTGGGGGTGGGCGTGGCCGACCGCGCTGGTTGCGATCCCCGAGCCGAAGTCTAGGAAACGTCGCCCATCCGTCGCCCACAGACGCGCGCCCTCACCCCGCTCGAAGGCAAGGTCGGCACGGGCGTAGGTCGGCATCAGTGGCGGGATCACGAGCGCTCCACAATCGTCTTCTCGGCTTCCCCGCGCTGCGGCAGGAAAGATAAGACTGTGGGTTGGGCGGTGGCCGAAGTCAAATGACGGCCCCCGTCACGGCACGCGCTTGCGGTGTGCGACCACCCGCTTGCGCTCCGGTGGCTTTAACCTGCGGTTGAGCCCCCGTATGCGAGGGTCAAGCGCGCTGATGGGGGGACAAGACCGCGCATGACCAGCTTCGACAGACTGCGCAACGCGATTGGCAGCGGGCAGGCGAGGCCGTTTCCAGACGCCGGGGCTCGTGCAGGGGGCGCAGGATCGGACGGAGAGCTTGCGCGCTTCCTTGAGGCGATCGCGCGCGGCGACTACGGCGCCGAACCGCCGCCCGGCGACGGGCGCGCGGCATGCGCCCGACTTGCCGCCGCACTGGCGTCAGAAGCGGCGGACAACGCGGCTGAGGTCGTCGAGACCGCGATCGTCGCCAACGAGGTCGGCATCCTCGCCGCGCGACTGGTTGTGCCGGCGAAATCCGTCAGCAAAAGCGCCTCCGCCATGGCCGCGGCCACTCAGGAGATGGTGGCCACGGTGTCAAGCATCGACCATTCAGCCCGGGCGGCTGCGGAAGCCGCTGAGTCGGCGGAGCATTCGATGCGCTCCAGTGTCGGTCAGACCAAAGCCACGATCGCGGCGATCGAGCAGCTCGCCGAACTCGTGCAGCGGAACGCCGCCGAGGTACGCGAACTTGGCAAGGCATCGGAGGAGATCGGCGGCATCGTCGGCGCGATCGAGCGGATCGCGGCGCAGACGAGGCTTCTTGCCCTCAACGCCACCATCGAGGCAGCGCGAGCAGGCGAGGCAGGACGCGGTTTCGCCGTGGTGGCGAAAGAGGTGAAGACTCTGGCGCAGCAGACCGCCCAGGCGACGGAGGACATCCGCCGTCGGATCGAGGGGCTCCTGTCGCGGGTCGTGTCGGTGGTGGACAGCATGGCCCGCTGCGACGAACACGCGCGCAACGGGCGAGCATGGATGGAACGGCTCGGCGAGGAGGTCCAAACGGCAGGCGAACGGATCGATGCCGCAAGTCGAAGCAACCGCGAGATTGCCGTCGCCGTCTCACAGCAGTCGCAGGCGACGAACGAAATCGCGGAAAGCGTTGGCCGGGTTGCCGCGATGGCCCGGGAAACGTCCGCCTCGGTCGCGGCCATGGCAGAGTCGTTCGACCGACTGGATACGACGATCGGCCAGCAGCTGAAACGCGCTGCCACGGCCGAGTTCCCCGAGAAGGTCATCATCCTTGCCAAGGCCGACCATGTGATGTGGAAACGCCGTCTCATTGCGATGGCGACAGGCCGGCTGAAGCTGAAAACCGACGAACTCGCAGACCACAGGAGCTGTCGTCTCGGCAAGTGGTATTACAGCGAGCAGGCGGTGAGGTTTCGCTGCGAACCGGTGTTCGTCGAACTCGAGGAGCCGCACCGGTTGGTGCACGTGCACGGCAAGGAGGCCGCCCGATTGTTTGCTGAAGGCAGGACGGAAGACGCGCTGTTGGAGATCGGGAAGGTAGAGGCTGCGTCAGCCGAGGTGCTTCGGCTGCTCGAGGCACTTCGCGTGAGAGCGAAGGCCTCGAGCCCGAGCGTCTGAGCCGGCGGAAACCCTTCACCCCTCGCCCTGTGGCATCGCTGCGGGCGTTCGAGGCACCGGGGGCGGGCAGCGCCGGTCGATACTGGCGCTACCTCGGCCGCCCTCCTCTTGCCTCCGACTGTCTCCCGCCGCGAACGCGGTTCGGACGAGGCGAACCCGGGCGATACACGAAGGATCCGGCGAAGCTGAGGGAGCCCCTCGCGCCGGGTGCCGGCCCCCGCCAAGTCCCTCGACAGTCCGCAGACGGTTGACGGGAGCGGGGTGGCGGCGATCGCGTTCGGCGACGGCAAAACGGCAGGAGAGGGAGAGCGTTCCCTGCGGGAACAGCCGGCTGCTCAGCAGGGCCGCGCGGCCGCGACCAACGAGGACGCTTGCGACGCTGTCGGTATCGCAAGGCAACGGCACGGTAAAGCTCGCCCTGGGACCGAGCGGGCTGCGAAGACAGGCTGGGAGGGGGTGCGCTGCGTTTCGCCCGTTCCTCCCGTCCGGCGAGACGATTGCGACGGGGGGCGAAGGGACACGAGGCTTACCGACAATCGTCAGGGATGCTGGGCTCAACCTGGGCTGAGCCTGGTGCAGGGCTCGAAGCCGAACGGCGCAACCATGGCCAGCCGGGTCGCGCGCGAACCCGTTCCGTACGTCTCTTCGGTCGTGGCGCGGCTTTAGGCTGTGATGGGCTTCGTTCGCGAGCGCGAACTGCTGGTTGCCACTGCCGAGGCGTGCTTACGGCTCGTCCCGGTACACGCTGTTCGGAGCGCTCGGGGACATCATCAGGCCCCGGAGCGAGCTTGGTTTCCGGACGGACTCCACAGGGCCTCCCGCACATCCCGGAGTTTTGGAAGGAAGAGTCTTGGCGGGGGCGCGAAACCGCCTCCGATGATCGCTTCACCGTTGCACGGGGGCCGGCTGGGCCTTGCGCCTTAGGCTCCGGACTCATAACCACCAAGTGACGGTTGCGGCGAGGTAGACGGCGCTGAGGAAGACGTCTGCGCGTCGGTCGTATCGCGTGGCGATGCGTCGGAAATCCTTGAGGCGGCAGAAGACGCG
>Ga0308417_1001162_pt1 | contig 18365 bp, 13 predicted proteins | sample HotsprSampleOS65_FD_203528 | JGI IMG/M metagenome (GOLD analysis project Ga0308417, IMG submission 203528) | Hot spring phototrophic mat microbial communities from Octopus Spring, Yellowstone National Park, Wyoming, United States - 20090730_OS65 ... | reverse complement strand
AAGGCGGATTCCGGACTCGATCTTGGCTAGATCGAGCAGGTCGTCAATCAACTGGCGCATGTTCTGGATGGACTTGCGCACCATGTCTACGAAATTAATGCCGGTGCTGTCCAGCTTTTTGTGCATCAAGAGTAGTTCTGTGTAGCCGTTCATCACGCTCAGCGGCTGCTTGAGGTCGTGCGACACGGTGGCAATCAGTTCGCTCTTGAGGCGGTCCATCTCTTTGAAGGGGGTGATATCGTGCATGACGATGATCCACCCGACGTTAGCCTGCGGCGTGAGATTGAACTCGAATGTGCGGTTGTTGGGCAGCAGCACTTCGGCCGTAGTTTGCGCGCCGCTGGCGCGCCCGCGTCGGTAGGCTTCCATCAGCGGCGTGTCGGCGAACACCATCTCAAAGGGCATGCCGACATAGCTGTAGGCGGGATCGAGACGAAAGGCGGAGAAGGCTGCCGGGTTAATCAGGGCGATGCGGTCGTCCAGGCCGCAGACGATAACCACGTCGGCAGTGGTGTTAATCACGTTGGACAGCTTCTCGCGCTCGCGTTTGGTTTCGGAGAACAGCCGGGCGTTATCTATAGCAACGCCGGCGCGCGTCGCCAGCTTCTCGACGAAGTCGAGGTGTTCGTCGGTGAAGCCGTTGAGGCGCTTGCTCTCGACTGTGATCACGGCAATGACGCGATCTTCGCGCAGCACCGGCACGCACATCTGTGAGCGTGTGCTGGTGGCGCGCCGCACGTAATCCTTGTCCATAGTTACATCGGGGATAATCTCCGGCCGGCCGGCCCGCGCTACCCGGTACGGGATGTCGCCGTAGCCGTCAACGCTGTTCAGCGGCACAGGCTGGATGTCGTAGCCGTACTGCAGCATTTCGTGCAGGGTGTCGCTGTCTTCGTCGTAGAGCGCGATAGCGGCGGCGCTGGCGTTGGTGAAACGCAGCGCCCAGTCGAGCGTCATGTTGAAGACATGATCCGGCTCGATTGTGTCGTTCAGCTCGCGGTCAATCTGCCGCAGAATAAACAGCTCGTGCATGCTGGCCGCGGACTGCTGCACAGTAACGCTGTAGGCTCGCGCGTTCTCCAGCGCAATGGCAGCAGCGGCTGCGGCGCTTTCCAGCCGCACAAGAGCTTCCTGTGTCGGCGCACAGGCGGCGGCCAGCACGCCCAGCAGGCGTTCCCTAAGACGCACCGGAACAGCGATCAGCGCCGGGGCGCCCAGCGCGTCGGCCAGCACCTGCAGCGCGCTGTTCAGCTCTGCGTCCGGGCCAGGATAGATGACGGCCGCGCCGCTGTCCCAAGCGCTGACAAGCGGGCTGTTGCCGGGCAGGCAGGTGTGGATTGTGAGCGAATCCAGCGCGTAGGGCGCTGTATCTGTAACGGAGACTGCGCCGAATCTCAGCACCGGTTCGTTGTCAGGCGCGATCAGCAGCAGCGCGCGAGAGCCGATGCCGAGCTGGACGACTTTCGCAACGAGCGCGCTCATAAGCGCGCCGAAATCGAGCGTGGTCCCAATATCCCGAACGATGTCGTAGAATACCTTCAAATACTCTAGTGAGAGCTGGTTCGCAGGGTCCTGCGCCTGCAGCGCACCTTGTTCGCATGCCGTCATTGCTAAGCCTGCCCCCACGCTGAAGGCTGTTATGCTAGCTGCATTACACGCTTGTATTATAATGCTAGTAGCAGCATAAAGAAAAAAAGTTGGCAGGAAATTCAAAGTTCAACAATGGTCGGGCGGTTGCCCTTAAGCCAACCTATACTCTATAATGCATGAATGCGTGCAGACGCGCAGGCAGGCGCTTCCTGGAGGTGTGCATGGACCTGAAAGACCTTTCATCCCGTTTCAAGGAGGCCAGCAGGAGCCAGGAAGCAAGCCGCGAGCGAACCAATCCTCCGGACAGCGCGGAGGCTTACCGCATTCGGGGCAAAATGGTAGGCGTGCTTGTGCGCGACGCGCGCCTGAACGCAGCGCGCAGCGTGGCCGACTGCGCCGCTCTGCTGCGGGTTACGCCGGAGGAAGTAGAAGCATGGGAGTATGGCGACAGCGTGCCCAGCCTGCCGCAGCTTGAAATCCTCGCATACTACCTGGGCGTTCCCGTGAGCCATTTCTGGGGCGCAAGCACGCTGGACGGTGAACACAAAATGGGGCCGGACGCCCAGACAGAATACATGGCGCTGCGCAATCGGATGGTCGGCGCGCTGCTGCGCCAGGCGCGCGAAGAAGCAGGACTCAGCTTGGACGACCTGAGCCAGCACAGCGGCGTGCCAGCGGCGCAAATTGCCCGCTATGAGATGGGCGAAGAGCCGCTCCCGCTGCACTATCTCAGCGTGTTGGCGGGAGGCGTCCGCAAGAACCTGAGCTATTTTCTGGAGAGCAGCAGCCATCTTGGCCAGTGGCTGGCAATAAAGGAGGAATGGAAGCATTTCTGCGATCTGCCGGACGACATTCGGCAGTTTGCCGCCAATCCGCTCAATATTGGGTTCATCGAAATCGCTATTATGCTCAGCCAGATGCCAGCCGACCGGCTGCGCCGAGTGGGCGAGAGCGTGCTGAACATCACTATGTGAGGGGGTAAGAAACTGTGAGCCAGGCACAGGAAATTCAGGAAAAGGGCATTAAACTTTTCCAACAAAAAGACTATGAGGCTGCTGCCCGCTTGTTCCAGCAGGCGCAGGAAGCCTACGAAGCCGAAGGCCGCGCGGATATGGTCGCTGAGATGCAGACCAACATCGGTTTGGTGCACCGCGCCTTGGGCGAGAACCAGCAGGCGCTGGACCTTATGCAGGCGGCGCTGCGCACGTTCCAGGACAGCGGCGACACGCGGCGCGCCGCGATGGTGTTGGGCAACATGGGCGGCGTCTACGCGGCACTGGACGACAAGGAACAGGCTTACCAGTGTTATCGCCAGGCTGCCGACATCTTTGAGGAGCTGGGCGAGAAAAAGCTGTACGGCGAGACACTGGTGGCAATGGGCGGTCTGCAGTTCCGCGACGGCAAAGTGATGGCCGGCGCGGCCACCTATGAAGTCGGTCTGGAGCAGCTTGACGAGCTTTCGGCCAGTCAGAAGGTTATCAAGGGGCTGCTGGGCATTCGCAACCGGTTGATGGGCGGCGGTGGCAAGAGCAGTTAGGCGGACACGACTCTCGCGCCTGCGCCGCCCGTGCTCGTTCCTGATCGCCGCCAGATGGGCGTTGTGCTGAGTCCTGTGGCGCGCCGCCAGGCGCGTCTTTTCATTGCGCTCGTCACGCTGCTGGCCAGCGTGTACATGCTCACATACAGCGGGCGCATTGAAAGCGGAGACTCGCTGCTGCTGGTGGACGCCGTGGGCAGCGTGGTCAACCAGGGCGATACGCGCCTGGATTTGGCAGTTCCTCACCGCCCACCGCCGCCGCAGCTCATTCAGTCTGGTCAGGTTTATCCACTGCCTGCGGTGAACGCAGAGGTGCTACAGCTTGTGCTGGCCGCCCCGCTCTATTGGGCTGCCCAGCGGCTGCCGGGTGTGGGGCTGGTTCACGCTGTATACCTGTTCAACGTGCTGGTGTGCGCGTTGGCGGGCGGCGTGATGTTTCTTTACGCGCGCGTTCTTGGCTACAGCGAACGAACGGCGGCGCTGGCTGGTCTGCTGCTGGGGCTGGCGACGATTGTTTGGCCCTACAGCAAGAGCTTTTTTCAAGAGCCGGCGGCGCTGCTGCTGCTGCTGCTGGCCGGTTTGCTGCTGGAGCGCTGGCGTGCCGGCGGCGCGACATCAGTGTGGCTGCTGGCTGGGGCGGCGCTGGCCGTGACAGGAGCAGCGCTCAATAAAAATGCGGCTGTGCTGGCGCTGCCGGCGCTGCTGGTGATTGCGCTGCCAGGCCTGCAGAGCGCCAGCCGCGCGCGGCTGGCGCAGTACGCTGTGTTCGCTGTGGGACTGGTCGCGGCCCTGCTTGTGGTTGGCCGCGTATTTGATGTGTTTGTGCGTTTAGAGCGGCTGTTTGCAGCCCTCGACGGCCCGCAGGACTACACGTTTACTGCGCTGCACAGCTATCTGCTCAGCCCAGGCGGCAGCCTGTGGGGCACATCGCCGGTGCTGCTGCTGGCAGTGCCGGGCGTTTGGCTGCTGCTGCGCGGCGGAAGCTGGCGCTGCCCGCTGGCGCTGGCGCTGGCGCTGGGAGGCTTTGCGTTCGTTTACGCAGTGCGCCAGGGGCCAGATTGGTTTGGCGGACTGTCGTGGCCGCCCCGCTTTCTCGTGCCCACTATCCCGTTTGCGCTGCTGTGCGCGCTGCCAGTGATTGAGCGGCTGGCACATGGCCGGATGCCCCTGTGGGCGCGGGGCGGCGCCGGAGCGTTGATTGCCTTCAGCGTGTGGGTGCAGTTCACCGGCGTCTCGCTGTGGTGGGGCGAGTACGCTGCGGCCCTGCCGCCTGAGGCAGAGGGTTTGATCGAGTGGGGCGGCGGCCTTAACGATCTGCGCTACGTGCGCTGGGTTTTGGTCCCGACGCTGTGGGAGCGTCTGCCGCTTGACTTCGCATGGGTGCGCGTGGGCACGCCAGGCTGGGCGGTCGTTTTCGGCGGGCTGGCGGCTGCCAGCGCCGTAATGCTGCGATGGTCAGCGCATCCCCGCTGGCGGCTGGCAGCAGTAGGCCTGCCGCTGGTCTTTGCGGCGGCGGCTTGGAGCGGCCTGCGCGCGATTTACCAAGACGCGCTTTATCTGGGAGATCGTCCGCAGTTACACGCGCTGCTGCCGCTGCTGGAGGCTGCGGCTGGGCCGGACGCAGTGGCCTTAGTGAGCGATCCAGAGTACATGCCGTTTCTCCTCAACTATGCGCGCTTTGCCTCTCCTCGCCTGGTGGCGCTGCCCTATCACCCGGGCGAGCGCTCCAGCCCAGAGCAAACACCGCAGGTTGTTTCCGACAACCCGATCTTTCTGCTGGAGCAGAACAGCGCGCCGTTGATCCACGCGCTGGCCGAGACGCGCGATTACCTGTGGCTGGTGGCCAGCAGCGGCCCCTATATGCCGTGGGCTGTCCGGCCAGTTGAGCGCTTCATGGCCGCACATTACTTCGTGCTGGGCGAGCAGGAAAGCGCGCCGGATGCGCGCCTGATCGCTTACAGCGCCGCCAGCGCCCCTGACCCATTTGCTTTTCGCGGCCCGGAGTACCTTAGCGATGTGCTGTTTGATGGCAGCATCCGTCTTGTAGGCTTTGACCTGCCGCGCGGAAAGGTGTACGAGCCAGGGGCTGCCCTGTCGATCAGCCTGTACTGGCAGGCCGAGGCGCCAGTGACAAGGGATTACACGGCTGCTTGGTTCCTGCGCGACGCGACGGGGTGGGAAGTGCAGCAGGGGATGGACTCCGAGCCGGGAGCTGGCTTCAGCCCCACCAGCGTCTGGGAGCCAGGCGTTCCTGTGCGCGACAACCGCGCGCTGCGCGTGCCAGCCGGCCTCGCGCCGGGCCAGTATCAGCTTTGGGTTGTGCTGTATGACCGCGATGTGTACGGCGGCGTGACCAATTTGCCGGCTGCTGGGGCTGACATCCGGGACGGTTATATCGGCGTGCTGCCAACAGCGATCACCGTGACCGCGCCCGGTTAATGGATGTTTTGATGTGTTGGTGCAGCGCCAGACCGTGCGCTAGAGTATAAAGCACACAAGCAGTGATCTGGGAGGAAACGCATGGAAAAGCGGCGGTTAGGGCGCACTAACCACATGAGCAGCGTGGTGATTTTCGGCGCAGCGGCTTTCTGGGAAATAGACCGTGAAACGGCTGAGCAGGCGCTTGATATGGCCCTGGCAGCCGGCGTGAATCACATTGACGTAGCGCCGCAGTACGGCCAGGGCGAGGAGCGCGTCGGCCCCTGGCTTGAATCGCGCCGAGAGCAGTTCTTCCTTGGCTGCAAAACGCTGGAACGGGGGCGCGCCGAGGCTTGGGCTGAACTCCACCGTTCCCTGGACAAACTGCGCACGACGCACCTGGACCTGTACCAGCTCCACGCAGTGGGCACATTTGAGGAGCTTGACGCGGCGTTCGCCGCTGGCGGCGCCATCGAAGCGCTGATTGAGGCACAGGAGAAAAAACTCACCCGCTGGCTGGGCATCACCGGTCACGGCCTGGATACGCCCAGGGTGCACCTTGAAGCGCTGCGCCGCTTTGACTTTGACACCGTGATGTTTCCCATCAACCCAGCGCTGTACGCCAACGCCGACTACCGGCGCGACACCGAACGCCTGTTAGAAACCTGTGCGGCCCGTGACGTGGGCGTCATGGTCATCAAGTCTATCGCCAAGGGGCCATGGGGCGACAAACCGAAGGTCTACAACAGCTGGTACGAGCCGTTTGACCAGCAGGAAGCGATCGTGACAGGCGTGCGCTTCGCGCTGTCGCAGCCAGGTGTGACGTGTGTCGCTTCTGCCGCGGATGTGCGCCTGCTGCCGATGGTGCTGAAGGCAGGGCAGGAGTACGCGCCTTTAAGCGCCGCGGAGCAGGCTGAGGCGATCGCGGAGGCCGCAGCGCTGGAGCCGCTGTTCACGTAACAGCGTTGGGCAGCGGCGCGCCGCGCACGCCAGCCAGCAAGTTGTCAGCCGCCATCTGCGCCATGCGGTCACGGGTGTGTCGGCTGGCGCTGCCGATATGCGGCACAACAATCGCGTTGGGCAGCGCGAGCAGAGGGTGATCTGCTGGCAGCGGTTCTGGATCAGTCACGTCGAGCGCCGCGCCAGCGATCACTCCACGCCTCAGCGCGTCTACAAGCGCCTCCTGATCCACGACAGAGCCGCGCGCGGTGTTGATGAGAATAGCGCTGGGTTTCATCAGCGCCAGCCGCTCGCGGTTGATAAGATGGCGGGTGCTGTCGTTGAGGGGAACGTGCAGGGACACGAAGTCGGACTCGCGCAGCAGCGTGTCAAGGTTGACGAGTTCAGCGCCAGCTTCCGCTGCTTCAGCGGGCGAGAGGCCTGGGCTGCACGCGATCACGCGCAGATTGAAACCGGCGGCGCGGCGGGCCACCGCCCGGCCGATGCGCCCCAGACCGACGATGCCCAGCGCGGCCCCGCTTAGATCGGCGCCCAGCAGCACCATCGGCTCCCACGTCTGCCAGCGTCCCTCGCGGATGTAGGCCGCGGCCTCGAACAGCCGTCGGGCTGCTGCTAGCAGCAGGGCGACGGTCAGGTCGGCGGTGGCTTCGGTGAGGACGCCGGGCGTGTTGCCCACGGCGATGCCCCGCGCCCGCGCCGCCGCTAGATCAATGTTGTCATAGCCGACGGCCATCTGGCTGATGACTTTGAGCTGCGGCCCAGCGGCGTCCATGAGATTGGCGTCTACGCGGTCGGTCAGCAGGCAGAGCAGGCCGTCTATTCCGCGCACACGCCGGCACAGCTCATCGTAGGGCGGCGGCATGTCACCGGGCCAAACGTCCGCCTCGCACGCCGCCAGCACATGGTTGAGACCTGCGGCGGGAATCCGGCGGGTGACAAAGACGCGCGGCTTCACGACGACGTTTGATCCAGGGCAAACGCTGAGCCGAAGGTGAGGTCAAGGTACAGCCGCCACAAGTCATTGAGGGTGCGCGGCAGACGACTCATGGGGCTGTAGCGCGAGGGCCGCGTCTCTTCGACGGTAACCGGCACTTCGACGGTGGTCAGGCCGACGCGCTGGCCGCGCAGGATCAGCTCTGTATCGAAAATCTCGCGGTTGGTGATGCAGCGCGCCGCAATGGGCGCAATGCGCGCGCGCCGGAAGGCTTTCATGCCGTGCGTGTCGGTCCCGGTAAACCCGAACAGCAGCCGCAGCGCCAGGTTAAAACTCCAGGTAATCAGGCGGCGGTTGAAGGGCCGCCGGTCGCGCGAGTCCGGGTGGCGTTTGGAGGCCACTACCATATCGTAGGTGTCGAGCAGCGTCACAGCCTGACGCAGGAAATCGAGGTCCCACAGGTCGGCGTTGAACACGATCACTCGGTCGCCTGAGCTGTGCAGGATGCCGCGCTGGACAGCCGCGCCGTAGCTGGCCTGCGGGCTGGTGAGCACTGCAATGCGCCCGTCGTCAGCAGCCAATTGGTGCGCCAGCTCCAGCGTCCGGTCGGTGCTGCCGTTCTCGCATAGGATAATTTCGTGATCGGGGAAATCGTTTTCCAGGCCAGCGGCAATGCCGCGCACCAAGCCTTGAAGCAGTGTTTCTTCGTTGTGAATGGGTATGACAATAGATATCAAGACAGCGCCCCTCTCTGGGATGATCCTCACGCGTGGATGGCGGTTGCAGCCCGTCCGTCGGTGGCGGCGATATTTGCCTGCTGACGTTGAAAAATCTACCGCATGTGTGCCAGCAAGGCGAACACTTTTTGTCGTTTACGACTTGTCGTTTACGACGGGGGCGTTTTGTTCGATAATCGCGGCGCAGACACTAAGAAAGGAGCGAAATGCGATGCCGGACGCGATCTGGCGGAAGCGGGCCGCCGCCCTGGCCCTGATCTATCTGGTGCTGGCGCTGCTGACGGCGGGCATCCGCCTGATGCACATGCACCCTGATGAGCACCTGGTCTATTTCTTTACGCGCAGCGACCTGGGCTTTCTAGTGAACTATCTGGCTCAGCAAGACTCACACCCGCCGCTGTGGTTTTCGTCGTTCTGGATGTGGCGGCAGATGGCGGGCGAGAGCGAGTTCGCGGGGCGTTTCTACAGCGTGCTGCTGACTGCGCTCACGCTGTCGCTGGTTTATCGCCTAGGGCGGCGTTGGTTTGGCGCGGACCGCTTCGGGCTGTACGCCGTCGCGCTACTGGGTGTAAACGCCTTTTTCTTTACTTATGCCCTGGAGATTCGCCCTTACGCGCTGATCATGCTGCTGGCGACAGCTTCTATGTGGTTCTTGCAGCGCTGGCTGGCATGCCGGCGCTGGCAGCCGGCGCTGCTGTACGGTGTTACGGCTGCCGCCATGCTGTACGTGCACTATTTTCTACTTGTGCTGATTTTGCTTCAAGGCGCGTGTGCTGTTGTGTGGTTCGCGCGCTGGCCATCAAGGCGGTTGGCCGGACAAGCTGTGGGCGCGGCAGGAGCGGCGCTGCTGCTGTGGCTGCCCTGGCTGCCGTCTGCGCTGTTTCAGGTGAACAATGTGCGCAGCGCGGAAATCGCCGGCGGCAACGTGCGCGGCGTCGTCGGGGCTGGCACGACAACGGTCACTACCTCGTGGGCGGCAGTAGCTGAGCTGGCCGATTGGGCTAGCAATGGCTGGCCGCTGCTGTACGCCGTGGCGCTGCTAATCGGCGCGGCGCTGCTGTGGCGGCGCGCTGGCTGGTGGCTGGCGCTGGCCTGGGCGCTGTGCGCGCCGGCGCTGTCGCTGCTGCTGAACACAGTCGCTGCCATCTACACGCCGCGCTACGTGGTGTATATGGTGGTAGGGCTGACGCTGGCGGTAGGGGCGGGATTGGCTGCGCTGCCGCGCCGGGTTCGCACGCTGGCGCTGGCTGTCGTCCTGCTGCTGAGTTTATGGACGCTGCCGGCGCATCTGCCCGATCAAGCGCCGCTGCGCGACATCTACGTGCGCATGTCGGCGCTGGCGCAGCCAGGCGATGCTGTGTTCTTCGACCAGGCAGACATTGACACGCGCTTTGTGCAGTGGCAGGTGCAGCACTATCTGTCGCCAGCTTTGTACGCCAACCGCGTGAACAGCGTTGAGGAAGCCCAGACACACCGGCGCGTGTGGTACGCGGCAGACTGGTTTCTGAGCCGCCCAGACGCTCAGGCCCGCTTTGCTGAGCTGGAGCGCACGCACCCGCTGCAGCTGGTGTTGGGCGAGTGCGGCCAGAGTCGTGCCTGGTGCTACCTGGTGCAGTTGATGGAGGCCCCGCCGCTCCGGCAGGGCCAGGTTTTCGGCGGTCAACTGATCTTTCACGGCGTTGACATTGACGCAGTTACCCGCGAGGCGGTTGCTGTACGCCTGTGGTGGTCGGTGGCGCGGCCGCCAGCGTTAGACTACTCAATCGGCCTGCACCTGCTTGATGCGAATGGGCAGTTGGTGGCGCAGGCCGACGGTCCTGTGCGCGACCAGTACGCGCAGCTTGAGCCTGTGCAGACGTCGCAGCTGACCCCAGGCCGCTTCTACATTGACCATCGCCGGCTGGCCCTGCCACCTGCTCTGCCGTCCGGCATGTACCAACTGGCTCTGGTGGTATACCAGCCTTGGGACGGCGTGCGCCTGCCGCTGGCCGGCGGCGCTGACATGCTTCTGCTGGACTCGCTGGCGCTGTTACCTGAATAGTTGGTGAGTAAATGCCTGTTAGCGCTTTTCAACGCAGCGACAGCAGGCCGATTGGCTTTATTTGGGCTTGCCGGCGTGGTTTACGATTAAGAGTGTGCCGCTGCGCCGGATTTATTTCTCTTTGCACGGGAACCGCTTTATGTCCGCTGAGTTTGTCGCGCGCAAATCTTACGGAACCAGCCATGCCAGCCCGCTTCGCTTCATTTTGTCGCACATTGTACGCCACCCGCTGGTTGTGACCGGGTTGTTCATCGGCGCGTTTAGCAACGCTGCGCTGGCCGCTGCTGTGCCGTATTTCATGGGAGAAGCGTTCAACGCCGTCATTGATCGCGGGGACCTGAACTTTGTTGGCCTGATGGCGCTGGGCATTGTCGTCTCGCAGGCGGTGCGCGCTGTGCTGCAGCTGATGCGTAACTACTGCGCTGAACTTTATGGCCAGCGCATCGAGCGCGACGTGCGCGACGAACTTTACGGCAGCCTGCTGGGCAAGAGCATGTCGTATCACGACAGGCAGCCAGTGGGCGAGATCATGGCGCGCGTGACCAACGATGTGCGCGAGATGAACCTGATGATGAACCCCGGCGTCAACTTGTTGGTTGGTTCGACCATGTTTCTCATCATGCCGGCGATAGGCGCGCCGCTGATCCACCCTGAGCTGCTGCTTGTTCCATTGGTTTTTCTGATTATTCACACAATCTACATGTTCCGCTTTGTTCAGACTCTGCACCCCATTGCCCAGGAGGCGCGCGCCAGTTTCGGGCGCATGAACGCCCGCCTGGCCGAGTCGCTGGAGGGGCTGCAAGTGGTAAAGGGCGCAGCACAGGAGGACGCTGAGATTGAGCGCTTCAACGCGCTGGTAGATGAAGTGCTGCGGCGTTATGTTGAGCAGGGCAGGGTAGAGGCGCGTTATATCTCTAACTTGCTGTTTCCGCTGGCAATAGCGGCCGGTTTTGCGCACGCGATCTATCTGGCAGCGCAGGGCCAGATTAACACAGGCGAGATCGTGGCCTTTGTCACGTTGATCTACCTGTTCAACTTCCCTGTTTTTTCGTCGGTGTTCTCGCTGCCGCGCATCGCGCTGGGTTACGCCAGCGCGGCGCGCATCCTCAGCGTTATCACCGCCGAGACTGACCTGAGCCAGAACGAGAGGGGCTACAGCGCGCCGATTGCGGGCAAGATCACGTTTGAAAATGTGAGCTTTGGTTATGCGCCGGACAAGCCGGTGCTGCACGACGTGTCGTTTACTGTTCAGCCGGGGCAGACTGTCGCCATTGTGGGGCAGACCGGCTCAGGCAAGACGACTGTCACCAAGCTCATCAACCGCACCTACGACACCAGCGCTGGGCGGGTGTTAATAGACGATGTGGACGTGCGTGACTGGGCGCTGGAGGCGCTGCGATCGCAGATTAGCGTGATTGAACAGGACATCTTTCTGTTCAGCCGCAGCATTGCGGAGAACATCCGCTTTGGTGTGCCCGACGCGCCGCAGGAGCGCGTTGAGGCGGCGGCGCGCCAGGCACAGGCGCACGAGTTCATCACGGCGTTCCCCCAAGGCTACGACACGATTGTGGGGCAGCGCGGCGTGACACTCAGCGGCGGGCAGCGCCAGCGTATTGCCATCGCACGCGCCTTCGAGACGGATCCGCCGATCTTGATCTTGGACGACAGCACCAGCGCGATTGACAGCGCCACCGAAGACTTAATCCAGCGGGCGATCTGGGCGGCTGCGCGCGGGCGAACGACTATTCTGATCACGCATCGCCTTTCGCAGATTCGCTGGGCTGATCATATCGTGGTGCTGCGGCAGGGAAAGGTGGCGGCGCAGGGCACACACGAGGAGCTGCTGCGGACGTCGGAGGCCTACCGCCGCATTTTTGCGCGTTACGAGGCTGCCCCAGAGCAGGTGCTCCGGCCAGATACTGCAGCGAACGAAGGAAGGCAGCGCTGATGGCGCCGATCATGCACGGTCTTGAAGGCGACAGATACGACCGCCAGTACTCTGACAAATACCTGTTCCAGCGCATTGGGAGCTATCTGGATCGGTATCGGGGCAAGGTGCTGCTGGTGGTGTTCTCGGTGCTGGCGCTGTCGCTGGTGGCTGCCGTGCGGCCGGTGTTGATTGCCGCCGGCGTGAGCGCGCTGGAACAGAACAACCCGAACTACACGCTGGAGCTGTTGGTCGGCGCGCTGTTTGTCGCCGCCTTTCTCGAGTTCGGCCTCAACTGGGTGCGGCGTCTGATGACCAGCAAGGCCATCGGCGGCGTGGTGGCGCAGATGCGCAAAGACGCTTTCGCTGCCGCTGTTGACCGTGATCTGGCGTTTTACGACGAAAACAAATCGGGCAAGGTGGTCAGCCGCATTACCAGCGACACGCAGGAATTCGGCGACGTCGTGCTGATCGTCAGCGATGTAATCAGCCAGGTCATTCAGGTCGTGATTCTGCTGTTGGTGATGCTTAACCAGTCAGTGACGCTGACGGTTATTCTGATCGCCACGACGCCGATGGTGATCGTGGCAGCACTGGGCTTCCGGCGGCTGGCGCGCGCTGTCACGCGCCAGGGCGCGCGGGCAATGGCTGTCGTAAACGACACGATTCAGGAGACTGTGAGCGGCATCATTGTCGCTAAGAACTTCCGGCGCGAGGCGATGATCTACGACGAATTCTTGGCAGTCAACAACCAGTCGTACCGAATCAATATGCGCCGCGGCTTTGTGCTGGCGCTGATTTTCCCGGTGCTGAACCTGCTCTCCGGTTTCGCTATTGCTATTGTAGTGTACGCCGGAGCGGCGCTGGCTGTAGCTGGCACAGTTTCAGCGGGCGTGTGGTTCCTGTTCATCCAGGGCATTGACCGCTTCTGGTTTCCGTTCATGAACCTGGCGTCGTTCTGGAGCCAGTTCCAACAGGGGCTGAGCGCTACTGAACGCGTGTTCGCGCTGATTGACGCTCAGAACACGATCCAACAGCACGACTGCCTGCCGGCGGATAACCTCGTGGGGCACATAGTTTTTGACAACGTCACGTTTGAATACCGGCCTGGCGAGCCGGTACTGCAGGGTTTCGACCTTGAGATCATGCCGGGCGAGAGCGTGGCGTTTGTAGGGCACACGGGCGCGGGCAAAAGCACAATTGCCAGGCTGATCACGCGCTTTTACGAGTTCCAGGGCGGGCAGATTCGCGTTGACGGCCGCGACATCCGGGCGTTTGACCTGCGGTCCTATCGCAGCCACCTGGGCATCGTGCCGCAGGCCCCGTTTCTGTTTCGCGGCACGATCATGGACAACATCCGCTACAGCCGGCCTGAGGCGAGCGACGCCGAAGTGGAAGAAATTGCCTACAGCATCGGCGGGGGGGAGTGGTTGGAAACGCTGCCGGACGGCCTGCGCAGCGATGTGGGCGAGCGGGGCGCGCGTCTGAGCATGGGTCAGCGCCAGCTCGTGAGCCTGCTGCGCGTGCTGCTGCAGAAGCCGGCCATCTTTATCCTCGACGAAGCGACGGCCAGCATTGACCCGTTCACTGAAATTCAAATACAGGAAGCGCTCAACCTGATCCTGGCGCGCTCCAGCTCGATTCTCATCGCGCACCGCCTCAGCACAGTGCGCAGCGCTGATCGCATCATCGTGCTGCGCGAGGGCCGCATCATCGAGCAGGGCGATCACGACGCGCTGATGGCTCTGGGTGGGCACTATGCCGAGCTGTACAACACATACTTCCGCCACCAGTCGCTGAGCTACATCGAGAACGCGCGCCACTTGCTGACAGGCGAGACGCGCATGGCGGGGGACTGAAACGCGCCAGGGCGGTATAATGCTGTAAAGAGGGCACACAGGAGTCCAGCGTGTCAGCTTTGCCGCGCGGAAGTTGGACAGCCGAAGAATACCTGGCGTTCGAGCGTGCAAGCCAGGAAAAGCACGAATTCGCTGACGGCCAGGTGTATCTGATGACCGGCGCAAGCCGCCGTCACAATCTGATTGTGGTCAACATTGTCATAACGCTTGGTGGGCAGCTGCGTGGCAAACCGTGTGAAGCTTATGCCAACGACATGCGTGTGCGTGTCAGGCGAGACTATTTCTATCCCGACATCAGCGTTGTATGCGGCGAGCCGCAGTTTGCTGACGACCAGTTCGACACGCTGCTCAACCCGACGCTGATTTTCGAGGTGCTGTCGCCATCCACTGAGCAGTATGACCGGGGGCGCAAGTTCGAGAAGTACCGGACGCTCAACTCGCTGCGCGAGTACGTGCTTATCGCGCAGGATCGCCCGCACGTTGAGCGTTACGTGCGGCAGGATGATGGCTGGCTGCTGACCGAGGCCAGCGGACTCGACGGCGCACTGGCGCTGGCGACAGTTGAGGCGCGTATGTCTCTGGCCGAAATCTACGACCGGCTGGACTTCGACGGCGACCCCGCCGACCACGATCGCGAGTGAGCAGCGTGTTCTACTGTTCGAGCTCGACAGCCAGCGCCACCGCCTCTGAACCGCCCAAGCACAGCGCCGCAAGCCCACGGCGCAGGCCGCGCTGCTGGAGGGCGTGAATCAGGGTGATGAGTACGCGCGCGCCGCTGGCCCCGATAGGGTGGCCCAGCGCAATTGCGCCGCCGTTGACGTTGAGCTTTTCCAGCGGCAGGCGGTGGCCGTCGCGCTCTAGGCCGCGCACATCCGCCAGCACCTGGGCAGCGAAAGCCTCATTGATCTCGAAAAGGTCCACATCGTCCATTGTCCAGCCAGCGCGGGCTAGCGCGACAGGGATGGCTTTCACCGGCGCGTAGAACAGCCAGGCCGGTTCAACCGCTGCCTGCCCGAAGCCCGCAACGCGGGCCAGCGGCTGGTGGCCGCGCTGCTCGGCATAATCGCGGCTGCTGACGACCACCGCCGCCGCGCCGTCGTTCATGCCGGGGGCGTTGCCCGCCGTCACTTGGCCGTTTTCCTCGAAAGCCGGGCGCAGCTTTGCCAACGCCTCAACTGACGTGTCCGGGCGGATTGGCTCGTCGCGGGCAATCACGGTGTCGCCCTTGCGATCCTTGAGCGTAACCGGGACGATCTCAGCGTCAAAGCGGCCCGCCTCGGCGGCCTGGGCTGCCTTCATGTGGCTGTGGTAGGCAAACTCGTCCATCTGGGCGCGGGCGATGTCAAACTGGCGCGCGATGAACTCGGCGGCAGACCCCATACTCCAGTTGCACAGGGAACACCACAGGCCGTCGTGCTGGAGCGCGTCCACCAGTTCGACGCTGCCATACTTGTGGCCCTGGCGCACGGCGCGGTTGAGATGCGGCGCGCCGCTCATGCTCTCTGCGCCGCCAGCGACGAACAGATCGCCGTCGCCAGCCTTAATGAGGCTGGCGGCCAGCATCACGGCCTTCAGGCTGCTGCCACAGGCCTTGTTGATCAGCGTGCCGCCGACGCTATGCGGCAGTCCCGCGCCGAGGCTGATCTGGCGCGGGAGCGCCTGGCCCACGCCAGCGCTGACGACGTTGCCGATGAAAACCTCGTCTATGTCGGCTGCATCTACACCGCTGCGCGTGACGGCGGCGGAAACAGCCGTCTGTCCGAGCTGAGCGGCGGTCATGGTAGCCAAGCCGCCCAGGAACCTGCCGTGCGGTGTGCGCGCGCCGGCGAGGATGACGGCGTCGCGTCCGCTCTTGTTATCGGTTGTCATAATTCTTCTCGCTTCTGTTTTCGCCAAAGGTTTCTTGCCAAACCCTTTTCAGATCGTGAAAGCTGTTGTCCAGCGTGTCGGGCAGGACGCGCGTTTCGCCCACTACGCTCATGAAATTGGCGTCGCCTGGCCAGCGCGGGACAATGTGAAAGTGGTAATGGTCAGCGATGCCAGCGCCTGCCGCCGGCCCTAAGTTAGCGCCCAGGTTGAACGCTGGCGGGTTGTAAAGCCGGCGCAGCACAGTTAAGGCGCGGTTGGTCATCACCATTAGGTCGGTGAGCGCGTCAGTTTCCAGGTGTTCCTGGCTTTCGACGTGGGCGAACGGAACAACCAGCAGATGCCCGGTGTTGTACGGATAGCGGTTGAGCGTGACGTAGGTGTGCTGTGAGTGGGCGATTACATGCTCGGCATCGTCATTGAGGCGGGCGGCTTTCGCGCAGAAGATGCAGCCTTCTGAGCGCTGCCTTTCGCCGCGGATATAGGCCATGCGCCAGGGCGCCCAGAGATACTGCATGGCTGCCGAACTACCTTTGCGTGTGCGCCGCGCATACCTGTCCATTATAAAAATCTGCGTCAGACGTCACAAGTGCTGTGCCGATGTGATACAATTTACGCGCTTGTTTGAGGGCGGTATGTGAGAGCGCACGATGCCACTCACTGAAGCACATGTGCAGGCAGCGCTGGCCCCGCGCGCGGTGCGCTTCTACGACGTGGCCGACAGCACTAACGACATTGCTCGCGCGTGGCTGCACGCTGGCGCGCCCGACGGCGCGGCAGTCGTGGCCGATGAACAGCGGCGCGGTCGCGGGCGTATGGGGCGCGTTTGGCAGACGCCGCCAGGCGCGGCTCTGGCCGTCTCAATCGTGCTGTACCCATCACCAGCGGCGCTGCCGCGCCTGAGCATGCTGGCGGCGCTGGCCGTGTGCGACGTGATTGAGTCTCTGGGTGGGGAAGCTGTGGGGATCAAATGGCCCAACGACGTGCAGATCGGCGGGCGCAAGGTGTCTGGTGTGCTGGTCGAGGCGGAGTGGGAGCGCGAGCGGCTGCTCGGCGCGGTGGTTGGCATCGGGCTTAACGTGAGTGTGAATTTCTCCGACACGGAGCTGGCCGACTCGGCTGTAAGCCTTGCTGACGTGCTGGAAAAACCGCCGGATCGGCTTGAACTGCTGGCGGCGCTGCTGGCGCGCGTGGATTACTGGTATGCGCGGCTGGGGTCGGCGGCGCTGTATGCGTCTTGGCGAGCGCGGCTTGTCACGCTGGGCCAGCGGGTGACAGCCGTTGGGCAGGCAGAGCCGATAGTCGGCGTAGCTGTGGATGTGGACGCCAGCGGCGCGTTGCTGGTGCGCGACGATGCTGGCACGCTGCAGCGGATAGTTGCCGGGGACATCGCCCTGGGTTAGTGGGTTAGCTGGAGCAGTAAATGGGCATTCGCTTGGATTGGGAGATTGAGGCCGACCAGCAGCAGGTGCATCAAGTGAGCGAAGACCCAGTGATGCGCCGCCGGCGGCGCGTCGCCCGCCTGCGCATTATGCTGGGCATCGCGCTGGTAATCGTCACAGTGGTAGGCACTGCTGGCGCGGTTGTCCTGCGCCTGCGCGCTGTTGAGGAAGAAACAGAGCGGCTGCTGCGCAGCGCGGTAGAGGCAGAGGCTGCTGCGCTGCGCATCGGGGATGAGACGGCGTTTCTGGCGCTGCAGCGCAGCGCTACCGACGAATGGATCGCGCAGCAGCAGCAGACATTCAACGACTATCAGGCTCTGAAGGCCGCGCGCGACGTGCGGCTGACTGGGCGAGTGGTGGATATTGCGATTGATGACCAGCGCGGCAGAGTGTTGGTTGAGGAAATTGTGGACGGAATGCCGTTCGTGCGCGCCTGGTTCTTCTGGCGCTACGAAGATGGATGGCGTCACGTTCCGCCAGATTACACTTTCTGGGGCGAGGCGCAGTCGCTGCAGGGGCGGCATACAAGCGCATACTATCGTGAAGTGGACGCGCAGTTCGCTCAGGCTGTGGTAGAGGCCGCTGACTTATGGTTGGAGCGCGGCTGCGCCGCTCTAGGCTGCGCCTCAGTTCCAGCGCTCACCGTAGAGATTGTGCCGGATGAAACAGCACAGGCAGCTTGGGCGCTGGGCGAGGCGTGGTCGCTGCGGCTGCCTTCCCCCTACGTCGGCGCGGCGCGGCTTGACCAGCCTTTTGATCTGAACCGCCAGCTTGAGGCTGCTGGTCTGCTCGCGGAGCGGCTGGTGGACACCGTATCGGGCCAGCTTGCGCCAGTATTTCCGAGCGACGCTTACTATCTGCGCACAGCCGTCATTTCGTGGCTGGTGGGCCGTTTCGCCCAGATCAACACCAATTCGTTTCTGATTGCCAGTCTGGCTGAGTCCTATGGCGAAGCGGCTGTCGGCGCGCTGGTGCGCGCGCTGAGGCCAGACGCAGGTGTGGATGTGATCGCAGCCGTCACGGGCGTGCCGCTGGATCAAACCGGGCTGGACTG
>Ga0308417_1001160_pt1 | contig 18369 bp, 21 predicted proteins | sample HotsprSampleOS65_FD_203528 | JGI IMG/M metagenome (GOLD analysis project Ga0308417, IMG submission 203528) | Hot spring phototrophic mat microbial communities from Octopus Spring, Yellowstone National Park, Wyoming, United States - 20090730_OS65 ... | reverse complement strand
TCAGCGAGGAGAGTTTGGCTTTCTCGGCATCAACGACTTTGAGTTGCTCGATGAGAAACGCATCATCGCGAGTGAGGATATAAATGCCTTCAATGACGCATGTTGCGCCCATAATTCCCATAATCAATGAAGCGAAAAAAATTGCTCCCAACGCTTTTTTTCGGATAATCTCTTGCGCCGCCGGCGAGAGGTCTTCAAAGCGTTTGCGCTCGGGCTTACTTTCCGACATTATGCCGATACTTTTTTCGCTGGTTTAGGTTTAGCCGCTTTCGGGGCTTTGCCGTTCTGTGCTTTGCCGTTTTCGTTCTTCTTCGGCTTCAGGTCGTTCAAGCGTTCCATTGCTGTAATAATTGCGCGTTCAGCGACAAAGAAATCGTGCCAGCCGAAACTTTCAACTTGTTTGCCTTCGAGTTGCTTGTAGACCGTGAAGAAGTGTTCAATTTCGCTCGGCAAGTGCGGCGGAAGGTCGGCTAATTTTCGAACGTTGTTGTAAATCGGGTCATTGACGGGAACAGAAAGGACTTTGTCGTCCATGCCTTTGTCGTCGCGCATTTTGAGCAAGCCGACAGGGCGCACTTCAATCAAACAGCCGGTAAAGGTTGCGCCGTGTGTCATGACCATCACATCGAGCGGGTCGCCGTCTTCGGCAAGCGTGTTCGGAATGAAGCCATACGCAGTTGGGTAATGAACGGACGCATACAGCACGCGGTCGAGCTTGAAGACACCGAGTTCAGGGTCATACTCGTATTTATTTCGCTCCCCTTTTGGCACTTCAATCACGGCGTTGACTTCTTTTGGGGCTTTCTTGCCGATAGGCAGTGATTTGTAATCAATCATGGTGAAGTTGGATTTGTGTCGTTGCGAAATAAGATTGAATAAAAAACGATTGAATAAAAAACTCTGCGATAAGGCAGAGTTCGGAAAGTTGGTGCATCAAAAATTTACTTCGACTTTTTCTTTGATTGCGCTTGCTCTGTTTGGGCTTGCTCAATCGCGGCTTTCTTTTTGGCTTTCATGCGCGCAATCGCTTTGCGATGCTTCTTGGCGACGAGTTTATCTTTCTTGTTCATTGCAGAAAAGATTGGTTGAAATTTTGTCTAAAAATTTGAGCGGCAATGATACGAATTTTCTTTTGATTTTTTTAGCACTCCTTCCTGAATCACCCGCTTGAATTGGAACACGAATTTTACGGATTCAACGAATCGACACAGTCACAACGAGTAATGAAGAATGAGGAACGAAGAATGAAAAAACTTTGCTTCTGACTTCTCGCTTCTCACTACTCATTATTCACTACTCATTATTTCACTTCTTCACTTTCCATTGGCGCAAGGTTTCCATAAATCGATAATTGGTTAGGTCATATGAAATGGGCGTAATGGAGATATATCCGTGCCGCACGGCATATTCATCGGCTTCTAAACTGTGGTCATAAAGCGTCATGACACCGCGGAGCCAGTAGTAAGGTTGTCCGTAGGTATCGTTCCGCTCGACCATTTCTTCTTCCCACTTGGATTTTCCTTGCGAAGTAATCATCACGCCTTTGATGTCCTTTTCAGGCAGATTCGGGATATTGACCGTGAGCAGTGTTTCAGCAGGCAAGCCGTGTTTGAGCACTTCTAAGGCAAGTTTGCGTGCGAATTTTGCCGCGTAGGTGAAGTCCGCATTTTCGTAGGTGGTGAGTGAGAATGCAATCGAAGGCACGCCGAAAAACGAGGCTTCAATCGCCGCACCAATCGTGCCTGAATAGAGAATGTTGATGGCGGTATTGCTTCCGTAGTTGATGCCGCTGACCATGAGGTCGGGCTTTTGATGCTTCAAAATTTGTGTCATTGCCGTTTTGACGCAATCGACGGGCGTGCCGTTGACCGCGTAGCCGAAAAACTTTTTATGCTTGTACCACTTATTGATGCGGAGCGGCTTGCCAAGCGTCATGGCATGTCCCATTCCGCTTTGATGTGTGAGCGGTGCGACGACGGTTACTTCGCCAATTTTTTTCATGGCTTTTGCCAAAGCGTCTAATCCTTCGGCATCGATGCCATCATCATTACAGACTAAAATTTTGGGTCGTTTTTTTTCGGGAGTGGTCTCTTGGGAAGCAGATGGTTTCTTATGTTTCACAAGACTTGTGTTTATGGAGATGTTAATGCGTTGATTTACTTTTGCAGGCAAAGATACGCAAAAATTTTTCACCAATGCCGAACCGTCTTCCTGATTCCGACCTTTACAATCCCGATTACATCATTGTTTTGGATTCGCCCATTCAAGGCAAAGGCATTTTCACCACGAAGCCTTGCGAGGCAGGCGATGTGCTGATGATTATCACGGGCGAGACCATCAATGCTGACGAATGTCTACGGCGCGAGGAAGAAGAAGCCAATGTCTACATTTTTTACAACGATGATGAGACTTACATCGACACGGCAATGACCGAGAAAATCCGATACATCAATCATAGTTGCGAGCCAAATGCTGAAGTCAAAGACCGAGACCGCGAGTCGCTCTATTTGGTTGCCTTGCGCACCATTCAGGCGGGCGAAGAACTCACGATTGATTACGATTACGAAGAGATTTACGAGATATGCTTTACACGAAATCCTGTATGCAAAAAAGACCAATGCACGGCACGACAGCGGTGGCTCGATTTGCAAAGCCTTTCGGAATGATTAACTTCAAATTCCGTTTTTATATCCAACTGCTTTTTAACTATGGAGAAAATTAAAGTCGGCGTTATCGGTTTAGGAAACATCGCGCAAGTCATTCACCTTCCGATTCTTTCCAAACTTGAAAACGCGCAACTTGTCGCGCTCTGCGACATGGAGTTTCAACGCGCAAAACTTTTGGGCGAGCGATATAAAGTCAAACACGTCTTCAAAGACTATCACGACCTTTTGGCGATGAATGAAGTCGATGCCGTCATCATCGCCACGCCGACCAATACGCACAAAGAAATTGCCACAGCGGCAGTCAAAGCCAAAAAGCACTGCCTTGTTGAAAAGCCACTCGCCCGCACTGCCAAAGAAGCCAAAGAAATTTTAGATGTGGTCAACAAATCAGACGTGAAAGTGATGGTCGGAATGAACCAACGCTTTCGCCCCGATGCAATGGTGCTGAAAAGTTTTATTGAGAACGGCGAAATCGGTGATGTGTTTTTTGTGAAATGCGGCTGGCTGAAAAAAAATCCTGTTGATAGGCAGTGGAAAACGCAGAAGTCCGTTTCAGGCGGCGGCGTGTTTTTAGATTTAGGCATTATGGTGCTTGACCTTGCCTTGTGGATTCTCAATTTTCCCGAAGCGCATAGCGTTTCCGCCGTCAACTTCGAGCGCGACACGCACGACGAACATTCTGCCGATGTTGAGGACTTCTCTTCGGTGCTGATTCGGCTCAAAACTGGTCAAGCCATTACGATTGATACAGGCTGGAACTTTGAGGTCGATTCCGATTTGCTCTTTTGTAATGTTTATGGCAATGAAGGATTTGCGCGTGTTTATCCGCTCAAATTCCACAAAAAAATGAATGACCGACTCATAAATGTTACGCCTGAAAAAATCGGCTCGCTCGAAGACATTTACAAACGCTCCTACTACAACGAACTTCGGCACTTTATTGATGCCGTGTCCGGGCTGTATCCGCTTTCTTCAACTGCGAAAGATGCTTACGAGCGCATGAACATTGTCGACGCGATTTACAAATCTGCTAAAACGGGCAAAGAAGTTTTGGTAAAACGTGATTCAAAAAAGTAAGCCGCCACAATGTTGTATCCACGCTTATTTGCAATACAATTAACCAACCCTTTTGACCTTTTCTCGTGAAACTCGATGAGATTAGCCGCCCGATTGAATCCGAATTAGCCCGATTCCGCGAGGAGTTCAAGCAAGCGATGACATCGGAAGTCGGGTTGATTGATAAGGTTGCAAATTACATTCTCCGACAAAAAGGCAAACAAGCACGCCCGATATTAGTTTTGCTTTCCGCCAACATTGCGGGCGGCATCAACGACAGCACCTACCGCGCCGCCACCTTAGTTGAACTTCTGCACACCGCAACGCTCATTCACGACGATGTGGTCGACACTGCCGATATGCGTCGCGGCTTGCCCGCTATCAACGCACTCTGGAAAAACAAAGTCGCTGTTCTGATGGGCGACTACCTTCTCTCGCGCGGCTTACTTCTTGCACTCAAACACAAAGATCATCTCTTTCTTGAAATTGTCTCCGATGCGGTCAAGCGCATGAGCGAAGGCGAACTTTTGCAGATTGAAAAAACGCGCAGTCTTGATATCGATGAAGCGACTTACTTCAAAATCATTTCCGATAAAACCGCCTCGCTCATTTCAACCTCATGTGAAATCGGTGCCGCCTCTGCCTCGAGCAATCCCGAAGTCTTGGAAAAATTGCGCGACTGCGGCGAAGCCATTGGCATTGCCTTTCAAATTCAAGACGATATTCTCGATTATCTTGGCACAAGTTCAAAAACAGGAAAGCCCGTCGGTGGCGACATCAAAGAAAAGAAAATTACACTGCCCTTGATTTACGCGCTTGAACGCACTGATGAAACCAAGCGAAAGGAAGTCATCGCTCTGCTCAAAAGCGATAAGAAGCGTACGCTGTTCAGCGAAGAGATTATTTCTTTTGCAACCGAACACGGCGGCATTGAATACGCGGAACAGACCGCTAAAAAGTTTGTTCAAAAAGCCTTAGACGCACTTTCTTCTTTCCCTGCCTCACCGAGCAAAGCCGCACTTGAACTCTTCATCAACTTCGCCGTCGCTCGCCAGAACTGACATTCTGAAACGAATTAGAAGGTTCTGTGCTTTTTAATGACACTGCTATTCAAGCAGCAGCAAAATGAGTTTTCCCTCTTCAAAAATGCCTTTTGTAATTCGCAAAATTTTCACGAAATAGGCGTAGTTCAAACATAGTTTTCGAGAACAAAAAATGAAGTAGTATCAAACGATGGGCGACGAATTCAGAAATATCATTCTTGTTATTGAAAGTTACTTTTTTTATGCGGTCGTGCTGCTGATGCCGCTCTTTGCTATGATTGCCTTAGTCAATCGGCTGCGAGTCTCGCACGTTCGCCTGAGCCTTTGGCACGGTGCGCTTTTCGGCTATCCGCTTCTTCCGACTGTTTACAGCCTCGTTCAAATTGCTTGCATTGTGATTGGATTCATCATCGGTGATGGCGAATCGGTCATGAAATTTTCGCTCTATTTGATTGCAAGCCTTTTTTGGTTCGTCGGTGCGAGCGCGTCGGAGCAACGGCTTGTTACCGAAGAAGGTATTGTTCAGAACATTCATCGTGCTAAACAATCTTTACTTCGTTGGCAAGACATTAACGACTACTTTGCCAAGCCCAAACGATTTTACACAGAGTATCACTTTTTCTACGGCAAACAGTCGTCAGGTAAAGCCGCTCTTGCGAAAGGCAAAATCAACGCTTGGAATGTGGTGATTATTCGCGTTCAACACCGGCAAAAGCAAGCCTTTGAGGCAATTCTTCGTGAAAAGTTAGAGCCGCGCTTTGATGTTGACCCCATCAAAATTTATCGCCGAGAATTTAAGCCGTAATCGTTATGAAGTATCCGCCCGCCTACTACGCCGATTACCTTCACCTCGAAAAAATTCTTTCCGCGCAATCCCCCCGCAGTGCCGAATTGGGTCAGCCCGCACACGACGAATTGCTCTTCATCACCGTTCATCAAGTCTTTGAAATTTGGTTCAAGCAAATTCTGCATGAACTGGATTCCGTGCGAGAGATGTTTTTAGGCAACTACATTGATGAAAAAAATATCGGCATTGCGGTCTCTCGCCTTTCTCGCATTGCTACCATTCAAACCGTGATGATTGAACAGTTCCGAATTTTAGAGACCATGACGCCGCTCGATTTTTTAGAGTTTCGCGATTTTCTTTCTCCGGCTTCGGGCTTTCAAAGTGTGCAGTTTCGGTTGATTGAAAATAAGCTCGGCTTGAAGCGCGAGTCGCGTTTGGACTTCAACAACACCTCTTACGAGAAACGCCTTTCCGACACGCATCAACACCTTGCGCTCGAAGCCGAACACGCACCGTCACTTTTTGAGCTTGTTGAAAAGTGGCTGGAACGCACACCGTTTTTGCATTTTGGGAATTTTGATTTTTGGGAGAGTTACAAGACCGCCGTTGATACGATGCTCACACAAGACCGCCAAACGATTGAAAAAAATCCAACGCTCACCGACGAAGAAAAAGCGCGAGAACTTGCACAACTTTCACGCACGATTGAAAATTTTGACGCGCTGTTCAGCGAAGAAAAACATAACGAGTTGGTGCGCTCAGGCATACGCCGACTTTCCTACACCGCCTTCAAAGCCGCTTTGCTCATTATGCTCTACCGCGACCAGCCCATTCTTCATTTGCCATTTCGATTTCTTACCGCGCTTATCGATATCGACGAACTCTTTGCAACTTGGCGATACCGCCACGCCATCATGGTTCAACGCATGATTGGCACGAAAATCGGAACAGGCGGCTCGTCAGGACACACTTACCTCAAACAGACGGTCGACGCGCATCGCATCTTCTTGGATTTCTTTAACCTTTCCACTTTCCTCATTCCACGCTCTTCACTGCCTGCTCTGCCTTCGGAGATTGAACGCGAGTTGGGATTTTTCTTTGGCACATCTTAAAAAATGAACAAACTTGCGCCGACTTCCAGCCCGAACACATTGCCACTCGCGCTCCGATTGGTTCGCTGGTTTTTTCGTTGGTCTATGCGATAAAAGGCTTCGACATTGAGCGAGGCTTGCTTGCCGAACATGATTGCCATTCCACCTGAAAATCGCAGTGCTGTGCCAGTGGTGCGCACATTTCGACTTGTCTCAAACTCTTGCTCTGAGCTGCTTTGATACGCATAACTTGCTGAGAAGAAGGGAAAAATCGGACTTTGCCGCTCGCCGAAAAAATAGGCGATGCTTGGTCCTGCGCTCCAAGTAGTTCGCGAGAAGAGCGTTACGAGGTTGTTCTTATCGTTCTGTGTAATGGTTGCGTAGGTGAGGTCAACGCCAAGCGCGAGTCGTTCAAAAAGGAAATACGCAACGCTCGGACGAATGGCAAATTCAGTGATACGGTCAGATTCAATGCGGGCAGTGAGGTTGGGCTGATAGAGTTCGCCGCCGTAGTTGGCGTAGTTGAGTGAAATCGCTAAGCGAATGCTTCCTTCGTCAAAGGCGTAGCGTTGCGCGTGAAGTTCGACGGCGCAAAGGAGAGCACTTATTGTAAGCAAGTAGCGACCTGTGTGCATGAAACGGTGTTTATGCGTTGTTGTAGATTTTCAGGATTGTGTCGCGTAATGCGCCGCCAGCGTCGGAACACAGGAACGCAATGCTTTCTGCAATGACTTCGGGCTTTACCCACTCGTCAAAGTTTGCATTTGGCATTGAGGCGCGATTGGCGGGCGTATCAATCACGCTTGGCACAACAACCGACGATGTTACGCATACTGCATTGCCTTCGGCGTTGAAGAGTTCTGAAAGTCGAAACAGTAGCGATTTTGAGAGTCCGTATTCCACTGCGTAAGTGCCGTTTTTCAAATCCAATCCGGCGCGTGCGCCAATGAAAATCAATTGTCCGCTTTTCTGCGTTTTCATCACTTCAAAAGCAGGCTTTGCTATCGCCAATGCGGAATAAAAATTCAACCGTAACATCTTCTCAAACGAGGCTCGCGAGAGTTCGCTTATTGTTCCGAGTGCGAATCCACCAACGAGCATCACCACCGCATCAATGCGACCGTATTTTTCCGCGCACTCTTTGACAAAATTTGCCGCTTTGAGTTCGTCTGTAACATCAAGTTCGTAGAGGTCTAAATTGGGACTTTGAGTTCGGAACGCTTCATCAACTTGAATTCCTGGTTCAAGTGTAACGGCGACTCGATACTCGGATTCTAAAAATTTTTTTACTACCGCGCGCCCCAGATTTCCCGCGCCACCTGTGATGATTGCTGTTCTTTTTGACATGGAGACGTTTTAGCGTTTTATTGCATGGTTACTGCTTCGAACACTTGCTCGTTTGCCGCGTTCTTTTGTGGAAACACAATGCGGACTGTTGTGCCTGTATGTCGTTTGACTTCCATTTTGCCGTTTAATTTTTTTGTCAGACTGCCCACCACAACCAATCCCATTGCGTCTGGGGGCTTTGTTTCAACTCTGAACGGCATACCGCTTCCGCTGTCGATGACCGCCATGCTGATGCTCTCATCTTTTTCTTTGAAAAATGAGACCGTAATTCTGCCTCCACGACTGCTGAACGCATGCTGCAAGGCATTTGTAATCAATTCATTTAGAATCAACCCAATCAATATCGCACGGCTTAACTCAAGCCACACGCTTTCTCCTTCATACTTCATCTCGATATTGCTTCGCATCAAGGGCGATTTTTGAAACATATCCAGAATGCGTTTGACATATTGATGGGTGTTGACTTTGAGTTGCGATTCCGAAACGCACACACCTTCTGACGCAGCAACCAAGATGCTCATACGCCAATTGTGTTCACGCAGTAGCAGTTCAAATTTTTCTTTTGGCGAATGTTTGGACTTTACACGTAAAATCACTTGAAGCGTTTGATGGGCATCTTTGTGAATGTTCTCCAATTCTCGCAGCAATCGGGCTTCTTCGGGAAGCGCGGCAACCTCTTGTGCAGAATGGCTTTGAGTTTGCTGATACGGTTCAGTTTGAATCTCTTTGTAGAGAGAGAGCATAAACTTTCGCTTGCCACGCTCTTCGACAAACAGCCGTTTGACTTCAAGTTCTAATCGGTTTCCGTTTTCGTCATTGAACCATGTTTTTGAGAGAGAAGCATGGTCGGATTTGAAAAAGACTTCGCCGTAATCGTTGAACTCAATTTGTTTTCCAATGCTTGACGCGTCTAACTGAAAGACGTTCAGATAGCGTTTATTCGCCGCCACTAACACGCCGTTTGCATCGGTGAGTGCAATCGCATCGTTGGAGTTTTCAGAGAGCAAATTAAAGAGCATTTCCGCGCGCTTTCTTTGCACTCTTAACTCGGTTTGTTCCATGAGCAAGCGCATGACATCGTGCAATTTTTCAGGCGTGAGCATTGATTTTTTAACCACGCCGATTTGATTGGCGCGAAGTGCTCGCAAGGTTGCCGTTGCTTCGTCATTGACAAGACAGAGCGTCGGCACAGTCTCAAATGAAATAATCTGCGAAATCTCTTTCAGCAACTCGCTTCTGCTCATATCGGGACAAGCCTCGCCAATGATGATGAAGTCGGGAAGCTCGTTTCGAATTTTTTCCAATCCTTCGCACGCCTTGCGCGCAATGGTGATGGAACGAATCGGTATCAAGTTTCGCGAAAGAAATCGCTCTAAAAGCGTAATGTCGTCGCTGTTGTCGTCAATAATGAGAACGGTGTAATCAGATTGATGCATATCAACTGTTGTTAAATGTTGATGTGCGTTTTAAGATGAGTGATGGCAGCAGCGATAACGCTATGCGAATTTACATTGATTCTTTGATTTTGCGCTACTCTGCTTGTAAAAGGCGTTGAACCAGTTCCGGCAGTACTGCTGTGGCAGTGGATTTGATGACTTCAAAGCCGAGCAAGGCTTCGTAGGCAGGATTTGGGTCAATGAAGAATTTTTGCTCCGTTTCTTCAAAGAGCGTCAGCAAGCCTGCCGCCGGATACACCTGCGCCGATGTTCCCACACCGATAAAGATGCTGGCAGTCTCGATGAGTTCTTCCAAATACCCACGTCGCATATCGACGCTTTCACCGAACCAAACAACGTCGGGACGAAGTTGCGCACCGCATTTCGGGCATTTATCGCCCCATTGAACAGGCTTCGAGATTTCGGATTTGAAGTCGCAGTTGAAGTAACTGTCGCGCAATCCGAAGATGTCGTAATGTCGCTCGCACTTTTGGTAATCAATGCGTCCGTGCAAATGCCACACGTTCTTGCACCCTGCGCGCTCCAAAAGGTTATCAATGTTCTGCGTGATGTTGATAACGTCAAATTTTTCTTGAAGGTCGGCAAGTGAGCGATGCCCTGCATTTGGCTGAACGCTTTGAACTTTCTCGAAGCGCATCGCATAAAAGTTTAACACGAGTTTTGGGTCTCTTGCCCAACCGTCGGGCGAGGCAACATCTTCAATGCGATGGTTTTCCCAAAGCCCATCGCTCCCTCTGAATGTTGGGATTCCGCTTTCGGCAGAAAGCCCAGCACCACTGAATACTACAACGCGCTTTTTCGTCATGTCTGAATTGCTTTTTTCTTCAACGCACGCCACCCAATATCGCGCCTGAAATACGCGCCCTCAAAGTGAATTTGAGCAATTGCATCATAGCACGCTTTCAGGCTTTCTTCGAGCGTATCAGCGACGGCAGTTACCGACAGCACGCGCCCACCGTTTGTGTAGAGCTTGCCATTCTCAAATTTTGTTCCCGCATGAAAAATCATCACATCGTCTCGGACATCGGTGTAGCAGGCAAGTTCAAAGTGACATTGTCCTGTAATCACTTTCCCTGTGGTGTAATTATCGGGATAGCCTTTTGAGGCCATCACAACGGTTGCGGCAACTTTATCCGCTATTTCCATTTCAATTTCATTTAATCGCCCTTCCTTTGCGGCAAGAAGCACATCGAGAAAACTGTTTTTGAGCAAGGGCAAAATGACTTGGGCTTCGGGGTCGCCGAGCCGTGCGTTGAACTCGACGACTTTGGGTTCTCCACCATCAATCATCAAGCCGATGTAGAGAAATCCGCGATAGGGCGTGCCTTCTTCTCGCATGGCGCGGAGCGTGGGCTGAATGATGCGCATCTCCACTTTTTGCATGACTTCGGGCGTAACGACGGGCGCGGGCGCATACGCACCCATTCCGCCGGTGTTTTTGCCGATGTCGCCTTCCCCGATACGCTTGTGGTCTTGCGCGCTTGGAAAAAGTTTGTAGTGCGTTCCGTCCGTGATAATGAACACGCTGGCTTCTTCGCCTTGCATAAATTCTTCAATGATAATTTCGCTCCCCGCCTCACCGAACAAGCGTTCTTCAAAGATGGCGCGCAGGGTTTCAAGCGCATCGCCTTTGTGCATGGCAATCACCACGCCTTTGCCTGCCGCAAGTCCGCTGGCTTTGATAACGATGGGAAAAGTCGTGAGCGTTTCGATATACACTTTTGCTTCGAGATGATTGGTAAAGGTTACAAACTTTGCCGTCGGAATGTTGTGGCGTTGCATGAAGGCTTTTGCGAAGGCTTTGCTTGTTTCTAATTGTGCCGCTTCTTTTGTCGGCGCGATGATGTTCAGCCCTTGTGCTTCAAATCGATTAGCGATGCCGAGTTCAAGCGGCTGTTCAGGACCAACGATGGTAATGTCAATGTTTTTTTCTTTTGCAAAAGTGAGCAGGGCATCGATGTCAGTGGGCTTAATGGGAATGTTTTCGGCAAGTGCGCCGAGTTCGCGTGTGCCGCCGTTGCCAGAGGCAAGGTAGATTTTTTGGACCCGATTGTCTTTGAGAATTGACCACGCAAGTGCTTGTTCCCTTGCGCCATTTCCGATGATGAGAATGTTCATTGCAGTTGCAAAATGTTAGATGAAAAGTTTGAAAATATAACGTAAAACCACTCGGTCAATCATGTTTTGACATTGAAATTTTCCTATCTTTGCCGCCAAAAATGAAAGCCGATTTGCACTGCGTTGAGCTTCAAGTTTCCATAACTACTCATCTCGAATTTTATTTCACTTCTTTCAATGGCACTATTTGATTTTTTATCCAAAGACATCGCCATCGATTTAGGAACGGCAAATACCCTTGTGTTTGTGAGGGGTAAAGGCATCGTGCTTAATGAGCCGTCTATTATTGCGCTTGACCGCACGACGCGCAAGGTCGTTGCGCTGGGCAATGAAGCGCGTCAGATGCATGAGAAAACGCACCGTGACATTATCACGATTAAGCCGCTCGCCGACGGCGTGATAGCCGACTACGAAGCCGCCGAAGAACTCATTAAAGGTTTGATTCGCAAAACTCTAAAAGATTTTTCTACTTCCATTCGCCGCATGGTGATTGGCATTCCATCGGGCATTACCGAAGTCGAGAAACGCGCCGTGCGCGACAGTGCCGAACACGCGGGCGCGAAGGAAGTCTATCTCGTTGCAGAACCGATGGCGGCGGCGGTCGGCATGGGGCTTGATGTTGACGCGCCTTTCGGAAACATGGTCGTTGACATCGGCGGCGGAACTACCGACATCGCCGTCATTTCCCTTTCAGGCATTGCTTCGGGCGAATCCATCAGGGTTGCGGGAAATGAAATCACCAATGCGATTCTTCAACACTTCCGAAAAACTTACAACCTCGCAATTGGTGAGCGCACTGCCGAAGAAATCAAAATCAAAATCGGCTCTGCGTATGAATTAGAAGAAGAATTGATTGCGACCGTCAAAGGTAGAAACTTGGTTACGAGTTTGCCCGAACAGCGCGACGTCAGTTCGCCCGAAATTCGCGAAGCCATCGCAGAACCCATTGGACAAATCGTCAATGCCGTGCGTCGATGCTTGGAAGCCACCCCACCAGAACTCTCAGCAGATATTTTGGACAGAGGGATTATGCTTACAGGCGGAGGCGCACTTATCAAGGGATTAGATAAGCGCATTAGCGAAGAAACCAAACTTCCCGTCTATGTCGGAGAAGACCCGCTCACAGCCGTTGCACGCGGCACAGGTCGCATTCTGGAAAATTTGGACAAGTATAAAAGCGTCCTGATGAAAACGAAGCGTTGAAATCTTCGTCAGAATCGGCAGTTAGAGTTGGCAACTGTTTGCTGTGATGAACAGCATCACCGCAACGAAAAGCAGCAAGGTTTCAATCACATCTTCCTTGCTTACTTGTTTCAAGGCTTTGAATTGCGATGCTTTCAAGCGCATTCTCGACCACATAACTTTCTCCGCTTTTTTTCTGTGATTTGAATTTTGCGTCATTGAGTTTCTCTTAACACAAAGTTAACCGCACTCCCGTGAGAGCAGGGTTAACCCTGTGTTAAGTTTTTGTCAAGCGTATGTTAATCGAAATTTGCACGGAGAAAGCGACTTAAAAGCCGATAAACGCCCAAAGCACAACAAGAAATGTTAACACAATGATTTCAAAAATGTCTTTTTTCGATACAGAGGCAGCAGGTTTGCGGGTGTTTTGAATTTTATCCATACAGCATTGCGTTTGTTAATGAACAGAATTGTTACAAGGTCGCTTGAAGTGTGGAATTGAGAATGTTTTCAGCGACACTCTTTTATTTTAGTTTGCAAGATACCACATTTTCGAGACAATGCCGTGCTTAATATCACAACTTAACATAAACGCAATCTTCTCTCAATGGAAACCAATCGCTTAAAGTTGCTTCTGCTTTTGCTTCCTCTGCTGCTGCTTGTTGCACTTCTTGTTGGATTTTTGAGCTACAAACAGAGCGATGCCCTTCCGAGCGTCTCGGATACGACAACTGTTTCAACAAAACTCCCGAAGCCTGATTTTTACTACAACTTCAACCCCGCCGATTCACTCTACATTTTTGGCGAGCGTATTCCGCTTGAAGATGCCGAAGTCTTCGAACGCTTCGAGCGCGATTTTCTCATCAATGTGAACGACCGCGCTCAAATCATGCTGTATCTCAAACGCGCCGGTAGGTTCTTTCCTTACATCGAGAAAAAACTTGCCGAAGCAGGTTTGCCTGACGACTTCAAATACCTTGCGGTTGCTGAAAGCAAATTGATGGATTTGCGCTCTCCTGCGGGCGCGGCGGGCATTTGGCAAATCATGCCTGCAACGGGTCGAGAATACGGCTTAATCGTCAACGACCTTGTCGATGAACGCTACAATTTTGAACTCGCTACTGATGTTGCCATCAAGTATCTGCTTCAAGCCTATAAGCGATTCAGGAATTGGTCGGTTGTAGCGGCAAGTTACAACATGGGCATGGGCGGCGTTTCGGGCGAGATGAGTTTCCAACAAGCCAACAACTACTACGACCTTTGGCTCAATCGCGAAACCGCACGCTATGTTTTCCGCATCGCCGCAATTAAAGAGTGTATGCAAAATCCTGCCAAGTATGGCTATGAATCAACGGCACTCTATCGTCCAATTGAAACAAAGTCCGTTCTCGTTACGACCCCCATTCCCGACTTGGCACAATGGGCAATCGCACAAGGCACAACCTTCAAAATGGTCAAGTTTCTCAATCCTTGGATTCGCGGAAAATCCCTGCCCCCGCCGCCTGCTCGTGGTTTCAACGTCTTGCTTCCCAAAAATGGAAGTATGATTCCCACTTCCGACTATGTGGCTTTTTCAACCAGCGATACCACAACGGGACTTGTAGAAAAATGACTCGCACCGTTTTCACCTTCTTGCTGGCGTGCGCCTTTTCTTCTACACTTGCACAAGAAGCCCGCACCCTTGCCTCGTTTCAAAAGGCGATTGCCCTTGCTGTAAACGCCTCGCTGAATGAATGCTATGTGATTGAAGGCGGAACAAACAAAATTTTGAGATTGGATTCAGAAGGGAAACTCCTTGCAAACATTGGCGGATTCGGCGTTCAGCGCGAAGGCTTTGATTCACCACGCGATATTGCTACGGACGGCATGAATGTCTATATCGCCGATAGAGGCAACCAACGCATTTCGCACTTCGACCGCTTTCTGAACTTTATCGCGCTTCTCCAAAACCGTCCCGATGCCTCTGTTCAAGTTGCAGAGCCGTCAGGCAGTCTTTCTGCCCAAGTGTGGCGACCGATTAGCGTTTCCGTTTCTCCACAAGGCGATTTGTTTTTGATTGACGAAGCCCAACAACAAGCCTTACGTATCAATCCTTTTACCTTTGCTTCGACACTGCAACAGCGACAGAATCCGATTCAATTCATCTTTGGCGGATTCAACAGCGGTGCCGGCAGATTGATTGAACCGAACCGCTTGCAAGCGACAAAGTCAGGCAAAATTTTCGTCTCTGATGAAGGCGCGAAATGCCTTTTCGTCTATGATTTGTTCGGCAACTTCGTGGCGCAGGTTGGAAAAGGCTTGCTGAAAACGCCCGTTGCACTTGCGTCGGGAGAAGTCGTGCAGGTTTTAGCAAACGGAGAACGCAAACTTGTCGAGTGGATACTCACCGTCGATGAAGGCTCAGTTTTCATTTTTGACGCGCTTCAACAAAACGGCTTTCGCTTTATTGGGAAACTCGATAAACCTACCGTCGCTTCGCTTGTCGGAGAAAACGCAGGAAAGTTGATGGACGTCGGCGTTACGGCTTCCGACCTTTATTTGCTCACCGAAAAGAAACTTGTCGCCGTTCCGATTGCGTCGCTTACTCTTGAATAATGAGTAACGAGTAGTGTGTAGCGAAGTCCCTTTTCATTCTTCATTCGTGATGGATTCCTCGTTTCGCTTGGAATGACAGAGAAAACCTCGTCACTTTCCGTTTCATTTCTCATTCTTCACTACTCATGACTTCGTTGAGTGCGGCTAAAAATCGTTCGTTCTCTTGCCTTGTGCCGACATTGACGCGTATGCATTTTTCCATCAGCGGATAACTTGACACATCGCGCACCAGCACGTCTTTGGCTTTGAGTTCATTAAAAATTCTTGTTGGATTTTCAACTTCCAAAATAAAGAAATTGGTATCGCTCTCGTGTGTTTTTATTGATTGAATTTTTTTCAATTCGCCGTAAACCCGCTCCCGCTCTTGAAGTATGGCTGAAACGGTTTCTTGAACGAGATGATAATTTTCCAACACTTTCACAACGGTGATTTCTGCAAGGCGATTGCTGGCGAAAGGAATTTTCGGCTTCAAGAGTTCAGCAGTTAGCGGCGCATTCGCGATAGCAAATCCGATTCTGATGCCTGCAAGTCCAAAGGCTTTTGAGAAGGTGCGCAAGACCATCAAGTTTGAATATCGGTCAAGCAGTTTGAGAGCCGATTGCTGTTTTGAGAACTCAATGTAGGCTTCATCAACCAGCACGAGTGCGCGTGTATTGGCGAGCACGTCCTCGATTTCTTCAATCGCGAGTGATTTTGACGTGGGATTGTTTGAAGTTGAAAGCACAATCAAATTTGGTCTTGACCGCTCGGCTTCTTCGATGATTTCCTTCACTTGAAATTCCAGTTCCGCCGTCATTGCGACTTTGAGCACATCGGCTTCGAGCAGTGTGGCGACTTTTTCGTAGAGCGAAAACGATGGCGATGGAATCAAGACCGACGCGCCTCGACGCAAGGTTGCCATGAAGATGGTGTAAATGAGTTCGTTTGAGCCGTTGCCCATCATGACGCACGCTTTTGGCACGCCGAGAAATTGGGAATAGCGTTCAATGGCTTGGCTTGGAAACACATCGGGATAGCGATTCCACGCTTCGCTATAAAAGGCGTTGAGGATTTCAAGTTTGAGATGCGCCGGAAGGTCGTAAGGGCTTTCGTTTTGATTGAGCTTGATTTCCGCCGACTGTCCGCCTCCGACAATATATGCCGACATCTCACGCACGGCAGGGTTGATGTTCTCCAAAAATTCTTGGTCGATGATGTTTTCGTTTTTCATTCCGTTTGGTCAATGACTGATTAAGGTTAAAAATACACTTCTTGCGTGTTACTCTCATTTTGTTTTTACAATAACTTAACAGCGAAAGCCCTTCATGCGTTGTAAATTTAATTTCCTCGAGAGTTCATCACATCTTTTTTAAAGCCGAATGTCTCAACGCCAAACCATTCGTTGCGTTACGATTAACACGCATCGTGGCAGAGGTCCGAAACTTCCTTACCTACTTGCACAGGCTTCGGTTGATGAAGCCGAACGCATTGAACTTCTCCACGACACGCGCGCCTACACCTACTACATTGCCGATTGGCTTCACAAACATCGAGAGCATTTTGATGTCGTTGGTTTGCAGGAGGTTTTTAACGGCATTCTTGGCATTGGCGACTTGCTCTATCGCAAATATCGTCAGCGCGACCATTATCGCGTGATTGCCGGCTATCGCTCGGTGATTGCGCACGGGGTTGGCTTCGCGGGCTTTCGCTATGAAAATTTGATGCTCTCGCAACTGCAAAAAATCGGACAAGTTCAAATCAATTACCTTCTGCCCGGCAGAATTGCCTTTCTTGCCGCATGTGGCTTTACGCTGGTGCCGTTTGTTTTTAATGGTCAAGTGATTTGGATTGGCAATACGCATTTGCACCCTTTTAATCCGCGCGACCGCGAACAACAAGCACAAGGCATTGCCAATGAACTCAAAAAGCACGGCGACATGCCGATTATTTTCATGGGCGATTTTAATACCGTGCCGCCCGGCTGTCGCGTGACAGGCTTTCCCGCCGGCGATAATGATGTCAATAGTTACAAAAATGATAGAACCTTTGAGATTCTTTGCGATGCAGGGTTGCATCTCGTCAAACACGAAGATTCCGAAGCCTTCTACACTTATCCCACAGGTTTGCCGAACCGCACCTTAGACTATATTCTCTACTCTCACCACTGGGAAGTCGAAGACTATCGCGTGCTCAAAGACTTTCTCTTTTCCGACCACTACCCTGTTTTCGGCGAATTTCGGTTGAAGGATTAGAAGCGCATTGGCGCACCCACTTGTTTTGAAAATTGAGTTCCTTTTGCCAAAATCTCGCTGAATTGGCTCTGAACCCTGCTGAACCTTCACCGTTCCCCAGTGTTCAAACCTTGTTCTTTCTCACTGTTTTCCTGACAAACCATTTCCGCCTCAACACTGTGCAGGATTTTAGCCAAGTTCCGTGTGGGTTGCAGATAAGGAAAAGTTAGTGGCAAGTTTACCTGACACCTGCATACACGGACAGACGAGAGAACCACCTATGCCTTACTGTCAACAGCGTTTTTTAACTTTTTTGCTGAGATAACTGGTAAATACATCTTTTATGTATTGTTTCCTGGTGTTCCCATAACAATCGTGATTATTGTTGCAGGACTCTGGATTTATTCCGGTTTTGAAGAGGACAAAAAGTCATAGCACATTTTATTAGAGAAAAGTAGGAATCGATTGTTGCTGGTATTACACCTTTCAATTTTAATAGACTTACTACATTGAAAACAGTTCAAAAAAAGCAAAAGGAGAGAATGTAACCTCACCCTGTCGCTGCGCGACGTCCCTCTCCTTTCGCAAGGAGAGGGACGTTTTGGCAACGCCAAAACAGGGTGAGGTCAAAGGATAAGGCTTTGCGGTCAATGTTACCTCAATTAAGCGTTTTTGTGATGTAGTAAGTCTATTCTCTTTACATTAAAACCCCTCAACTTCCTTTGCAAACGCCACGCAATATGAACGCATAACGATGTGCTATGTGTTTTGAAAGCAAATCAACCATTCAACACACCATGCTTCAACTAACCAAACT
>Ga0308417_1001157_pt1 | contig 18384 bp, 15 predicted proteins | sample HotsprSampleOS65_FD_203528 | JGI IMG/M metagenome (GOLD analysis project Ga0308417, IMG submission 203528) | Hot spring phototrophic mat microbial communities from Octopus Spring, Yellowstone National Park, Wyoming, United States - 20090730_OS65 ... | reverse complement strand
CGAGGTCGGTCTGCAACTCCGCGATCGAGGTGTAGAGCTTCCTGCGGAAGGCGATGCGGTAGAACTCCTCGAGCAGGGTCTTGTGGAACCGCTCGCAGATGCCGTTGGTCTGCGGGCTTTTGGTTCGGGCCTATAACCCAAACAAAGGGAACGTTTGGGTTATAGACCCGTTTTGGTTCTGGTTCGGGTTTGATCGATGTTCTCCACCGCGAGGTAGAGTTCGTACTCGTGGCGATCATGGGCGCCGCAGAACTCGGGGGGATCTCCCGATCTTTGTTGAAAAGCGTGTTCGACGTGCCGGTGATTCTTGCTCACGGCGTTGCTCGCTTCCTTTGGATTCGACACCCAAAGCCTATCGGCTCAAGGTAGGCAAACGCCGCCCCCCATTTTCAACAAAGATCGGGACAACCCACAAGGCGAGGTCAGCGCCACTGTCGTCGTCGGGGTGGCGGTGGGATTGACGATCCGGATCCATCCTTTGCGTATCTCCCTGAGAAGAAAACGGTTCCACCGCCCATCCTGGCTGTCTTCGATCCATGCGGCCCGAAGCAGATCCTGTCGATGCAGGCTGAGAAGCAACGCTTTGGCGTCGATGGCGTCTGTCATGCCTCCTCCCGAGAGGACAGATATCTGAGGTAGGCTTCTTTCCGTCGAGATCCTCGGCATAGCCATAGGCAACTCGGCCGAGGACGGCTTCAATCACGGCGTAGCCGAGCAGGTCAAGGACGGTCGTGCGGGTCAGCCCGAGGCTGGGGTCGTCCGGACTCGGGACGACGTTGGCCATCTCCGTCCGCCGCTGAAGCGTGTCCTTTTGGTTTGCGCTGCCAGCCTGGGTCCGGAGCAGCACCTGGCTGCCGGGCAGCAGCATGTAGAGGGGACGCTTGCCGCCCTTAGGGCGCTCGATCAAGCGGTCGCGCCGAAGGAGGGCACGAAGGCCCGCGGCCAGCCCCTTTCCAGGGACAATCTCGCGGGTCGGGATAGCGGTGATGCCGGTGATGTCCGCCTCGCGTGGGCGCATGGCCGACTACTTGCTGGATTCCGCCGATGGAGAGGGCGCTGTGGAGCGGTCTGGCCTCGAGCAGGAGCGGGCGGCGGGCGCTGTCGTGCAGCAGGTAGTCCACCCGCCAACCGCCGGAGAGCATGTATTCGATTCGGACTTACAACCCAAACAAGGGTTGAGCGGGCGGCGATCAGCCTCTCAGGCCGATCTCCCGGCAACGCGTTCGACTGCTCTGCCATTCTGGCACCACCCCCGGGATCCCCAAGCCAGAGGCCGATCTCAGGCCATGGTTCCCTTTGCTTGGGTTATAGACCCGACCCGAAACGATCTCCACACGGTGGATGTCTCCATCTCCCTCTCTTGAAGAGTTGGGAAGGCAGTCTAAGTTGCTATCGTCTTTGCCTTCAGCGCAATAAGAAGAAGCCTGTCGGTGCGCTCTCGTCTCTCCATCGGTCTCCCCTCCGTCCTTCTGTATCTCCTGCCCAAGCGCCGGGGATCCTCAGGAGTTGACTATGCGGTCCTCGCCGCCCTCATCGCCGTCGCCGTCCTCGGCGCGGTCGTCCTCACCGGCGATCGCATCCGCTCCCTTCTGGTCGCTTCCGAGGAGACCGTCACCGACGGCATCGCCGGTCTCCCCCTCCCCGAACCGCCCGCCGCTGGCGGCGCCGGCGGATCCCCGCCTCCCACCGGCCAGGGTGTCTGGTCTGGTGATGGTACCTTCACCCTCTCTCCGCTCCTGCCGGCCCAGACCCGTGTCCTGGTCCTCACCAACACCGGGGCCGGCCCGTTGACCCTCGGTGCCCCGGCCATCGCCGGTCCCGACGCCCCGGCCTTCCAGATCCTCGCCACCAACTGCGGACCCGTCTTGCCGCCAGGTGAATCCTGTACCGTCTCGGTCGAGGCCATCGCCACCGCCAACGGCACAGCCCATGCCACCCTCGCCGCCGCCGGCGTCCCAGGCGGTCTCCCCCTGTTGCGCACCGCCACCGGTTTCGACCCGCTCCTTGCCTGGTCCGGCGACTCCACCTTCGCCATCGACGGCTCCCCAGGACCCGACCCCCTCCCTCGCACCGCCACCCGGATCCTGACCCTCACCAACCAAGGCTTCGCCGACGCCGTCGATATCGCCCCCGTCCTTGCCGGTCCCGACATCGACGCCTTCGCCCTCGTCACGGACTGCCCATCCGTCCTACTCCCCAGCGCGGCCTGCACTGTCACCCTCACCGCGTCCGCCACCACCAACACCACCCTCGCCGCCACCCTCCTCGCCGGCGGCCCCGCCTCCGTCTCCCAGTCCCTCCACGCCGAGGCCACCGGCTTCGCGCCGGCGCTCGCCTGGACGGCCGTGCCCGCCGACTTCTCCATGGACACCGCAAACGGCGGGGTCCCCCAGCCGGCCACCGCCGAGGCCGGTCCAGCGCAGACCGCGACCCTCACCAACACGGGCACCCTCGCCACCGGTCCCGTGACCGTTGGCTTCGTCGGCCCCGACGCCGCGGCCTTCACGATCGTCTCGGATTCCTGCTCCGGCCAACCGCTGGCCCCGGGCGCGTCCTGCGCGGTCGATGTCGCCCTCGCCGCTGGCCTCTTCCCCGGCGACTACAGCCTCCAGCTGACGGCCACCTCCCCCACCGTCGCCGCCCCCGCCCGCACACAGCGCGTCGTCGGCCCCCGCCTTCTTATCGTCTTCGACCAGTTCGACGCGGGCAACCCGGCAACGCTCGACCATGCGATGTGGTCCGCCGACGGCAACACCCGCGAGATCCGCTACCAAAACGTTGGCAACGCCTCCACTGGCCCGATGACCGCCACCGACAACAGCGGCCTCGGCTTCGCCTACACCCACGCCCTCGTCGGAGAAGCCGAGACGACCATCACCGACGCCGTACCGAACGGGACCCTCACCTTGGCCGCAGGCGAGACCGGGCGCCTGCGGATCCGCCTGCGCGCCGGCAGCGTGCTGAACAGCCTCCAGCCCCTGGTCCCGGGACCCAACACCTTCTCCACCGGCCCTGTCGCCATCGGCGGCTTCGTCCTCGACACGATTTCGGCCACCTACACCGGCGCCCCCACCTTCGCCTGGTCTGGCGGCGGCGCCTTCACGCTGACCACGCCCACCGCCGCCACCACCCCGGTCGATCGGACCTTCACGCTCACCAACACCGGCAACATCCCTGCCGCGCCGCCCGCCCCGACTGTCTCGGGCAGCGGTCCAGGCTTCTCCTACAGCATTCTCACAACGAATTGCGATACGCTCCTCGCCCCGAACCAGACCTGCACCGCCACCGTCCGCGCGGCCTTCACGGACAGCACCGCGAGCGCGCCGGGCACCCTCGCCAGCGGCGCGGCCACCGTCGCCCTGTCCGGCTCGGCCAGCGGCTGCCTCGCAGGCAACCAGGTCTTCACGACCTCGGGCACTTTCGTCCGCCCCGGCTTTTTCACCGACTGCGGTACCGTCCGCGTGCTGGCCGTGGGCGGCGGCGGCGGCGGCGGATCAGGCCATGGCAACGCCGGCATCTCCGGCGGCGGCGGCGCCTCGGGACAGGTCGGCAATATTCTCCTCGCCGCGACGGACATCCCGGCCAGCGTCGCCGTGACCGTCGGCCTGGGCGGCGCTGGAGGTACCGCCACGTCGGACCGTCCCGTCAGCCCCCACAACGCCTCCCCTGGCGGCGCGTCCTCCTTCGGTGCCCTGCTGACCGCCCGCGGCGGCGGCCAGGGCATCACTGGTGCCTGCTGGTGGACCAACCAGCCGCCCTGCCCCCCCTTGCCCTGGCCTCCGACGGACAGCATCGCCGGATACATCGGCAACGGCGGCGGGATCCAGAACTTCTTCGGCAGCGGCGTCGAGTTCGCCGGATCGGCCGGCGGCGCGGCGGGCATCGCCGGCGGGAGCAACGGCGCGAGCACGGCCTCCAACCCCGATTTCGGGACGCACGTAGGGACGTCCGCGTGGAACATCGTCGGCGCCGTCGGGCAGGGCCCCTTCCCGCTCGACGGGTTCGTCGCCCGGACCATCTCCGCGGCTGCGGGCGGCGCCCCGAGCGCCGGGATCTTCGTTCCCATCATCGACGGCTTCACACAAGATCCCGCCAGCTTCCGTCGCGCCGGCGGCGGCGGCGGCGGCGTTGCGCTCAGCGGCGCCACCCCCGCCCAGACTGCCGCCAACGGCACCGCCGCCGCCAACGCCGCCTCCTGGCCTAGGGATAAGTGGATCACCAGCGGCGGCTTCGCGGGCGAGGGCTTCGGCGCCGGCGGCGGTGGCGGTGCCCGCCACCTCGGCGCCGGAGGCCGAGGTGCCTCCGGTCTCGTCTACATCGAATGGCGCTGAGGGAGCTCTGGCGGCTCCCGCAGGGGGATCTGTCTGTCCGCCGAGGTGGCTCCTCCCGTTGTTTCCGGTGCCACCAGATGCAGTGGTCAGGCGGGGTTGGCGGCCTGACAGGCAGGAGTTGCGCCTAGCGCGGCTTCCCGCGTGATTCCGGAGGCGGTGGCGGGCGTGTTGAAGGTGACTCCTGGAGCCGCTGAGGCACGCGTCAGACGCGCGGGGCGATGAAGTCGTGCGTGGGGAAGGCGAACTGCGAACTCGAGCAGCGCGTCGAAGGCGGTTGCCGTCTGTCGTCGCCGATTCCAGCGAAAGACGAACTCGTCGAGGTAGCGCTTCAGTACGTCTTGCGGGCTGTAGTCCTGGATGGGTTCCAGGCGGGGCCGCATCGGCTTGTGCTCGTCGTCCACCTCGACGATGCCAGCGATAGTCAGCTTGTCTTTGTAGCTCCGGCCGCGGCCGCCCGCCACGGGGTCCTCCTGGGTGCGGAACGGGACCGTCGTATCTGCCTCGACGATGCCCGCAAGCATCGTGCCCTCGGGGTTCACCATCGCCCGGCGGAGCCTGTGTAGGAACAGCCAGGTGGTCTTGTAGCTGCCGAGACCGAGCTGTGCCTGGGCCGGCTCAGCGGAGATGCCGTTCGAGTGGCTGGTCAGCAGGTGGATGCCCTAAAACCACACGCGAAACGGCGGCTTCGAGCGGTGCCTCACCGTGCCCGCCGTGACCAAGGTCTGCCGATAGCAGGTGGCGCACTCCCAGGTGTGGGGCTTCGTTTCGAGTTCCCAACCCTTCGGGTGCTCGCAGGCCGGGCAGACGAAGCCCTCCGGCCAGCGGATCTTCGCCAAGTGGTGGGCACGGGCGTCGTCGTCTGGAAACCGCCTGTCGAAGGCGGTCCTGGACCTCAATCTGTTTCGGGTCTATCACCCAAATAAAGGTTAAGTGGGCGAAGATCAGCCTCGTCGGCTGTTCTCCCGGCAATGCGTTCAACACCTCCGCTATTTTGACACCCCCCACGGGATCCTCAGGCCGGCGGCCGATCTCAGGCCATGGTTCCCTTTGTTGGGGTTATAGACCCGTTTTGATGTCTCCGATATATGCGCATTGGCGGACTTTCTCGAAGAGCGTCGGCAGGGCCGCGTCCGCCGGCGTCCAGGCGCCCTGGTTGGTTGGCCGGGGCTCCGTCAGGTCGAGGACCTCCACGTCGAGGATGAGATGGAAGTGGGTGAAGGTGTGGTGCGCCTGGCCGGCTCGCCGCCAGTCGCCGAGCAGTGGCCTCGCGGCCTCCCGGGTAGCTTCGTCCGGCCCTTCCGTCGTCCAGGGCGTGCAGGGAACCCCGAGCAGGCCGCCGAGCAGGCCCTTCTGGGGCCGACGCTCGAGCAATAGCAGGCCTGGCGCGCGGGCGAGGAAGGCTGTCCCCCGTCGGGTTGGTTTGGTCGCCTTGGCGGGGCGGACGGGATAGGCCTCCGCCTGGCCGGTGGCGTGCGCGGCGCAGCCCGCCCGCAGCGGGCAGGCGGGGCAGTCCGGCGCCTTGGGGCGGCAGAGGCCGGCACCGAGATCGAAGAGGGCCTGGGTCAGGTCGCCCGGGCGTCCGGGAGATTCCGCCACGAGCGCGTCGGCATGGGCTTGTAGCGCCACACTGGCCTTGGGGAGGGGAAGGTCGACAGCGTGGAGGCGCGCCAGCACTCGGGCGACGTTGGTGTCAATCCCGATATGGGGCAGGCCGAAGGCCATCGCGGCGATCGCGCGGGCGGTGTAGGGGCCGACGCCGGGCAGGGCGAGGAGGGCATCCAGATCCGCGGGAAAAGTGCCGCCGTGGCGTTCCATCACGGCGCGTGCGCAGGCGTGGAGGTTGCGCGCCCGCGCGTAGTAGCCGAGCCCCGCCCAGGCATCGAGGACGGCCTCCTGGGGCGCCGCGGCGAGCGCCGCGATGTCTGGGAAGCGGGCGAGGAAGGCCGGGAAGCGGGCGAGGACGGTGGCGACCGTGGTCTGCTGGAGCATGATTTCGGCTAGCCACACTACGTAAGCGGGCGGCCGTCCGGCGTCCGTGCCGCGCCAAGGCAGGATCCGCCGGTTCGCGTCATACCAGACGAGGAGGTCGCGGGCGCGGCTCACTGGAACCCCTCCGGGTCAGGAGCGAGGGCAAGAGGAATCCAAGGCACCAGGGGGCCGCGTCCGTGGGAGCCGCCGACAGCGAGCAGAAAGGCCCCGCCCGCCCGCACCGCGAGGAGGGGGCTGTGGTTGCTGCGGAGATAGGGAGTGATCGTCTCCAGGACGGGGGCGACTGCCAAGCGGTCGTGGGCGCTCGGCGGACGGCTTGGATCGCGCAGGAGGACGGCCTGGTCTTCATAGGGGTCAGGCATCCAGCGTGCGAGGACGTCCGTGGTGCGAGCGAAGGCGCTGGCGAGGCGGACCGCGGACACCTCGGTGCCGGTCGGCTCCAGCCAGGGCCGATCCGGCGTGGGTTCGGCGGCGAAGACGGTGATCGTTCGGCGCTCGACGTCGCCGGGGAAGCGAAAGAAGGTCCAGATCAGGCCCGCGGGATGGATATCGAGGGTCGCATGGTCCTGGTCACGCAGCAAGCGGTGGCGGCGAAGGAGATCGGTGATGGGATCGCTGGCCGCCGCCAGCACGTCGCGCCGCCGCGATGCCTGGAGGGCAGATCGGCCGCCATGGGTCCGGAACGCCCGGGTTACGCGGTTGCGCTGACCGCAGTTCCATCGGATCTGCGCGCCCCAGCATAGGCTGGCTACGCTGAGGTGGCGGAAGATGAAAGCGAGCGCGTCGTCAAGGGGCTCAACGAGGACGTCGGGAAGTCGCAGGGCGTTGCCGTAGAGGATCGGCTGCATGACAAGGGATCTCCTGTTGCTTTAGGGAAAAGGATCTGGGGACGTCCGAAGCGCCATCGGATGCACCGAGGGCACGGACGGGCGGGGCCGCGCGTGCCGGGTCTGCCAGAATCGCCTCGTGCCGTCCATCGTCTGAGACGTGGCGGAGAATGCGTTGGTGGCGCGAAGGCGTCAGGGAGGGTCGCAGCGACGAGAGTGCCTTGGAGATCGGCCTGGCGCGGCTGTCCAGTCGCCAGACGAGGAGGGCCGGCAGGGGCTGTCTCTGCCCGCGCCTTGGTGGGGCGTGGCGCGGTGGGACGGGCCGGTCGAGATGGCCACCGCGAGAGAGGGGGGTCAGGGCGCGTGCGCGCGCAGCAGGTCGGCGACCCGGCCTCGCAGGCGCTCTGGGATCCCGACCAGACAGAGCAGATGCCCCCGGCTCTGTCCGGGGCTCCATCCGACGAGGCCGCCGATCCGGCGCTGGCCGATCCCGTAGGGGCGCGCGGGGCGAACGCCGCGCAAAGCCTGGGCCGAGGCCGTGGCTGCAGCGCCTTCCGCGGTGCATGGCAGCAGGGTGGCGGCCCCGGAGACGACGGAGGCTGCGGACGCGAAAAGGAGGGCATGCCCAGGCCGCTCTTCCACGAACAGCGGCAGGGGAGCGTGGGCGACGATCGGCGTCTGGGGATCGGCGCCGTCTAGCGCGACGCCGGCCGTCGACGGCAAGGTCCCGAGCGCCAGCAGCGGCGGCACCATCCCCGCGCGCCCGGGGGGCAGCGCCGCGTAGAGGCGAGCGCCGGCAGCGAGCAGCAGAGGATGAAGCGCGCGGAAGGCCTGCCGGAGATCCGACGCGAGCACGGCGTCGGGCAGGTGAGGGGCTAGGGGCAGGATCCGGTCGAGCGGCAGCAGAAGGTCGGGGCGCATCCCGAGCGCGTCCTCTGATCCAGGACGCGGCCCAAATCCGTCCTTGAGGTCGTCGATGACAGGAGCGAGCCGGACGGCTGCATCGATGGGCGACCAGGCGGAGGGGGCCGGCGGCAGGTCGGGGGCAATGAGGGCGATCCATCCGGCGCGCTCCTCGGAGACGAGGTTCTCGAGCGCCTCGCCCGCGTCCCGCCCTGCGATCAGTCCCTCGTACAGGGCATGAAGCATCGCCTGCCCGAGCAGCGCTGGCGAGAGGGCGCCGAGCAGAGCGGCGGCCAGACGCAGATCCGCGCGCCCGCATGCCCCCCTGGGAATGAAGGGACGCCCATCGTCGAGGCGTCCGGCGGCCAGCCCTCGGACGAGATCATCGAGACGTCCCGGATCCCGAAGCTGTGCGATCCAGCGGTCGATCGGGGTCCCCCGCCCTCCCGACAGCACGCGCCGTCCCGGCGCCGGACGCGGCCAGTGCCGCGGGACGAGATCGGGGGGTAGGGCAAGGGCAGGCGGGATCTGCACGCGGCTCTTGGGGAAAGGAGGAGCGAAAAAGGAGATGGGCCTTGGGTGGCCCCATCTTCAGGTCCATGACCAAGATCTCGCTGCGCGACGCCCGCCGTCTGGGCCTCTCTTCGTTGCCCGCGACCGCGCGGCGGGCGGCAGGCATTCCCGCCCCGCCGCCACCCTCCGCACTCAAGCCGAAGCGCCGCCGCCAGCCCTGGGCGCCGCCGCCGCCAACGCGTCCGGCTCCGGAGGGATGGATCGAGATCGTCCTCGACGGGATGCCGGTGCCCAAGGAACGGCACCGCTTCGGCGGGGGACGGGTGTATGGCACGCCACGGACGAGGCGCTACGAGAAGCGCCTGCGCGAGGCGGCACTGGCCGCGATGGCCGGCCGCGCCCCGTTTTCGGGACCGGTTGAAGCCGACCTGCTGATGGTACTGGCGGTGCCCAAAGGGTGGCCGAAGGCGCGTCGGGAGGCGGCGCTCGCGGGGCGCGTGCTGCCGCTGCGCCGCCCTGACGGGGACAACGTCTCGAAGGCGCTTCTCGACGGACTGAACCAAGTGGTCTTCGAGGACGACGCCCAGGTGGCGGATCTGCGCATCCGCAAACGCTACGGCCCCGAGAGAGGGGTGTGGCTTCGGCTTCGGGCGATTCCTGGGGCCGAGGGGCCGCCGCGCCGGCGGCGTCAGTAGCGCCGCGCAGCCGGAGGGATCGCCTCGGCGCCCTCGGCAGAAGGATCGAGACAGACGGGGCGTGTCCCGAGGCGCACCGACGCGGGTCCGTCGGACCAGGCGAGGGTGTGGACGAGCCAGGTGGCATCGTCGCGGTGGGGGAAGTCCTCGCGGGCGTGCGCGCCCCGGCTCTCGGTACGGTAGAGGGCGGAGGCGACGGTGGCCAGCGCGTTGGCCGCGAGGTTGCGCGTTTCGATGGCCTCGACGAGGTCAGAGTTCCACACAAGCGTCCGGTCGGCGGGCTCAAGCAGCTCACAGGCCTCGGCGATGCCAGCGACCTTCGCCAGGCCTTCCTCAAGGGAGGTGGCGTCGCGGAAGACCGAGGCATGGCGCTGCATCGCGGCCTGGAGTGCCGCGCGCGCCTTGGCGGGAGAGACGCCACCGCGGCGATGGCGCAGAGCGTCGAAGGCATCGAGGGCGGCCTCGTGCGCGTCCTCGGCCGGAGGAGCGGGAAGGGCGCCGCCGTCGCGCGCGGCGGCCGCCGAGCGGGCGGCCACGCGCCCGAAGACGACGAGGTCGAGCAGGGAGTTAGTGCCCAGGCGGTTGGCACCATGCACCGAGGCGCATGCCGCCTCGCCGATGGCCCAGAGCCCGGCCACGACCGCGTCCGGCGCGCCGGGGCGGGGATCACGGACGGCAGCATCGGCGGTGGTGGGAATCCCGCCCATGTTGTAATGCACCGTCGGCACGACAGGGATGGGTGTGCGCGCAGCGTCGACGCCGGCGAAGATGCGCGCCGTCTCAAGGATCCCGGGCAACCGGGCCTCGAGGAGATCCCGCCCAAGGTGGGACAGATCCAGATGAACGTAATCGCCCTCGGGGCCGCAGCCGCGGCCCTCGCGGATCTCGATCTCTATCGCCCGCGAGACGACATCGCGCGAAGCGAGATCCTTGGCGATCGGTGCATAGCGCTCCATGAAGCGCTCGCCTTGGGCGTTGAGGAGGAAGCCGCCCTCGCCGCGTGCGCCTTCGGTGATGAGGCAGCCGGCGCGCCAGATGCCCGTGGGGTGGAACTGGACAAACTCCATGTCCTGCAGCGGCAAGCCCAGGCGCCAGACGAGGCCGCCGCCGTCCCCGGTGCAGGTGTGCGCCGAGGTGCAGGAGGCCCAGGCGCGCCCGTAGCCGCCGGTGGCGAGGATCGTCGCCCCGGCCTCGATGCGCACCATCTCGCCGGTCTCGAGATCCCACGCCAGCGCGCCTCCCACACCGCCGTCGCGGCCGGGCAAGAGGTCAAGTACAAAGTGCTCGACGAGGAACTCGGCACCCGCGCGCAGACACTGCTGGTAGAGCGTGTGCAGGATCGCATGCCCCGTCCGGTCGGCGGCCGCGCAGGCGCGCATCGCCGGCGGCCCCTTCCCGTTCTCGGTCAGGTGGCCGCCGAAGGGGCGCTGGTAGATCCGTCCCTCCTCCGTCCGGCTGAAGGGCACGCCGAAGTGTTCGAGTTCGATGACGGCCTCCGGAGCCTCCCGGCACATTCTGGCCGCCGCGTCCTGGTCGGCCAGCCAGTCCGAGCCCTTGATGGTATCGTAGAAGTGCCAGCGCCAATCATCGGGAGCCATGTTGGCCAGCGCCGCGCCGATGCCGCCTTGGGCGGCCACCGTGTGGCTGCGCGTGGGGAAGACCTTGGTGGCCGAGATCGTGGAGAGGCCGGCGGCAGCCAGCCCGAGGGCGGCGCGCAAGCCCGCGCCCCCGGCGCCGATCACAAGCGCGTCGCGTCGGATGGTCCGGACTCGGTAGGCGCCGCCCTCGCGGTGCAAAGCGGGCGAAGCTGGGGGCATCGGCGTCTCCTGTCGTCCGCAGAGGTGGGGCTCCAGCGCGTCATGTCCACCTATCAACGTCTTAACGTCCAGGCCGCGCGCCGCAACGTCTGATGGCCGGCGCTCGAGGAAACAGGCCGGCATGCATCCCATCTCGCCGCCTGTCATCCTCTTCAGGACCGTGACCCTGGCGGCGGCCTGAGGCCCGGACAATCGGCCGCAGGCGCGCAACCGGGCGCTCCTTGCGCTCCCCGTCGGGCTCCACCGGCTGCTGACCGGCGGGGCAGCGGCCCTGACCCTCCTGGCGCTTGCGTGCTGGACCTGGGCCTTCGGCCGGTCGATGGCCCGTCTACCCTCCTGGGCCGCGGGGATCGCGCTTGCAGGACCGGTCGGGACCATGGCGGTCTTCAAGCTGCTCGACACAGTCCTGGCTCTTCCTTTTGGCTGGCTGTCCACGCCGGTGAGGCTCCTGGTCCCCGTCGGGCTTTCCTTCGGGTCTATCACCCAAACAAAGGAAACCATGGCCTGAGATCGGTTTCTGGCATGGGGATCCTGGTGGTCCTGCCAGAATGGTGGAGATGTCGAACGCGTTGTCGGGAGATTGTCATACGAGACCGATCTCCGCCTACTCAACCTTTATTTGAGTTATAATCCCGAAGGGAAAAGACCTGCGACGAAACTCCGTTCGACGAAGCGGGAATATGGAAGAGCCACAAGAACTCGTGTCTTGTGGATTAACGCCATAATGCTGTTGGGGATTGGGGAAGGCGAGCACGCTCCCTTCGGCGGGAGGAGGGGCTGTGCCCTCCGATCAGGCGTCCGCCGAGGCATGGATTCGCGCCAGCGGGCTGCCTTGGTGGCGGGTCTTGGGCTTAAAAGTGCGGATCACGGTGTGGGCCTCCTTGCGGACCAGGCTTTCGCTGGCGGGCATCTGGTGCGCCTTGAGCAGCAGGTCGCCGAGGTCGGCGGCGGCGGCGTCGCGCAGGCGGATCCGGATCTTGGCCTGCAGCAAGTCGCGCGCCTTTTGGCGCTCCGAGATCTCCTTGCCAAGCGCCACGTATTCCGTGACGATGGCGCGCATCTCGTCGTTCTGGCGCCAGTCGAGGACCTTGTTCGGGTCGACATGCGCGTAGAGGCGCTTCAGCACGTCGAGGTCGCGCGCCTCGTTGGGCTGCGGCTCGCGGCCGGCGGCGATGTCCTTCCAGAAGCCAGCGACGGCCTCCTCGATGGCCGCGATCAGATCGGCGTCGCGCGGGATCCGGATCACGCGCTCCTCAGAGCCGCCGAACAGCACCGCGACCCAGGCGTGGCCGAGACCCGTCACCGCGAGCTGGTGCTGAACCTGCAGGTGCAGATGCATGGGCGGGAAGTATTCGTTGATGGCGTTGCGCCACTTGTGGATCTCACTCGAGGCTACCGTCTTGACCTCGAGGGGGCGCCAGACGCCGTCCCCCTCGTCGATCTCGAGATCGAGCGACGCGCCCATGCCCTCGACCGTCGGGTGGAGGTAGTAGCCGGGCGGCTTGCGGATTTTCCAGCCTCGCGCGCGGGCGACCTCTTCAGCCACCGTCTGTTCGAGGAGGTGTCCCCAGCGGATTCGGTTGTTCGATGTCTCCTTGCGTTTGATGCGGCCCGTTTTCAGCGCCCAGAGCGAGAAGGGCGAGCTGTAGGGGGAGACCGGCTGGCCTTCCTCCTCGTAGGACTCGCCATCCTCGATGGGACTCTCCTGGGCGACGGCCTCGAAGAGGGCTGCGACCTCGGAGCCACCGATGGTGCGCGCGCGCAGTCTTTGCCATGCTTCGCGGTCTTCGAAGGGGACGATGATGGGCGTGTGGAGGGGATAGGTGATCATCGGGCTCTGTCCTTACGGGAGGTCGGTGGGACCGCGGGCGTTCCCACCGATCCTCCGGAACTCTCGGCGGGTCGTGCAGGAGATGGGGGCGGCGTTAGTTGTTCGCGAGCAGGCGGGCGAGCTTGCGGGCGACGGCGTGGGGTGTTGCGCCAGCGCCTTCTGGGCCTTCACAGCGGCAGCGAGGCACTCGTGCGCGCTGGTCCGGCGGTTGAGGGCCGGCGGGATGTTGGCGTCGCACAGCGCCTGGTCTTGTCCCGTCTCGAGCGCTTCCTTGGCGAGCGCCCGCAGCGCGGATCGGAAGGCGGGAGCGTCGGGGTAAGCGGCGGCGATCCGCCGTGCCAGGAGGAGGCGCGGGTGCGCCTCGGGCACAAGTCTCGCCTTGGGCACAAGTCTCGCCTGGAGCGCCCGGTTGGCCATCGCGTGCGGGCCGTTGGCCTGGATCTCGGCCTTCCGCGCCTTGGTCATCATGAGCATCAGGACCGCCTCGGAGCTACCCCTGTCCTCGGGCGTCAGGAGTCCGTCCTGGATTGTGGGTCTCAGCGGGGCGCTCCAGCCCATCAGGCGGATGTTGTCCCATTGTTGTCCCATTCGAGGAAGACGTGGGGCGTCTTTTCGCTGGCGCTGATGCGGGATGTTTGGGGAAATGCGCGGCGGCATCGCCGAGGAGGGGGAGGCGCAGCGCCTGCGCGAGATCGACTGGGATCCCGTCTTGGCCCATGCGGCGCCAGGAGATCCTGGCCGCACCGCCGCAGGCTTGCGACCGTCGTGGTCCTGCGCGCCCCTTCTGCGGTCGCGGTTCTACGCTCTTTCTTCAGATGCCGAGACGGCGCATCAGGCCCGTGCCCGCATCAGGCCTGTGCCCTAGGACAGGCGGCGCAAGGCCGTCCGCGCCTCCTCGAGCAGGGCGAGGCGGGCATGGGCGGAGACGGGAGGGCCTGCGGGCTTATGGACGGTGGCGTCGGTGCGGTGAGCGCGCGTCCGTTGCGCTTGCCTTTCGCATCGAGGATGCCGCGCAGTAGGCGCTGCGCCGAGACCCGCAGGGAGACTTCCGTCAGGGGGGCTACAGGCGCTGCACGAGGCCGAGGTGTCGGCGGGTGTCTTCGGAGAAGCCCTCGACCAGGGCCTGCCGCAGGACCGCAAGGGGGCCAGATCCGGCGAGGCGGGTCCGCCGTGGCTGTGTGAGGCGCAGTACCGTTTCCGCGGCCCCGGCGAGGTGCAGGCGTCACCCGTTGGGGAGGAGTTCGGGGCGATGCATGTGATGCCAGACGGTCAGGTGGCGGTCGTTCCAAGCGAGGCGTGCGGGATCTTGTGGCTGTCCTGGACGAATAGGATCCAGATCTCCTGGGGTCCGCCGAGGGGGGTGCCGAGTCGGGCTTGCCAGCGGTCGTCGATGGGCCGGGTCTCCGGGATGGAGAGGATCGGGTGCGTGGTCGGATGTCCGTCTCCTTCCGGGGGGGCCGCCGGCCTCCTTGGTCTGTCTGCCGCTCAGTCCCAGTCGGGGACGAAGAGATCGCGCAGGCGGCGCGGCAGCAGCCGCCGCGCCTTCATGCGCAGGGCGAGGCGGGCATGGGCGGAGGGGGGCGGGTCTTCGGCTGCTGTCTCGATTGCCGCCGCCGCCAGGCGCCAAGGCGTGACCAGGGGGGCGACGGCAGGTCCGAGCCAGGCGGCGAGGCCGCGGGGCAGGGGGTGGGCGTCGAGTAGGACCCGTCCCGCGATCGAGAAAATGCGGGCGTCGTGGAGGTGCAAGCGGGTCCCCGACGGCAGGCCGTTTTGCATCGGCAGCAGCCCCAGAAGATGGGAAAGGAGGGTGCCTTTGGAGGCTGCGGCGCAGGCCTCGGCCAAGCCGGCGGCGAGGCCGCCGTCGGGCAGATCCGCCCGGAAGGGGGTGCGGAGCAGGATCTCAGGGGATCCGGGGCAGCCGTCGCGGCGAACGCGCAGGCGCTCTCCTTCGAGGACGAGGCGATGCCCTTGGATCGTGATCCATCGGCAGCTGCGTGGTCCTGCGCTGAGGAGACGGGCGGGGACGCCGTCGATCCTGGCTCTGGGCAGTCCCGCGGGGTCCCGCCCGTCGGGGAGTACGGGGGGCGAGATCCAGGGGAGGAACATCAGCTGAGAAGGGCGAAGCGGGCGACCCCGGGGGACGCCTCGCCGTCGAAGTTGTCGCGGGGGCACAGCCAGTGCGTCCCGTTGGCGTCTCGATAGAGGACGTGGAGGCCACGGCGCTCGAAGATGCGGCAGTCCCGGTGGAGGACCACGTAGATGCCGCCCTTGTAGTGGCGTCGGCGCTCGGCGATCGGCCATTCTGGAGCCTGGACTGGGATCTCGGGAGAGAGCTCCTCAATAGGGCATGCCCAGAGGGCGCCGCAGACGGAGCGCCAGACGCCCATGTGGATCAGGCTCGATTCCTCGATAGCCTCGACGAAGAGGACGCGGGGACGCGGCGGGCGCGGCATGGGGCTGGCTCCGGAAAATCGGTCGGCTGAAGGTGGATGTAGGTTCTCCTCTCTGGCGGAGGGCCTAGGCCGGCCCCATATGAGCTTTCAGAATTTTCTGAAAGAACGAAAAGCGTGTCGCTCCCACCCAGCGTCCTTCCGGGGGCGCCGAATCGCCCGAGAGGCTGCCATGGATGAGGCCTTGCTGCCTGCCCGCCTGCAGTTTGCCCTGCAGATCTCCTTTCATATCCTCTTTCCCGCGATCACGGTCGCGCTGGGGTGGTTCCTCCTCCTGGTGAAGTGGCGTTACCGTCGGACCGGCGATGAGGCGTGGATGGCGGTTTATCGGCTCTGGACGAAGATTTTCGCGTTGACCTTCGCGTTCGGCGTGGTTTCGGGGATTGTTATGTCCTTCCAATTCGGGACCAACTGGCCGGGGTTCATGGAGCGGGTGGGCAATGTCGCGGGCCCGCTGCTGGCCTACGAGATCCTGACAGCCTTTTTCTTGGAGGCAACGTTCCTGGGCGTCATGCTCTTTGGGCATCGGCGGGTGCCGGAGTGGGCGCACACCGGCGCGACGGCGCTGGTGGCGGTGGGGACGACGATGTCGGCCTTCTGGATCCTGGTCCTCAATTCCTGGATGCACACCCCAGCGGGCTTCGAGCTGCGCAATGGGGTGGTCCATGCGGTCGATTGGTGGGCGATCGTTTTCAATCCTTCCATGCTTTACCGGCTGGCGCATGTGTTGCTGGCCTCCGCCCTGATGGTGGCCTTCCTGGTGCTCGGGCTCTCGGCCTGGCGCTGGCGTCGCGGCGACCGCGGGCAGGACGTTTGGGTGTCGCTGCGCGCGGCGGCGCTGGCCGCAGCCGTGCTGGGGCCGGCGCAGCTGGTGATGGGGGATCTGCATGGGCTGAATACGCTCGAGCACCAGCCAGCGAAGGTCGCGGCGATGGAGGGGATTTGGGACACTGAGCGGGGGGCCGGTCTTCGCCTCTTCGCGATCCCGGACGAGACGGCGCGGGCGAACTGGATGGAGATCTCCATCCCCTATGCGGCGTCGCTGATCCTGACTCACCGCTGGGACGGGGAGGTACGGGGTCTGAACGAGTTCGTTGGCGCCCATCCGCCGGTGGCGCCCGTCTTCTGGGCGTTCCGGGTGATGGTGGGGATGGGGATGCTGATGATCGGTGTTGGCGTCTGGGCGGCGTGGTCCTTGTGGCGCCATCGGTCTTTGTCCTCGCCGCTCTCTGCGGTGCTGGTGGGCATGACCTTCTCGGGCTGGGTGGCGACGCTGGCGGGCTGGTATGTGACCGAAATCGGCCGCCAGCCATGGCTGGTCACGGGGGTGCTGCGCACGGCTGAGGCGCTGGGGCCGGTGCCAGCGGGGGCAGTCTGGATGACGCTTGGACTCTACGGGGCGGTCTATGTCTTCCTGCTGGTGGTTTATGTGACAATGCTTTTCCGACTGGCGGCGGGGGCGGGCAAGGCGGTCGCGGCGTCGGGCGGTGGTGCGGTGCCGGGTCTGGCGGCGGTGCCGGCGGGACCGGAGGGCCGGTGATGGGCTTGGCCGACGGCGATCTCGCGGTCGTCTTTGGGGCGCTGCTGGCGTTCTCAATCTTCCTTTATGTCGTGCTCGACGGGTTTGATCTTGGCATCGGGATCTGCCTGCCTTTCGCGGGTGACGCGGGGGAGCGGGAGCGGATGCTCGGCGCCATCGGTCCATTCTGGGATGCCAACGAGACTTGGCTGGTGCTGGGGGTGGGGATCCTGCTGGTGGCTTTTCCTGCAGCGCATGGCGCGGTGCTGACGGCGGTCTATTTACCGGTCTCGCTGATGCTGCTGGCGCTGATCTTCCGCGGGGTGGCCTTCGAGATGCGCTTAAAGGTGGGCAGCGCCGAAGGGCGCCGCCGATGGGAAGGGGTCTTCGTGGTCGGGTCGCTGGGGGCGGCGCTGGCGCAGGGTTGGATCCTCGGCCGCTACGTGATGGGCTTCGCGCCCGGCTGGGGGGAGACCGCCTTCGCGGCGATCTCGGCGCTGGGGGTGACGTCGGCCTACGTGCTGGTCGGAGCGTCTTGGATCATCTGGCGGACGGAGGGGGCCTTGCAGCGCCGGGCGGTGGCCTGGGCGCGCGGAGCGTTATTGGGGGCGGGTGTTGGCCTGGCGGCGGTGTCGCTGGCGACACCCTTGGTCTCGGAGCGGATCGCCGCGCGCTGGTTCTCCTGGCCCGAGACGCTGTGGCTCGCCCCCCTGCCACTGGCGACGGTGGTGCTGGCGGCCTGGCTGTGGGGTCGGCTGCGGGTGCTCCCCCTGCCGGGGGACGCGGGCCGGCGAGGTCCCTTCTGGGCGTCCGTCGGGCTGTTCGCGTTGGCCTTCCTGGGCCTGGCGTGGTCGTTCTATCCCTGGGTGGTGCCGGATCGGCTGACGCTCTATGCCGCGGCCGCGGCACCGGAGAGCCTGCGGATCATTCTTTGGGGGACGGTGCTGGTGCTGCCTGTGATCGCGCTCTACACCGTGGTGGCCTGGCGGATTTTCGGCGGCAAGGCGCGGCCGTTGCTGGACTGAAGGCCGCTCAGCACGGTCGGGCCGCGAGCTCGGCTTGCCGCCATTTGCCCTCATGGACCTCCGCGAGGCGGTCGAAGCGTAGGCCCTTCGAGGTCTCGACGAAGCCGAGCCGATGGACAAAGTGCAGCGGGACGGGCTGGGGTAGGCAGGCCTGACCGCAGCGGCTTTCGCGCAGGATCGCGTTGCTGTGTAGCAGTACGTCGTCCCCATGGAGTAGGCCATCCGGGGCGCCGTCGGACTCTCCGCTGGCGTAGCGGTTCTTGTCGAGACGCTGGCGGTCCTCAGCTTCCTAGAGGTCCTAGAGGGCGAGGAGGCGGGGAGTGAGAGTGGTGATCCAACGTGTGAGGTTGCCGCGGAAGCGGTCGCACATCAGCATCGGATAAAAGTCACGTGCCTTCGGCAGGTTCCAGGCCCCGAGCGTCACAGGGAACGCGATTGGGGCGGGCCGCTGGACAGCCGGGAGCGGGAGGATGGCGAGCCGGCA
>Ga0308417_1001155_pt1 | contig 18416 bp, 17 predicted proteins | sample HotsprSampleOS65_FD_203528 | JGI IMG/M metagenome (GOLD analysis project Ga0308417, IMG submission 203528) | Hot spring phototrophic mat microbial communities from Octopus Spring, Yellowstone National Park, Wyoming, United States - 20090730_OS65 ... | reverse complement strand
GCGCCTCGTCGTTATCCTTGCAGATCGGCTCATCGCTCAGGTTGCCGCTGGTCATCACCAGTGGCTGGTTCAGGCCATCCAGGAGCAGGTAGTGGAGCGGCGAGTAGGGCAACATCAGGCCGAGGTAGCCGTTGCCTGGCGCGACCAGCGGGCTGACGCGCGCGTCTGGCCTGCGGCGGAGCAGCACGATCGGGCGCGCCTGACTGGTTAGCAGCGCGGCCTCAGCAGCGCTCACCTCGGCCAGCGCGCGTGCGGCGTCCAGGTCGCGCACCATTAACGCGAACGGCTTATCCACGCGGCCCTTGCGGGTGCGCAACGCCTGGAGCGCAGCGTCGCTGGTCGCGTCGCAGGCCAGGTGAAACCCGCCGATCCCGCGCACGGCGACGACCTGACCAGCGCGCAGCGCATCTTGCGCGGCGCGGATCGCGGCGTCGTCCCAGAGAGCTGCCTGGTCTGCGCGCTCGAACCAAACGCGCGGCCCGCAATCCGGGCAGGCGTTTGGCTGGGCATGAAAGCGCCGATGAGATGGGTCGTGATATTCCGCTGCGCAGCGTGGGCACATCTGAAACTCCGCCATGGTGGTCTGCGCGCGGTCGTAGGGGATGTCACGGATGATCGTGAAGCGCGGCCCGCAATTGGTGCAGTTGATGAACGGATAGCGGTAGCGCCGATCGTTGGGATCGAACAGCTCGCGCAAACAGTCAGCGCATATTGCGACATCGGGTGAGATGCTGGTGCTCGCGCCCACCCGTGGCTCGCTGGTGACGATCGAGAAAGTGTCTTCGCCGAGGGGCACTAGCGCTTCGCTGGTGATTGATTCGATCAGCGCCAGCGGTGGCGGGTGCGCTTTTAGGTCGCGGATGAAGGCCGCGACCGCGTCGGGCGCGCCTTCGACCTCGATAAATACCCCTTGGCTATCGTTGCCGACGAAGCCGGCGAGTTGGTGACGAATGGCCAACCCATAGACGAATGGTCGGAAGCCCACCCCTTGCACGATCCCGCGCACGGTCAACCGCTGGCGGATGCGGGCTGGCTCGGCCATCGCAGCGATTGTAGCCAGGTCTTGAGGGTATCGGGTGCATTCACAGCCAGGGGCAAGGCTGATTCTCACGCGGAGAACGCGGAGAGCGCGGAAAGGCATAGAAAACATAGCATCCTCACCGGCGTCTTTCGCCGCCTAGAAGCGGCACTTCCAGAAAGTCGCGTTGCCCCTATTAGTGAATACCCCCCAGCTAAGGAAAGCGCGCGATCGCCTACAATGTAAGGAGTGCATGAGCTGGCGATCGCCGCTGATTTAGTTGAGTCGGTCGCTGCGTCGGCCCGGAAGGCCGGCGCGCGGCGCGTCACGCAGGTGTTCCTACAGGTGGGCGCGCTGTCGGGCGTCTCGAAGGAGGCGCTGCACTTTTGCTACGACGTAGCGACACGCAACACGCTGCTGGAGGGGTCGCGCTTGGTCATCGAGGACGTGCCGGCGGTGATTTACTGCGAACACTGTCGGGCAGAAGTCGCGCTGCCGGGCATCCAGAGCCTGCGTTGTCCGCGCTGCGGCCGGCTCAGCCCGCGCTTGCTGCGCGGCAGGGAGCTGGCGATCGTCGGCGTTGAGATAGACCTACCAGAAGAGGAGACGGAGCGCGAGCGATGACGACCCGCTATCTGGAGATCCGACAGGGTGTGTTGAGCAAAAATGACCGGCTGGCTGCTGAGCTTCGGGCGCGCTTCGCGCAAGCGGGCGTGTTTGTCATGAACGTTGTCTCTAGCCCCGGCGCGGGAAAGACGGCGCTGCTGGAACGATTGTTGCGCGAGCTGCGCGCGATGGGATGGCGCGTGGCGGCAGTGGTGGGCGATCTGCAGACGGACAATGACGCGCGCCGGCTGGCGCGCAGCGGCGCGCTGGTCAGCCAGATTACCACCGATGGGATGTGCCACCTAGAAGTGGAGCTAGTGATCAGCAAACTGGCTGGCTGGGATTTGAGCGCGCTCGATTTTCTCTTTATCGAGAACGTCGGCAATCTGGTCTGCCCGACCTGGTATGACCTTGGCGAGGACGTGCGCGCCGTGCTACTTTCGGTGGCCGAAGGCGAGGATAAACCGCTGAAGTATCCGGTGATGTTCCATTCGTCGGACATCGCCATAATCACTAAGCTTGATCTAGCGGCGGCTTGCGAATGCGACCTGACCGTGATGCGCGAGAACATCCTCAACGTCCAGCCGGCTATCCGCATCTTCGAGACCTCGGCGAAGACCGGCGCCGGCATTGCGGATCTGATCGCGTTTATCTGCCAGCAGCGCAATGCAAAGCTCGCTGACCCTGGGCGGTTAGCCGGCCAGGGCGAGCGCAGCGCTGCGCCAACTGCCTGAACGACCATGTGCCTGGGCATTCCCGGTCAGGTTCAATCTATTTACGACGTTGACGGCGTGCGCATGGGCAAGGTGAACTTCGGCGGCATCGTCAAGGAGGTATGCCTGGCGTTCGTGCCGGAGGTCAACGTCGGCGATTACACCATCGTCCACGTCGGGTTTGCCATCACCCGTGTGGACGAGGTATCAGCTCAGGAGACCTTGCGCCTCTTTCGAGAAATGGGGAAACTAAACGAAGAACTCGATCCGGCTGCGCAGACCGAAACCGTCGAACCGCCGGCCTGTCCGCTCTACCCACCGCCCAGCACGTAACGCAATACGTATGAAGTATCTGGCTGAATTCCGCGACAGCGCAATCGCACAAAGCCTGGCTGCTGAGATTCGACGCCTGGTCACGCGGCCTTGGGTGCTGATGGAAGTCTGCGGGGGTCAAACGCATTCGATCATCCGCAATGGCCTGGATCAACTCTTGCCGGTTGAGATAACGCTGATCCATGGGCCTGGCTGTCCGGTATGCGTGACGCCGCTAGCGCTCATTGATAAGGCGCTGATGATCGCTGCGCGGCCAGACGTGATCTTCTGCTCGTTTGGGGACATGCTGCGCGTGCCCGGTAGCCAGAAGGACCTCTTCCGTGTCAAGAGTGAGGGCGGCGACGTGCGCGTGGTGTATTCGCCCCTCGACGCGCTCATGCTCGCCCGCCAGAACCCAAATCGCCAGGTGGTCTTTTTCGGGATCGGCTTCGAGACGACCGCGCCGGCCAATGCCATGGCCGTCCTCCAGGCCAAGCGTCTGGGCGTGAGGAACTTCTCCGTGCTGATCTCGCATGTGCTAGTCCCGCCGGCCATTGAGGCTATCCTCCGCTCGCCCGCCAACCGTGTGCAAGCCTTCCTCGCCGCTGGCCATGTGTGCAGCGTGATGGGCTACTGGCAATATGTGCCGCTGGCCAGGCGTTACGGCGTGCCGATCGTGGTGACCGGCTTTGAGCCGCTCGACATCCTGGAGGGCATTCGGCGCGCCGTGGCGCAGCTTGAGCAGGGCCGAGCTGAGGTGGAGAATGCTTATCCTCGCGCTGTGACCTACGAGGGCAACCGGCCGGCCCAGGCATTGCTGGCTGAGGTGTTCGAGGTGACCGACCGGGCCTGGCGCGGCATCGGTGTAATCCCCAACAGCGGTTGGCGTCTGCGCTCGGCCTATCGCGAGTTCGACGCTGAAGTGCGCTTCGACCTGGCCGCAGTCCAATCCCAGGAGTCGCCGCTTTGTCGCAGCGGTGATGTGCTCCAGGGCCGGCTGAAGCCGAATGAATGCCCTGCCTTTGGCAAGCAATGCACGCCGCGCACGCCACTGGGTGCGACGATGGTCAGCAGCGAAGGCGCCTGCGCGGCGTATTACAACTACGGCCGACTTGCCCCCGAACGCCTGGCGAGCGCGCCGCTGCCGGCGATGTCCGGCTGAAGCGAATGAACGACGTTGTCGATCCCAGCGCCTGGGCTTGTCCACTGCCCCTGCGAGACTATCCCAGTGTCGTCATCGGTCATGGCGGTGGGGGCAAGCTCACGGCTGAGCTGATCGCGCACTTGTTCGCGCCAGCGTTCGGCCTGGCCGAGCAGGCGCTGGGCGACGCAGCGGTGTTCGACTTGGCCGGCGGCCGCCTGGCGCTCTCGACAGATTCCTTCGTAGTGCGGCCGCTGTTCTTCCCCGGCGGCTCAATCGGCGAGCTGGCGGTCAATGGCACAGTCAACGACCTGGCGATGGTTGGCGCGCGGCCGGCCTATCTGACGGTTGGCTTCATCATCGAGGAGGGATTGTCCATGGAGGTGCTGGCTGGGGTGGTCTCGCGCATGTCGCAGGCCGCACAGCGGGCGAATGTGCGCATCATCGCCGGCGACACCAAAGTTGTGGACAGGGGGCATGGGGACGGGATTTTCATCAACACCACGGGCATTGGGTTCATCCCGCCAGGGATCGCCCTGGGCGCGCAGCGTGTGCGGCCCGGCGATGTGGTGCTGATCAATGGTCCAATCGGCAATCACGGGATGGCTGTCATGAGCGTGCGTGAGGGTTTGCAGTTCGAAGCCGATATCCTCAGCGACACTGCGCCCCTTCATGACTTGGTCGCAATGCTCATTAAGGCTGTCGGTGATGCTCTCCACGCCCTGCGCGACCCGACGCGCGGCGGCCTGGCCGCTGTGCTAAACGAAGTGGCCGCCGCTGCTGGCGTGTGTGTTCAGCTCGATGAGCGCGCTGTGCCGGTGGAGGCCAACGTGCAGTCGGCGTGCGAGCTGCTCGGCCTAGATCCGCTGTACGTCGCCAACGAGGGCAAGCTGGTTGCCTTCGTTGCACCCGAGCGGGCCGATGCCGTATTGGCGTGCATGCGCGCGCATCCGCTAGGCCAGCAGGCGGCAATCATCGGTCAGGTCTTGGCGCAGCCGGCAGGGATGGTGACAGTCCGCACCCCTATTGGTGGAACGCGCATCCTGCCGATGCCGATCGGCGAGCAATTGCCGCGCATCTGTTGACCCGGGGGTCGTTACAATCGCTGAATGTTCGACACAGTGTATCTGATGATCAGCGGCGCGGTGACCGCCTATCGCGCGCCTGAGTTTGTCGCTGTGCTCAGCCGGCGCTTCTCCCGCATCATCACCGTGCAGACGCCCAATGCGACGCGCCTGATCAGCCCGCATGACCTGCGCCGCATCCCCAATAATCACTTGGTTGAGTCGTATTTCGACGCTCGCATCCTGCCGCGCCCGACCCCTGGGCCGGTGTTGTTTGCGCCGTGCAATTTCAACTCGCTCAACAAACTAGCCGCCGGCATAGCCGATAACCTGGCGCTCTCCATTACGGCTGAGATGATCGGCTTCGGCCAGCGGGTGACGGTAGCGCTTTCGCTGAATGAGCCGTTGTTCGCTCACCCAGTCGTTCGTCAGTCCATCGCCACGCTCAAGGGGTGGGGCGTCTACGTGGTTGAACCCCAAGACGTGGGGGAAGGTCTGATGATGGCGCCGACCGACGCAGTCATGCGCGCGTTCGATGCTGCCCTTCGCCCGGCCAGCGGATAATCGGCTTATCAAGCACGGCGCGGCTTCAGGTTCGATATCGCCCGTTGATCGTCACGTAATCGTGCGAGAGGTCGCAGGTCCACACCGTGGCGCTGGCGTTGCCGATGCCCAGGTCTATGCGCACTGTAATCTCCTTTGCGCGCATGGTGCTGGCGAGCGCTTCTTCTGAATACGCTGCTGGCGCGCCGCTGGCAAAGACGCGCGTGCTGCTGATCCAAAGCGATATCTTCTCCGGAGACAAGTCCTCGCCGCTATAGCCGGCTGCGGCAATGAGCCGGCCCCAGTTGGCGTCCTCGCCGTAAAAAGCGGTCTTCACCAGCGGCGAGCGGGCCACCGTCCGGCCCACGCGCTCGGCCATGCGCTCATCGCGCGCGCCGGTGACCTCGATAGTAATGAACTTGGTGGCCCCTTCGCCGTCCTTCACGATTTGCTTGGCTAGATCAATGCAGATGCTGGTGAGCAGGATCTCGAACTCTGTCGCCAGTGGCTCCACCCCACTTGCTCCGTTGGCGAGCACGACGAGCGTATCGTTGGTGCTGGTGTCGCCGTCCACGCTGATCCGATTGAACGATTTGCGCACGGCCTGGTTGAGCGCCTTCTTCAGGACATCTGGGCGCACAATGGCATCGGTCATCACAACGGCCAGCATGGTGGCCATGTCGGGGTGGATCATGCCGGCGCCTTTGGCGATGCCAGTGAGCTGGGCAGTGCGGGGTTCGCCGTTGGTCGTCACGGTGAGGTCAACTGCGGCCAGTTTGGGGGTTGTGTCAGTGGTCATAATGGCCTGAGCAGCAGCGAGCAGCCCATCTTCGGAGAGTGCCTGTGCAGCGGCTGGGATGCCAGCGCGCAGCTTGTCCATCGGCAGCGGCACGCCAATCACGCCGGTGGACATGACAAACACAGATGCAGGTGGGCAGCCCACTTGCTGAGCCACCAGTTCAGCCATCTCGGCGCAGTCGCGCAGGCCTTGTTCGCCGGTGCAGGCGTTGGCGTTACCGGCGTTGATCACCACTGCGCGCAGCGGGTGCCCGTTAGTGATCAATTGCTGGTCGTAGATCACGGGCGCTGCCTTCACCTTGTTTTGCGTGAAGACAGCAGACGCAACGCAGTTCTGCGCGCTGACCAATAGGGCCAGGTCTGGTCGTCCGTCTTTTTTAATGCCAGCCGCCACGCCGGCTGCGCGAAAGCCCCTGGGAAGCCTAATCTGCTGCATTGTGCGCGGGCGCTTGGCGGGCAATCGCTGAACAGCGAGCCAGCCGGAGCGGTTTTGTCTTAGCGTCAGCCGATCCGGCTGTCTCGCCTTAAAAGTGAGTAGGCTCGCGTTTGAGGAATTGGCCGTGCCCGATCCTGCCGACGAACTGGCCATCGCGCACAGCGACCTCGCCGCGCACGGTCACCACGCTGGGCCGCCCTTTGATCTCCCAGCCCTCAAAGGCGCTGTAGTCCAGGTTGAGGGAGTGCGTCTTCGCTGAGATCGTGCCGCGGTAGTTCGGGTCATAAACGACCAGGTCCGCGTCGCTGCCGACAGCGATGGTGCCTTTGCGCGGGAACAGGCCGAAGATCTTGGCGGCCTGGGTGCTTGCGCAGTCCACAAACGTATGCAAATCCAGCCGGCCGGTCGTCACGCCATACGTGTAGAGCAGGTTCACCCGGTCTTCCAGCGAAGGGATGCCGTTCGGGATCTTGGTGAAGTCGTTGCGCCCCATCTCTTTCTGGCCCTTAAAGTCAAACGGTGCGTGGTCAGTGGCCACTGTGGCGACAAAGCCCTGCCTCAGCGCGTTCCAGAACACCTCTTGGTTCTTCTTATCACGCAGCGGCGGCGACATGACATATTTGGCACCCTCGAAGTTCGGCAGCTCGGCGTAGCTCTTATCGAGCACCAGATACTGGATCAACGTCTCGACCCACACGTTCAAGCCGCGCGCCTTGCCGGCCAGCGCTTCGTTCAGCGCCTCCTCGCAACTGGTATGCACGATGTAGGTGTGCGCACCGGTCAGTTCAGCAAAGCTGAGCAGGTGATGCACGCCTTCTGCTTCCACGCGCGGTGGTCGGCTCCAGTAGTGGTATTCCGGGCCGGTTTTGCCCTCGCTGAGCAGTTGCTTCTGTAGCTCTAGCACCAGGTCAGCGTTTTCACAGTGGGCAGTGACGATCACGCCGAGCTGCTTGGCCAGCCGCAGGGTGTGATACAGCTCCTCGTCGGTGATGCCGAAGGCACCCTTATAGGCCAAGAAGACCTTGAAGCTGGCCACACCGGCTTTGACGATCTCCTTCAGGTCCGCTTCTACCTCCGCATCGTAGCGCGTCACGGACTGATGGAAGGTGAAATCGCAGGCGCTTTTGCCGACTGCCTGGCTCATCCAGAACTCAAAGCCGTCGGTAAGCGCGCGGCTGTCCCGCCCTTGACAGATCATCTCAATCAGCGTGGTGGTGCCGCCCACCAGCGCGGCTTTGCTGGCGCTGATGTAGTCGTCCTTGGCGAACGTGCCCATGAACGGCAGATACACGTGCACGTGTGGGTCAATGAAGCCCGGAAAGACATACTTGCCGCTGGCGTCAATGACTGTCGCATCCGGCGGCGCATCGAGGTCTTTGCCGATGCGGGTGATTTGTTCGCCTTCGCAGTAGATGTCGGCTTTGGTCTGCCAATCGGCAGTCACGATCGTGCCATTCTTGATGAGAAGTGCCATGGCTTACCTACCTTCGCGCTATTTGGCGCGTGCGCGGCTGACGGCCGGCTTCTTTGCGCTCTTATGCTTGGTGCTGTGCTTGCCATTCTTGCGGGCTGAGACGGCCGCGATGCTGCGCTTCTTGCCGTTGAAGTGCGGGATGACGTAGCGTCCATAGGCAGCGACCTGCTTCTCTTCGTCGCCGCACATCAGGTAGATGTTGAACTGATGCACGCCAAGCGACTGTAGCTCCTCGAGCTTGGCAATGTGGTCCTTAATGCTGCCGACGATGCAGTAGCGGTCAGTGATCTCGTCGCTGACGAACTGGGCATTGCTGCTGCCTACCTCGGCGTGGTGGAGATAGTCATAGCCAGTGCGATTCTCCACGTAGGCATAGAGCTCCACCGGCAGCTCCTCTTTCGGATAGCGCTTGAGCAGGTCCACGACGTGGTTGGAGACGAGGGCAGGGAACCAGCGCACATGCTCGCGGGCCACGGCCAAGTCGCTGGAGATCCACACCGGCGCGCAGGCCATGATCTTGATCTGCGAGAAGTCGCGGCCGGCTTCCTCGGCGCCCTCCTTCACAAACTGCAGGCACCACTTGATGAGATAGGGATCAGCGAACTGGAGGACGACGCCATCGGCGATGCGGCCGGCTGAGCGCAGGGCGATCGGTCCGTAACCTGCTACCCATACTGGCGGCACGCCGGCGTCCGCCCAGCTCAGGTAGGTGTCCACGCCGTCATAGTCAATGTGCTCGCCGGCGGTCAGCTTGCGAAATTGCTCGACGAACTCTTCCAGGTTGGCCATCGTGGTTGGCTTCTTGCCCAGCCGGCGGCGGGAGCTATCACCGCGACCGATACCCAGCTCCATGCGCCCTTTGCTGATGCGCTGGAGCGTGGCGAAGTCACTGGCGCACACGGTCACATCGCGCACCACAGGGTTGGTGACCAGCGTGCCGATATGGACCTTCTTGGTGTTCCAAGCCCAGAGCGCCATGCGCGGGAAGACTGCCTGCCACAACACGTGCGAGTCGAACGTCCATACATAGCTGAAGCCGGCAGCTTCGGCCTGCATGGCCAGCTTGACCTCGCGGCGCACGTCGAGGTCGCTCTTGAAGGTAATGCCGAAATCCATCTTAGCCATGGCAGTTATCTAGGAAATATAAAAAGGCGCGCAGCTTCCTGGCTGGCGCGCCTTGCAGAAATTAGTTGCCGCCTTCCTTCAACTCGACGACGATCTTCTTGAAGTTCTCGCCCTTGATGTCACCAGTTAGCCCTTCCAGGGCCTTCTTGGCCAGGTCGGTGCGATAAGCGCCGGGATCTGGATCGCCCTTCAAGATGCCATAGGTCTTGGCGATCTCTACTGTCTGCTTGTAGAGCGCCTCGTCCATGATCCCGATGCCGCTGGGCGAAGGCCAGATCAGCGCGTTGATCTCGTTAAGCTGCCAGCGCATGTGGCTCTCGCCGAGTGCGGTGCCGTTGTTCAGCACGATCTCCACGCACTCATCGAAGTTATCGCGACAGAATATCCACCCCTTGAAGGTCGCGCGCAGGAAGCGCACAGCGATGTCCTCATTGCCCGGCTGTTTGAGCCACGACTCGCGTGCCATCACGCCGTCCTGTAGCATGGCTGTGCCGACCTCGTTGAAGTCGATCACATTGAGGTCTTCGGGCTTATACAGCTCGCCAGTGGCAGGGTTCTTCGTCTCCAGCACCTGGGCATATTCGTTGTAGATCATGGCCTGGGCCACGTCCACCTCGCCGTTCAGCAGTTGGCTCATGTCGAAGTTCTGCTTAATGATCTTGGCGTCCGTATCTGGGTCCAGGCCGGCCTTGCGCATGGCGGCGAAGAGTTCCGCTTCGTTGCCGAGCAGCCATGAGCCGACGTTCTTGCCCTTGAAGTCTTCCACCTCGGTGATGTTCTTCTCTTTGAACGAGACCATCAACGTGCCACTGCGCTGGAAGATCTGGGCGATGTTCACCAGGTCGGCGCCGCTTTCGCGCGCTGCGAGCATGCGACCCGGCAACCAGGCTACGCCAAACTCTGCGCCGTCGGAGGCGACAACCTGGGCCGGCGCAATGTCTGGCCCGCCGGGGATGATGGTCACGTCAAGCCCTTCTTCGGCGTAGAAGCCTTTGTCCTTGGCTGCGTAGTAGCCAGCGAACTGCGATTGCGGTACCCACTGGAGCACCACGCGCACTGGTGTGAGCTTTGCTGGTGCAGGAGCCTCAGTGGGAGCGGGCGCCTCAGTGGCTGCAGGAGCGGGTGCCTCGGTAGCTGCCGGGGGGGCTGTCGCAGCAGGAGGCGCTGTGGGGGCAGCGGGCGTCGCAGGGGCGGCGCAGGCAGCCAACAGGACGCTGACCAGCGTCGCCATTGAAAGGGGGCCAAGTGTCTTTGCTGTCGTCATCTTTCCTTCTCTCCTCTTACTGTTTGTCCATTGACGCATGCCACGGGATCGCGATCCGCTCCAGGCCAAGGATGACCAGGTAGAACGCGATGCCCAGCAATGCACTGATGATAATGGCGGCCCAGGCGTTGTCAAAGCGGAACAACTGCGCCTCCTGGAGGATATAGACCCCCAGCGAATCGCGCGGGCCGCCGAAGTACTCCCCAACGATGGCACCAATGAGCGATAGCGTGCTGCACACCTTGAGCGCGTTGAACAGGTAGGGCAGCGCGTTGGGGATGCGCACTTTGATCAGCACTTGTAGAGGCGTCGTGGCATACGAGCGCATGAGTTCGATCTTGGCCGGCTCGACCAGCGTCAGGCCGCGCACCATGTTGATCATCATCGGGAAGAACGTGATGATCGCCACGATGGCAATCTTCGACATCGGATTGGTGCTGCCAAACCAGTTGTTCATGATCGGCGCGAAGGCGATGATCGGCACCGAGTTCAGGGCGATCGCAAAGGGCATCAACCCTTCGCGCATCGTCGTCCAGCGGGCGGTGAGCAGGGCAACCAAGATGCCTGTGCCTGCGCCCAAACAAAAGCCTAGCACAGCGCTGCGAATGGTGTAGGCTGCGCTGTTGAAGATGTTCGTGGTCGTCCGAAAGAATGCGTCAACGATCACTGTCGGCGCGGGCAGCAAAAACTGCTGGACATTGAGCGCTTTGACCAGCACTTCCCAGAGCGCGATCACCAGGAAGAAGACCGCGACCGGCGGGCCATAACGCTGGAGCGGAGAGATGCTGCTCATCGCAACTCGATGTCCTCGCGCATTTCCTCGCTCTTGCGCAGCGCCTCGCGCACGAGGGTGACCAGCTCGAAGAAGCGCGGCGACTCGCGCGTCTCGACGTTGCGCGGGTAGGGCAGGTCAATCGGGATGATCTCGGTGATGCGGCCTGGCCGCGCACTCATCACCACCACACGGCTAGAGAGGAACACCGCTTCTGGAATGGAGTGGGTGACGAACACCACGGTCGTCTGCGTCTCCTGCCAGATGCGCAGCAACTCAGCGTTCATCCGTTCGCGGGTGATCTCGTCCAGCGCGCCGAACGGCTCATCCATCAGCAACAGCGCCGGCCGAAAGGCCAGCGCGCGCGCGATCGCCACGCGCTGCTGCATGCCGCCGGAGAGTTGCCAGGGGTAGTGCCGTTCAAAGCCCTGTAGCTCCACCAGCCTGAGCATCTCGCGCCCGCGGCGCGTCCGCTCAGCCCTGGGCACGCCCATGATCTCCAGCGGCAGCTCCACGTTCTTCAGCACCGTGCGCCACTCGAAGAGCACCGGCGCTTGAAACACCATGCCATATTCGCGGTTGACCCGCGCCTGGCGCGCCGGCTTGCTGTTGACCGTCACTTCGCCGCTGGACGGCTCAACCAGATCGCCAATCGTGCGCAGCAGGGTGGATTTGCCACATCCTGAAGGCCCGATCAGCGAGATGAACTCGCACGGGTGAATCTCCAGGTTGATGTCCTTCAGGGCGATCGTCGTTGGCCGCTCGGCCGGCCCAAAAAACTTGTGAACGCTCTTTAGAGAGACGACAGGTGCCATTGCCTCAAGTGCGCCATTCTTAAGTTGTTGCGCTACGCGGCGCGGACGATGTTTCTCAGGGCGAACCGCTCAACGAGCGACACAGCTACGAAGAGCAGGATACCAACCAGGGCAGCCATCAGGATGGCAGCCCACAGCCGTTCTGGTCCTGTGATGTAATACTGGTTAAAGTTTAGGATCGCCCCACCCAGGCCCTGCTGGATGCCCGAAGGCAGCTCGGCGATGATGGCACCCACGACGCTGGATGTGGCCGCTATTTTAAACGCAGTGAAGATGGCCGGCAGCGCTGCCGGGAAGCGCAGCTTCCACAGCGTCTGCCAGGTCGAGGCGGCATAGGAGCGCATCAGCTCCACAGCCCGCGGGTCGGGCGAACGCATGCCGCGCAGCGTGTTGATCGTCACCGGAAAGAAGGTCAGGTAGGCGGCGATCACCGGCACAGAGAGCCACGACCCGCGCAGCCAGATCACCACCATCGGCGCGATCGCCAAGATGGGCACGGTCTGCGAAGCGACTACGTAGGGCACCAGGCTGCGCTCCAGCAGCGAGACGTGAGCAAACACTGTGCCCAGGATAAACCCCAGCGCTGCGCCGATGGCGAAGCCCAGCAATGCGCCTCTGAGGGTATAGAGCGCTGCCTCAAGCAAGACGTTGAACAGCGGTGGGCCGCCGCGGCGAGCCGGCTGCGAGAAGGCCGCAGCGATCTCCCACAAGTGTGGCAGGACGCGCTTATCGAGGTTGAAGATGAGTTTGATCAATTCCCAGGCGATAGCCAAGCTGAGGATGATCAAGATGACTGAAATGGCTGGCGAGAGGCGGAGCAATCGTCTGGGTCTCGGGAGGCTGACTTCCACTGGGGATGAAGTTTAGTGGAAACGGGAGAAACGGTCAAGATACTGTCGTCCTCTGTCCCAGGTTTGACAAACGCCTGATTCGTCTCTAAACTTGTTTGTATACATGACTGTTCCGCTCATTGAGCTTCGCGAAATCACCAAACAATTCCCCGGCGTTCGCGCGCTCGATCGTGTGAGCTTTGCTGTTCGGGAGGGTGAGGTGCATGCGCTGCTTGGCGAGAATGGCGCAGGCAAATCCACCCTCATTAAGATACTCACTGGCGCTTATCAACCAGATAGCGGTGCCATCCTGTGGCGCGGCCAGCCGGTGCACTTCGCCGATACGCGGCAGAGTCAAGCTTTGGGCATTGTAGCTATCTACCAGGAGTTGAGCCTTTATCCTGACCTGACGGTCGCGGAGAACATCTTTATGGGGCATCAACCTCGCACGCGGGCTGGATTGGTGAACTGGCGAGTCATGGCGGAGCGCGCTCGCGCTATCTTGCACGAGCTAGATGCTGACGACCTGGATATCGCCTGGCCTGTGCGGGGATTGAGCGTAGGCAATCAGCAGCGCATCGAGATAGCGAAGGCCCTTTCGCAAAACGCCCGTGTGTTGATCATGGATGAACCAACTGCCGCGCTGACCCAGCATGATGTTGAGCGGCTGTTCGAGATCGTGCGTCGTTTGCGTGAGCGCGGCGTGGCTATCGTCTACATTAGCCACCGTTTGGAAGAGGTCTTTCTATTGGCTGACCGTGTTACCGTGCTGCGGGATGGTCAAGTTGTCGGTGACACGCTAGAGGTGAGCAAAACCAACCAGGGGGAGCTCATTCGGATGATGGTAGGTCGCACGCTTGACACCTTCTTCCCGAAGGGCGCAGCGAAGATTGGCGATACCGTGTTAGAGGTGCGCGGGCTGACTTACAGGCGCGCTGTGCGCGACGTGAGTTTCTCGCTCAGGCAGGGAGAGATCGTCGGGTTGGCTGGCTTAATCGGCGCGGGCCGATCGGAGCTTGCACATGTCATCTTTGGCATCACGCCAGCTGATTCCGGCCAGATCATCGTTAATGGACGACCAGTAACCATTCGCACGCCGCGGGATGCTATGGCTTTGGGGATTGCCTATGTGCCGGAGGACCGCAAGAATCAAGGCTTGCTGACGGCGATGAACGTGCGTGAGAACATCACGCTGGCGGTGTTGCGCGAACTGCTGCGAGGTGTGTTCGTGGACTCCCGCGCTGAGGAACGCACAGCCAGAGACTTCGTCAGCGCGCTACATATCCGCGCGTCCTCGTTAGAACAGCGCGTTAACGAACTCTCCGGTGGCAATCAACAGAAAGTCGTCGTTGCTAAGTGGCTTGCCTGCAAGCCGCGCGTGCTAATCCTCGATGAGCCTACGCGCGGCATCGACGTGGGGGCTAAGGCGGAGATACATCGCTTGATGAGTGAACTTGCACAACAAGGGATAGCTATTCTGATGATCTCCTCTGAGCTGCCGGAGATCCTCGGTATGAGCGATCGCATCCTCGTGATCCGGCAGGGTCGGTTGGTCGCCGAGTTCGATCGCGCCGGCGCAACCCAGGAGAAGGTTATCGCTGCAGCGATGGGTGCAGAGGAAAGCGTTCAGGCTGCTCTTGAGGCATAGGCACCATGGTTGCTCGAGCAAAGCGTCAAGGGATGCTTGCTGGTTTGCGCGTTCAGCAAGAGACTATCGTTGGGCTAGCGATTGGTGTTCTGATATTGGTCGGATCGCTTTCCAATGCTCAGTTTTTGACCGCTAGCAACTTGTCTGACATCGCGGTCAATGCTGCGTATATCGCCGTGGCTGCTGTCGGGATGACCATGGTGATCGTCAGCGGCAACATTGATATCTCCGTGGGTTCGATCCTGGGCGTATGCGCAACTGTCGCAGGCGAACTGGCTCGCAACGGTCAGCCGGTAGTGGTTGCTTTTGGTGCAGCGATCTTGGTTGGCGGCCTGTTGGGTGCGGTCAATGGCTTGCTGGTGGCGTATGCCAACATTCCAGCGATCGTCGTGACACTTGGGATGTTGAGCATCCTGCGCGGTGGACTCATTCTGGTGACGCAAGGGCGGTGGATTGAGCAATTGCCGAGTGAGTTCTTCTTTAGCCAGCGCAGCACGCTTGGTGTACCTAATCCGCTTTGGGTGATGGCTGTTGTTGTCCTTTTAGGCATGCTATTCATGAAGTATCACCCCTTCGGACGCGCGATCTACGCGGTGGGGAATAACTCGGAAGCAGCGCGCCTGGCCGGCATCAACCCACAGTCTGTGCGGATGTTTGTCTTTGTCGCAAATGGCTTGCTGGTTGGCTTGGCATCTGTCCTGTATGCCAGCAAGTTCACCGCTATTCAGTCAAACGCTGGTCAGGGTTTTGAGCTTATCGTGATCACCAGTGCTGTTGTTGGCGGGGTGAGCATCCTGGGTGGCAGCGGAACCGTCTTTGGCGCGTTACTCGGCGCGCTGCTGCTCAGTTTGATAGGCACTGTGTCCATCTTCCTACAGGTCTCGCCGTTCTGGTTGCAAGCTGTCCAGGGTTTGCTTATCCTAATGACCGTCTTAGCGGACATCCTGCGAAGAAGGCGAATGCAATGACGAACACAAAAGTCGTGCGTAAGGCCTACAGGCTTAACTTGAACGCCCTGCGCTCGCAGGAAGGGGTCTTGTTCGGTCTGCTCATTCTGATCGTCTTTGTGCTTTCGCTTCTCTCGGAGCGTTTTCTAACGGTCAACAACCTGCTGAACCAAACGCGTTTATTTACAGAGACAGCGCTGCTGGCCTTGCCAATGACCCTCATCATCATCAGTGGCGGCATTGACCTCTCAGTCGGCTCGATGCTCGCTTGGAGCGCTGTGATGCTTGGGTTTTCCTGGCAGCTTGTCGGTTTGCCGTTGCCACTTGCTGTGCTCGTCTGTCTGCTCACCGGCCTGATTGGTGGACTGATAAACGGCGCTCTAATTGCTTATGTGCGTGTGCCGGCGCTTATCGCCACCCTCGCCACTTTGGCGATCTATCGCGGGTTATCTTTCGGAATTAGCCAGGCGCGTTCGGTTCGTGGCTTCCCAGAGGAATTTGCGTTCTGGGGGCAAGGGCAGATCGGTCCATTCCCTACACAGTTTCTGATCCTTATGGCGCTAGTCATCATCGTACACATATTGCTATCGCGGACCGGCTTCGGACGTTGGGTGTATGCGATAGGCAATAACGAGGTCTCAGCGCGTTTCTCTGGCATCCCTGTCGAGCGTGTGAAGTTGGCGCTTTACAGTTTCAGCGGACTGATGGCCGGCTTGGCGGCGTTCATCTTCACTTCGCGCGTTACGACGACGCGAGCGGATGCGGCGACGGGCCTTGAGCTCGACGTCATCGCCGCGGTTGTTCTAGGCGGTGCTAGCATCTTTGGCGGTAGCGGCAGCATTGTCGGCACCATACTTGGGCTGCTGATTATCACTTTGCTGCGCAATGGCCTGTTGCTAGCCGGCGTGAAAGGTGACGCTACATTTATGACGATTGGTTTAGTGCTTATCTTAGCTGTGCTAGTCAACAATGCGCTGCGCAAAAAGTGATGCGCGATGCGCATTAATGATGCAGAAAGGAGGCAAGACTATGGCAACCAATAAACGTTTAGTGTCGTCGCTTTCGCTTTTAGTGGCATCCGTTGTTACGCTCAGTGCGTGTGCTGCGCCGCCGCCCGCTGCGCCCACGCCCGCTCCGGCTGAGCCCAAGCCTGCCGCAGACCTGCCTGCGAACTGGAAAGCCGGCATCCCGAAGAATGCACCCGATCGCAAGGGCAAGAAGCTCGTTATTCGTGATGTGCCCAAGCTGATTGGGATAGGCTACTTTGCGGCCACGACCAAGGGCATGGAGGAGGCTGCCAAGGAGCTGGGCAACATCGATTTCAAGACCGATGCGCCGACTGAGGCCAAAATCGAGAAGCAGATCGAGTTCTTGGATAACTTCATTACCCAAGGCGTAGATGTGCTGCTGTTTGCGGCCAACGATCCCGTGGCTATCGCTCCTGTGTTGAAGAAGGCGCTCGATCAAGGCATTCTCGTGGTCGGCTACGACGCCGACGCCCAGGAAGATGCGCGCCAGTTCTTCGTCAACCAGGCTACCTTCGAAGCAATCGGCCAGGCCCTGATCGAAGATATGGTATCGCAGGTTGGCCCAGAAGCCGACGTGGCGATCGTCACCAGCTCGCTGACTGCGCCCAACCAGAACCGCTGGATCGAGGAGATGAAGAAGTACAGCGCAGCTAAGTATCCCAAGCTCAATTTCGTCACCACGCTGCCCTCTGAGGAGGATCAACAGCTCGCCTTCAAGGCCACGCAGGACATTATGAAGACCTATCCGAACGTCAAGGGTGTGTTTGGCTTGTCTTCGGTGGCATTTCCAGGCGCTGCCGATGCTGTGAAGCAGGCCGGCAAGTGTGGCGAAATCGCCGTGGTTGGCCTATCTACGCCCAATCAGATGCGCCCCTTCGTCAAAGAGGGCTGCGTCAAGAGCGTTGTGCTGTGGAACCCTGTGGACTTGGGCTATGCGGCGGTGTATGCTGCGCGCGCTCTGGCTGATGGTGAGCTGAAGCCGGGTTCAACAGAACTCAAAGCCGGTCGGCTGGGCACGCTCAAGATCAACGGCAGCGAAATCCTGCTCGGCCCGCCGTTCATCTACACCAAGGAGAACATCGATAACTTTGACTTCTAGTCCTCCTGTCCTCGGCTAGCTGCACAAACAGGGAGTGAATGCGCGTTTTCACTCCCTGTTTAATTTTGTGCTGGCCGAGTTGCGTTCTTGAGACCTCGGCTCATCTCAGCCTCAAATCGGCCACTGAGCCTGGTCGCGCAGGAAGAGCGGGATGCGCGCTAGCAGCGCATCTGCCTGGAGCGTCCGTGAATGTCTGGCTGCTCCAGGCACCTTGCCGGCTCAAGACTTTGGCTCAACAAACTATCCCTCCTCCGATGGCACAGCGTCAAATCACCCAGAGAGTGACCTTGGTCAACAAAATTGCTCCCTTCTGGAATCGCCCCGGCCTCTAAATGGTTTGCCATTTGACAACTCCTCGTGCCTCTGCTAAAAGTGCAGTTGCTTTAGGAGGCCAGAACATGAACAGAAAACATCAGTATCCATATCTACGTCCCTTCCTGTTTACCCTTTTCGCTACAACTGCGCTCGTAGCAGCGTGTGCAGCGCCTGCACCTGCGCCTGGCGCGGGCCAGCAGACAGCTCCTACGTCGGCACCTGCTGCCGGTCAGCAAGAAGCGCCTGCACCAGCCAGCGGCAAGCTCAAGGTTGGCTTGTCTTTCTCCGACTTTGCCACAGAGCGCTGGGCCAACGAAGAGAAGATCATGCGTAAGCTGCTTGAGGAGAAAGGCTACGAGGTCCTCACCCAGGAAGCCAACCACGATGTCAAGTTGCAGAACGACCAGATCGACAACATGGTCAGCCAAGGCGTGAAGGCGTTGATCATCGTTGCTGAGGATGGTGATG
>Ga0308417_1001154_pt1 | contig 18426 bp, 17 predicted proteins | sample HotsprSampleOS65_FD_203528 | JGI IMG/M metagenome (GOLD analysis project Ga0308417, IMG submission 203528) | Hot spring phototrophic mat microbial communities from Octopus Spring, Yellowstone National Park, Wyoming, United States - 20090730_OS65 ... | reverse complement strand
GAAGCCACAGCGCCATACAACGTGGCACCACATTTTCGCGAAGTGTCGGCTGATTGGCGATCAACGCATCGGAAAATCAACGGCTTGGCAAAATCGCGCCGGCGCTGACTGTCCAAGTTGGGCCTGAGGCGTTTGGGCTGATCGCACAAGGCTGTACTCAGCCCTTGCCGCGACGTTGCTCGCACGGAAGGCTTGGCGCGGTTTCCACCCGCTTAAGGGCCGCTCTAGCCGAGCGGATCAAACCCGTTCGGGAACGGAGCAAGCGGGCGGGGCATGCTGTGCGGGCCACGCGGCAGGTAGCGCCCTGTCCCCGGTTCCGCCTGCACCGACCCCTCGCGCATGACCACCTCCCCGCGCCGCAGCGTCACCACCGGCCACCCTGTCACCTCCATCCCCTCGTAAGGCGTGTAGTCGATCGCGTGCTGCATCACGGCGTTGGTTAGGCGGACCCGCTTCGTCGTGTCCCACAGCACGAGGTCGGCATCCGCCCCAATCGCGATCGTCCCCTTGCGCGGTGCGAGCCCGAACAGGCGCGCCGGGTTGGTCGCGGTCAGCGCGACGAAGTCGGTCAGGTCGATCCGCCCCTTCGCGACCCCTTCCGAGAACACGATCGGCAGGCGCGCGGCGAGCCCCGGGATGCCGTTTGGGATGTCACGGAACGGCGCGCTTCGGCCGTGGCGAGCCTTGCCGCGGTCGCCCTCGTAGCTGAAGCCACAGTGGTCCGAGGTGACGACGTCGAGCACGCGCGTGCGGATGAATCGCCAGATCGCCTCGTGCTCGTCCGCGCCGCGGGGGGCCGGGCTGCACATGAACTTGGCCCCTTCGAAGCCCGGGCGGTCCATGTCCGAGCCGGTGAGGGTGAGATACTGCGGGCAGGTCTCGCCCCAGACCGCCACCCCGCGGGCCTTCGCGCGCGCGATCTCCTCCGCGGCTTCGGCGCAGGAGACGTGAAAGATCTGGATCGGCTGGCCGAGGAGTTCCGCAAGCGCGATCGCACGATGCGTCGCCTCGCGCTCCACCGCAGGCGGACGCGACCAGGCATGGTACTTCGGTGCCCTCATGCCGCGCGCGAGCAGCCGTTCGGTGAGGAAGGTGATCGCGTGGTAGTTCTCACAATGCACGGTGACGAGACAGCCAAGCCGGCGCGCAGCGGCAAGCACACGCAGGTACTGCGCATCGTCGACGTGCAGCGGATCATAGGTGAGGAACACCTTAAACGAGCGCACCCCGTGCGCGACGAGGGCGGGAAGCTCCTTCTCCACCACATCCTCGGTCGGGTCTGTAACGATCTGGTGGAAGGCGTAGTCCGCCATCGCCCGTCGTGCGCGCAGGCGGTAGTCGTCGAAGGTGGGTCCGATTGCGTGGCCGCGGAACTGCGGAATGAAGCAGATCACGCTCGTCGTTCCGCCGGCAAAGGCCGAAGCCGATGCGGTGACAAAGCTCTCCTCATGCACGCTGCCGTCTGCTTCCGGCTGTTCAATGTGGCAGTGGCTGTCGACCCCGCCCGGCAACACATGCAGCCCGCCGGCGTCAAGCACGGGGCCTTCGGCGGGAAGTGTCTCGGCCAGAGCGACGATCCTGCCGCCGGCGATGCCGATGTCGGCGCGCACAGCGTCTGCCGCCGTCACCACCGTTCCGCCGCGGACCACGAGATCAAACGTCATGCTCCCCCCGCGCTTCGCGTCGAACACAAAACGATCCGACCGGAGACCGGCCGCCCGCCGCTCCCGCGAGCCAAGCCCAACACCTCACGCCACTGCGGGCGCCCGTTCGGTCGCTGCACGCTGCCAGGCCCGAGCCGCGTCCTCGTCGAACAGGTCGGCGAGCTGTTTCAGCATCGTCCCACCGAGCTCCTCGGCATCGACGATGGTCACCGCGCGTCGATAGTAACGGGTGACGTCGTGGCCGATGCCGATCGCCACCACCTCGATCAGGCCTTCGCGGTCGACGCGGCGGATCACATCACGCAGGTGCCGTTCCAGGTAGTTGCCCGGATTGACGGAGAGGGTGGAATCGTCCACCGGCGCCCCGTCCGAAATCACCATCAAGATCTTGCGGTGTTCCGGCCGGGCGAGCAGGCGGCGATAGGCCCACTCCAGTGCCTCGCCGTCGATGTTCTCCTTCAAGAGGCCCTCGCGCAGCATCAGCCCGAGGTTGCGGCGCGCCCGGCGCCACGGCGCGTCAGCCTCCTTGTAGATGATATGCCTGAGGTCGTTGAGCCGCCCGGGGTTCCGTTTCTTTCCTTCCTGCACCCAGCGTTCGCGGCTCTGCCCACCCTTCCAGGCGCGGGTGGTGAAGCCGAGGATCTCCACCTTCACCCCGCAGCGCTCGAGCGTGCGGGCGAGAATGTCCACGCTCATCGCCGCGACCGTGATCGGGCGGCCGCGCATCGAGCCGGAGTTGTCGATCAGCAGAGTGACAACGGTGTCGCGGAAGTCGGTATCGCGCTCGCGCTTGAAGGAGAGCGAGTGCACCGGGTTTGCCACCACGCGGGCAAGCCGCGAGACGTCGAGCAGACCCTCCTCGAGGTCGAACTCCCAGGCGCGGAGCTGCTGCGCCATCAGCCGGCGTTGCAAGCGATTGGCGAGCTTGGTGACGACACCTTGCAGGTGCTGAAGTTGCTGTTCGAGCTGCCGCCTGAGCCTGATGAGTTCGTCCGGGTCGCAGAGGTCCGAGGCCGCGACCTCCTCGTCGAACTGGCGGGTGAAGGCGCGATAGCGCGTGTCCTCGGCCTCGAGCGGCGGGTCCTTGCGCGCCTGCGGCCCAGCCGGGCGTTCGTCGCCAGCCGAGGCGGAGCCTTCGTCCTCGCTTTGCTCGGCGGCCTCGACCGGCTGCGCCTCCCCCTCCGCATCCTCCTCGCGCGCGCCGGGAAGGGATTGCGCGTCGGACGCCGCCCCTGACCTCTGCTCCCCGTCTTGCTCGTCGCCCGGGCGTTCGTCCTCGTCCTGATCGTCCTCCGCCTCGTTTTCCTGGTCCGCTTCCGAAATATCCTCCGCGAGGTCGAGGGCGGACAGAAGCCGTCGTGCGACGCGGGCGAAGGCGTCCTGATCAAGGGCGCAGGTCGCGAGCTGGTCGATCGCAACAAGCGCGCTTTTGGGCAGATGCGGCCGCCAGAGGTCGACGATGCGGCGCGCCGCCTCGGGCAGCTGCTGGCCGGAGAGGGTTTCGCGGGCGAGAAGATCGATGGCACGGGCGAGCGGAAGTTGCTCCTTGCGCACCATCCGATCATAGCCTTCCGACTCGCACTGTTCGGCCAGCCGCGCGCGCAGGTTGGCGGCAACCCCGGGCAGAGCGCGCGCGCCGATCGCCTCGCAGCGCGCCTGTTCCAGAAGGTCGTAGATCTCGCGCGCCTCGCGCCTGGCGGGGGCCAGGCGGGCGTGGGTCGCCTCGTCATGGTGCGCAAGGCGAAGGGCCACGGCATCCGCCGCCCCGCGCAGGCGAGCCCTCTCGGCGGGTGGCAGGGCGCGGGAGGGCAGAGGAAGCCGCGCGCGCTTGCCCGCAATACCCGGCGCGCCGGGGGCGAAGGCCACCTCGATGTCGGAACGGTGCGCGAGCGCCCGGACAACGCCGGCCGTGGCGCGGCGGAACTCTTCGACGGGGGCGGCGTCCGGGTTGGACACCGCGGCGATCAGGCGGCACGGCGGGGCGACAGCCCCACCGGCAGCTCCTCGTTGAAGCAGCGCTGGTAGTACTCGGCCACTGTGGCTCGCTCAGCCTCGTCGCACTTGTTGAGGAAGGTGAGGCGGAACGCGAAAGCAACGTCGCCGAAGATCTTCGCGTTCTCCGCCCAGGTGATCACCGTCCGCGGGCTCATCACGGTCGAGATGTCGCCGTTGATGAACCCGGCCCGGGTCAGGTCGGCAAGCGCGACCATCGCCCGGATCCGCTTCTTGGCCGCCTGGTCGTGCGGATCGATCTTCAGCTTCGCCATCACGATCTCGATCTCCTGCTCCTGCGGCAGGTAGTTGAGTGTGGCGACGATATTCCAGCGATCCATCTGCCCTTGATTGATCTGCTGCGTGCCGTGGTAGAGCCCAGTCGTATCGCCGAGGCCAACCGTATTCGCCGTGGCAAACAGGCGGAAGGCGGGGTGGGGGCGGATAACGCGGTTCTGGTCGAGAAGCGTGAGCTTGCCCTCGACCTCGAGCACGCGCTGGATGACGAACATCACGTCCGGGCGGCCGGCATCGTACTCGTCGAACACGAGGGCGCAGGGATGCTGCAGAGCCCAGGGCAAGATGCCTTCCCGGAACTCCGTCACCTGCTTGCCGTCGCGAAGCACGATCGCGTCCTTGCCGACCAGATCGATGCGCGAGATGTGGCTGTCCAAGTTGACACGGATGCAGGGCCAATTCAGGCGTGCGGCGACCTGTTCGATGTGGGTCGATTTGCCGGTGCCGTGATAGCCCTGTACCATGACACGGCGGTTGTGGGCGAAGCCTGCCAGGATCGCTAAGGTCGTCTCGCGATCGAAGCGATAAGCTTCGTCAATGTCGGGCACATGCTCGGTGCGCACTGAGAAGGCCGGGACTTCGAGCTCGGTAGGGAAGCCGAAGGTCTGGTCCACGCGCACGCGAATGTCGGGCAGATCGATCGCCGAGGTCGGCCGTGCATCCGCACGCTGCGTCACGCTGTCCATGCAGTCCGTCCGGTCATCCTTCGCCGCACCACTGTAGACCTTGGAAACCCCCGGTGCGAAGGGCGCGCCAACCCCGGCTTAGCCCGGCACGGCCCGAAGCGCCCGCATCACCGCCGCATAGGCCGCGTTGATGTCCTTTAGTTTCTCTTCCTCCTCTGGCGATCCGCCGTGGCGGTCAGGGTGGTGGGCGAGGACGAGGGTCTTGTAGCGCCTCTTCACGTTTTCGCGGGTCGTCGGCCAAGCGAGGCCGAGTATAGCGAGCGGGCGTTTGAGTTCGGGCGGCGCCTCTTCGGAAGGTGGGGCGGGGCGCGGGCGGCGACGTGCAAGCAGGCCCAGCGGGTCGGCGAGCAGGTCATCCAGCGCGCCGAGGTGGCCGAGCGGCCAAGAGGGCCGCCGCCAGGTGGTGTCGCGGCGAAGCTCCGCTTCGATCTGGGCCGGCGTCATGCCTTTGTAGTAGTCCCAGGTACGGTTGTACTCGCGCACGTGCTCGAGGCAGAACCACCAGTACTGGTCCAGTGCGTCGCGCGACTTCGGCGCGCGAAAGGCGCCGGGCGCGGTACAGCCCGGTGAGTCGCAGGCGCGCGGCGCCGCCGCGGCCCGCGTGTCGGGCGCGTAAGAGCTGCGGGTTCTTGCGGCCGTGCTGCGCATGGCCCTCTTATGGCGGCGGGGTGCGGGCCGGGCAAGAAAGGGAGCGGGTATTGGATGAGCGGACCACGCGCGAAACGGATCAGCCGTCTTCTGACCGTTGCGTTCGCGCCGGAGCAGCTCGAGATCATTGACGAGAGCGCCCGCCACGCCGGGCATACGCATCGCCTCGGCGGCAACGAACCGGGCGGGTCGCGGCAGGAGGGTGAGACGCATCTCCGCCTGCGCATGGTCTCGGCCCGCTTCGCCGGCATGCCTCGACTTGCGCGATCGCGGGCGGTGCATGCGGCGCTGGCGGAGGAGTTCGCGACGGGGCTGCATGCTCTGAGCCTCGAGCTGCGCGCCCCCGGCGAGGCCTGAACGCCCGGCAGGGCGCTTCAGCCTTGCTTAAGGCTTTCTCCGGCATGATCCGCTCTGCACGGAGGGTTGGTTCATGCCGAGAAGCACACTCGTGAACCGCAACATCGTTGCCGAACGCGGCCGCACCTCGATGCGCCTTGAGCCCGAGCTATGGGACGCGCTGGGCGAAATCTGCCGTCGAGAAGGCACCACGCCATCAGAGCTCTGCCGCCGCCTCGAGCGCTCCGGGCTTCGCGGCGGCCGCACCTCCGCGATGCGGGTGTTTATCCTGCAGTATTTCCGCCGCGCTGCGACCGAGGAGGGTCACGCCGCCGCCGGGCACGGCTTGCCCGCCGAAGGGTCTCGGCGTAGCAACGGTCGGCGCGGCGCAGAGGCGCGCGCCGCGGCCTGATCGCGCGCCCAGCGCCTGGCGGGCAGCGCGCCGTGGCAATCAGGATGACGCGCCTCCTGCCAGCGCCCGGCCGCGAAAGACGCGGTTCGCCTCGCGCCCGGTTGCGCTCGGTGCCTCGGGCTACCAACTCGGCCGCGGCCCACGCCTTCTGCCGTGGCGCCCGTGCGCTGCGCAGGCCGGGCAGCCGGGCGGCGCCAGACCAGGTCAGCGGTTCAGCTGCGGGCCGGCAACGCGACCGTTCCGCGTGTCCTCGCCGAAGCGACCTCCGATCGCCTCTCGCCTCGTCTCGTCAACTACTCCGCCGCGGCAGGGGTCGTCACGGCGAAGCGCGGTCTGCGCCAAGCCACCCACGGGCCATCGGCCACTGAAGCGTGGGAAGTGTCGAGCAGCGCCCGCGGACGCGATACGTTCTCGGGCGCCTGTTGCCTCAGCATGAGAAGGGTCTTGAACGCCACCATCGCCAAGGGGCCCCAACGATCGATACGGATGTTTGCTGCCTATCACCCTGCCCGGACGCGCACGCATCTCGCGCATCCCGCCGGACCCGGCTCAAAGACCGGCCAGGGCAGCGAAGGTCCCTGTCATCACGGAGCAGACCGCATCGGGCGCGAACGCCGTGTTCGCCTCGCACGCCACCACGCGCAGCCCGGCCTCTGTGGTCGGCCGCATCAGCATGCCGTGCAGCGGCTCTCCAGCTGCGCTGTGGCCCCATCTTTTTTGGCAAAGTCGTGAGTCGTGGCATCGGTGAGGCTGGCTTCGCCGGCGAAGAGCCCTGCCGCGCGCCGGAAGCCCTCGGGCAAGCTCATGCGCATGTGCGGCGTCTCGCGCGGCAGAGGCTCGCGCAAGCGGTACGGCAGCCCGCCAAACACCAGTATCCAAACACCAGTATCAAGTCGCGACCGGTGCCGCTCACGCCAGAGCGCCCTCTTCGCGCAGGAAGCCGCGCAGATCCTCCTCCGCCACATCCCGCGCGACGAACGCCTGCCCGACCCCGCGCGCCAGCACGAAGGCGAGCGAGCCGGCGCCGGCCTTCTTGTCCCGTCGCATCCGCTCCACCAAGCGCTCCAGGCACCAGCCGCGCCCCGTGTCGGCAAGCCTCGTCGGCAGCCCGACCGCGGCGAGATGCGCGGCCACACGCTCCGCCTCCGCTTGCGCGCACAGCCCAAGCCAAGCCGAGAAACGGAAGGCGAGCGCGATCCCCAGGGCGACCGCCTCGCCGTGCAAGAGAACAGTGCCATCATAGCCCGCCTCGGCCTCGAAAGCGTGACCAAACGTGTGTCCGAGGTTGAGCAGCGCGCGCCCGCCCTCCACCACCTCCTCGCGCTCATCTGCGGCCACCACACGCGCTTTCGCCGCCACCGACCGCGCCACCGCCTCGGCCAGGAGTTCGGCATCCCCCCCGATCAGCGCCGCCGCCTTCGCCTCGCACCAAGCGAAGAACGCCTCGTCATCGATCAGCCCGTATTTCGCCACCTCGGCATAGCCTGCGCGCAGCTCGCGCGGAGGCAGGGTGGCGAGGAGGGCGGTGTCGCAGAGCACGGCGCGCGGCTGGTGGAAGGCGCCGACGAGGTTCTTGCCGTGCCCCGTGTTGATTCCGGTCTTGCCGCCAACTGACGAGTCCACCTGGGCGAGCAGAGTGGTCGGCACCTGCACGAAGGGTAGGCCGCGCAGCGCGACCGCGGCGGCGAAGCCGGCGAGATCGCCAACCACGCCGCCGCCGAAGGCGATCACCCCGGTGCGGCGGTCGAGGCCGGAGGCCAACAGGCGCTCGATCAGGTCGTGGAAAGAGGCGAAAGACTTCGCGCCTTCGCCGGGCGGCACGAGCACGCTCCGCCCGGTGAACCCGGTCTCGGCAAGCCCGCTCTCGAGCGTCGCCCCGTGCAGGCTATAGGCCGTCTCGTCAGCGACGATCACCACCCGGCGCGAGGGCAGGGCCACCGCCAGATACGCCCCGGCCCGGGCCGCGAGTCCGGGCCCGATAACGACGTCGTAGGCCCGTTCGGCAAGCGGCACCCGCACGACGCGCGGCGGGGCATAGGCAAGAATGGCGTTCAGCACGCGGCTCGTTGTCTGCTCGGGCGCCTCGTCGCGACAGTGCACGATCACGTCGGCCTCGGCATAGACAGGATTTCGCCGCCGGGCGAGGTCGGCCAGGATCGCGGCCGGATCCCCGCCAGCGAGCAAGGGCCTGTCGTTCCGCCCGGCGACGCGGCGCACTAGGATCGGCAGATCGACCTTAAGCCAGACCGACCGACCACGGGCGCCCACCAGCGCCCGCGTCTCGGGGTCCATAAACGCCCCCCCGCCCATGGCGAGCACGATCTGCGGCCCAGCGAGCAGGCGCGCGATCACCTTCCGCTCGCCAGCGCGGAACGCCGCCTCGCCGAGCTTGGCAAAGATCTCCGGGATGCTCATCCCGGCCGCCCGCTCGATTTCTGCATCTGCATCGACGAAGGGCAGCCCAAGCCGCGCGGCCAGGCGCCGGCCAATCGCGCTTTTGCCCGCCCCCATCAGGCCGACCAGCACGATTGAACGCCCCTGCGCCACCGGTTCGCCGCCGCCAAGGCCGGGGCTAGACTGGCAGGGGCTCGAGTCGGACGCGGCCAAAAGAGGGGCGAGCGTGTCCCGAGTCATTCGGGGAGCAGGCTAGCATGTCCCTCGCACACCGCCAGGATCGGCCTAAGGAGTCTCGGTTGCGCGTCTGGTTCGTGCTCGCTCTCGTTCTTCTCGGGCTGGTCGTTGCCGGCGCAGTCTGGCTCGGTCTCGATCCGCCGCAGCCGACACCGGTCGCGGTCGAAAAGGTGCTGCCGACCGAACGGTTCACCCCGCGCTGACCTCGCCATGCCTGAAGGCTCTATCCCGTCTCCCCGGCTCGAGGCCTTCCTCGAGATGATGGCCGCGGAGCGAGGGTCGGCGCGCAACACGCTCGCGGCCTATGCGGCCGATCTCGCCGATTTCGCGCGCTTTTGCGCGCGTGCTGGGGTTGCGCTCGAGGCGGCCTCGACCGAGGATCTGCGGGCGTATCTGCGCGCAGTGCACGCGGCGGGGCTCTCGCCGCGAACAGCGGCGCGGCGTCTGTCCTCTTTGCGCCAGTTCCACCTTTTTCTTTTGCGCGAGGGCCTACGCCCGGACGATCCGACCGCAGCCCTGGAGCGGCCGAAGCCCGGGCGTCGGCTGCCCAAGGTCCTTAGCGAACAAGAGGTCGAGAACCTGCTCGAGGCGGCTCGCCGCCTACCCGGCGAGGAGGGGGTGCGCGCCGGCGCGCTGCTCGAACTCCTCTACGCCACCGGGCTTAGGGTGAGCGAGCTCGTCACCTTGCCGCGAAGCGCCATCCGGCCCGGAGCAGAGACGATCCTCGTCCGCGGTAAGGGTGGCAGGGAGAGGCTCGTGCCCTTGGGCGGCACAGCGCGGGAAGCGGTTGAGGCGTGGCTCGCGCGTCCTGCCGCGCGCGGCGAGAGGGGGCCGTCCGCGCGCTACCTTTTTCCCTCCCGCTCGCGCGCGGGCCACCTGACGCGGCAGGGCTTCGCAGCCCTCCTGAAGAAGGTGGCGGTCGCCGCCGGCCTTGACCCGGCACGCGTCAGCCCGCACGTGCTGCGCCACGCCTTCGCCACGCATCTCCTGGCGCGGGGTGCCGATTTGCGCAGCCTGCAGGCCATGCTTGGCCATGCCGACATCGCCACCACCGAAATTTACACCCATCTCGAGGCGGGGCGGGCGTCGCGCGCGGTCGCTCAGCATCACCCACTCGCGCGCCGCCGAAACCCATCGTTCAGGTCGGGTTGACCTCGATTGATGCCGCCGGATGATGGGCGAGGAGGTGACGATGGGAGAGAGTGGTGATCGAGGTGGCGCGTCCGCAGCGGGCGAACCTGCAGCCGACGCCATCGCCCTGCTCGAACGCCTCGTCGCCTTCGACACGGTGAGCCGCAACAGCAACCTCGACTGCATCGACTTCATCCGAGACCACCTGGCGCGCCACGGTGTTGCGGCGCGCATCCAACTCGATGCGACCGGGCGCAAGGCCAACCTTTACGCCACCATCGGGCCTGAGGATCGGCCGGGTGTCGCGCTGTCCGGCCATGTCGACGTTGTGCCGGTCGACGGCCAGACATGGTCGCGTGATCCCTTTCGCCTGCACCGGGAGGGCGGGCGCCTCTACGGCCGCGGCGCGGCAGACATGAAGGGCTTCGTCGCCGCCTGCCTTGCCGCTGTGCCACGTTTCGCCGCGCGCGACCTGAAGCGGCCGATCCACCTTCTGATCACCTATGACGAGGAGGTGGGCTGCCATGGCGCCCGCGCTCTTGCCGCCGACCTCGCTGCCCTGCCGGTGCGCCCGGAGTGGGTGATCGTCGGCGAACCCTCCGCCATGCGCCCCATCCTCGGCCACAAGGGCAAGCTTTCCGTGCGCTGCACAGTGCGCGGCCGTGCCGGGCACTCCGCCTACCCCGAGCGGGCGGCCAATGCGCTGCACGCCGGGGCGGAGATCGTCGCGGTCCTTTGCCGCCAGCAGGCGCGGCTGATTGCAGAGGGGCCGCATGATGCGCGCTTCACGCCGCCATGGACCACCTGCCATGCTGGCGTCTTCCGCTCCGGCTCGGCCCTCAATGTTGTGCCAGAACAGGCGGAGATCCTGTTCGAGTACCGAGTCATTCCAGGCGACGACCCGCTGGCCCTGCTCGAGGGCATTCGCGGCGAGGCCGAAGCCGCTGTCCTGCCGGCGATGCGTGCGGCCTTCGCCGACGCCGCGGTCGTGTTTGAGACCGGCCCTGCTTTGCCTGGCATGGACCTCGCCGAGGATCACCCCCTGGCGGCCTTGGTGCGGAGCCTGACGGGGGCGAATCAGGCGGGCCGGGTGTCCTATGGTACGGAGGGGGGGATCTACCAGGCGGCCGGCATGTCGGCGATCGTGTGCGGGCCCGGTGACATTGCCCAGGCGCACACGCCCGACGAATGGATCGCGGAGAGCGAGCTTGTCGCCTGCGAGCGGTTCCTCGAGGGTCTTGCCGACCGGCTTGCCGCCTGAAGGGCGGGCGGGCATGTCCGCCGCTGCGGGAGGGTGGCCGGCGCAGCGGGTCGAGATCCCCGCCCCCGACCTCTCGCCCTGGCGTGCCGGCAATGTCGGCCTTGCCGGCGTTTGGAGCTTTGTTGCCGATGCTCCCGGTCCGCATGTCGCGCTCGTTGCCCTCGTGCACGGCAACGAAATCGCCGGGGCGCGGCTCCTCGTGCGTCTCCTCGAGTGCGGCCTGCGCCCGCGCGCCGGCCGCCTCACGCTGGCGTTCGCCAATCTCGATGCCTTCGCCCGGTTCAGCGCGGCCAATCCTACGGCGAGCCGTTATGTGGATGAGGACATGAACCGTGTGTGGTCGGAGGAGGCACTGGCCGGGCCCGTCGACAGCGCCGAGCGGCGGCGGGCGCGCGCGCTTCGGCCGCTGATCGACACAGTGGATGTGCTGCTCGACCTCCACTCGATGCTGTGGGAGGGCGAGCCGCTGCTGATCGCAGGCCCGGCGGCAAAGGCTAGGCGCTTCGCCGTCGGGCTAGGTACGCCGCTGCTGGTTGTCGGCGACGAGGGGCATTTGGGCGGGCGGCGGCTGATCGACTACGGACCGTTCGCCGATCCGGCGAGCCCGAAGGTCGCGATCCTGGTCGAGGCCGGGCAGCACTGGGTCCCCGAGACGGAGCGGGTAATGGCGCTGACCGCGGCACGGCTGCTGCACGGCCTTGGCGTGATTGACCGCGCGGCGGCCCTCCTGATCGCGCCCGACCTGCCGGGGTGGGGGGAGGCACCGGTGCGCTACGCCGAGGTGACCCAAACGGTGACGGCGCGGACCTCCGACTTTGCCTTTGTCCAGACCTTCCGCGGCGGCGAGGTCATTGCCGCGCGCAATACACTGATCGCAGTGGACGGCGCAGAGGAGATCCGCACCCCGCACGACGACTGCCTGCTGGTCATGCCCAGTCTGCGCACCTGTCGAGGCCATACCGCGGTGCGGCTTGCCCGGCTTGCGCCGCCGCCCGCCAGCTGAGCGGCGAGGTGTGGGCGGCGGCTCTGGCCTCGGCTATACACGGCATGGAGATACGGCATGGGGCCAGTGTGCGGGCGTGGCGGAATTGGCAGACGCGCCGGACTCAAAATCCGGTGACCGGAAGGTCGTGTCGGTTCGACCCCGACCGCCCGCACCATGCCGCTCCTTGCCCGGAACGCTTAGGGCGGGGGCGGCGCCTCGGTGGAAAGCCGCTGGCCGAGTTCGGCGAGCCCGGTTGCCTGGCCGCCGAAGACGCCCAGGAACCAGTCGAGGTAGGCGTCGATCCGCGCCACCAGGGCGTCCCGCTCGGCCTCGTTCCGGGCGTAAGGCGTGTAGCCCGGGCTGAGGGAGGGGCTGTGCAGGGAGAGGGTGAACACCCTGATCCCTTGCGCGTAGAGCCGGCGGGTCAGGCGTCGCATCTGCTCGAAGGAGGCGCCTTCCGGCGAGAGCCTGACCGGATAGAGGGCGCTCATCCGCGCCGCTATCCGGCGTAAGCCGGCGTGCGGCGCGAGGGCAGCCTCTAACGCCCCGTTGGCCAGCCAGCCAATGCGCCCGGCCGTCGTCGGCAGGGACAGGATCGGCGCATCGTGGCCGAGGAACCAGCCTGGGCGGGCGGAGAAGCGCGAGAAGTCCGGCCCGCCGATGCGGCTGTAGTCGTATCCGGGGCAAATCGAGCAGTCGATCCGGTAGCCGAGGGCAGCAAGCGACGCCACCGTGCCGGCGGACAGGCCATAGCGACCGGCCTTGAACACAGTCGGCGCCCGACCGACCAGCTCCGCGATCCGCGCGGTGAGCGCGGTGAGCTTCGCACGTTCGAGAGGCGGCCCAAGATTGCCGGAGAACGAATGCCACTCGTCTCGCGGTTCGACCGCGGGCGGCGAACTCCAGGGATGGAGATGCGCGCCGATCTCGCAGCCTTCGCTGGCGAGCTGGCGGATGACTGCAGCACTCTGTGGATTGGTCGCGACCGGCTGGTCAACCACCAGAACCGGCCGCACGCTGTGCCGGCGGAACACGTCGAGCCCGCGCAGGAGCGCGCAGGTCGGCGCCGTGTCGCCGACATCCGTGTAGGTGCCCTTGTCCCACTCGAACGCGGCCTCCGTATCGATCACGACCAGAAGCTGCGGGCGCCAGGAGGGCGGAGTGTCGACCTCGACCAGGCCGAGGGCGGAGGGCCCAGGCGCGAGGTCGCGAGCAAAGCGGATGACGAGATCTGGCGCCGTGGGGGGTGGGGCGGCGCCGCGGTAAAGGGCATCGTAGCCGCGCGCGACCTGGATGAGATCGAGGTTGCGTTCGGCGAAGCGACGGCTCGCCGCGCCGAAGTTCTGCCTTTGCTCCGGCTCAGCAGCGAGCCGGCCGATCGCGTCGGCGAAGCCCTGCTCCGTCGTGGCCAGCAACCCCGTCTCGCCGTGCCGAACGATGAAGTCGGCAAGCCCGGGCAGAAAGCGCATGACGATCGGCAGACCGTGCGCCATCGCCTCGACCAAGACGTTGGGGAAGCCTTCGGCAGTGGAGGCGAAGACGAACACGTCCGCCGCCCGGTAATAGGGGGCGGTGTCGTCGCAGAACCCGACCAGACGGACCCTGCCGTCCAACCCGAGCTCGCTGATCCGTCGCCGCACCGAGGCGGCGAAGTCGTCCTCGAGGGCGGGGCCGACAACAACCAGGACAACGCGCGGATCAGGCACGCGGGCGAGAGCCTCGACCAGCCAGTCCGTTCCCTTTCGTCGCGAGAGCGAGCCGACGTTGAGGAGAATGAGGGCTTCCTCCGGCAGGCCGAGCGCGCGGCGGAGGGCGCGGCGTTCGGCATCGTCCGGCGGTCGGGCCGGCAGGACGATGCCCTGGGGCAGGAAGACGAGGCGGTCGCGACCGACCGTTTCGAGCGCGCGGCGGAGCAGCTGAGGGCTGATCACCACAAAGCGCTCGATGGCACGGAAGAGCTGCCGGACGAGGGGTCTGTAGCGCGGGCGGTACCCGGCGAGCACCTCGGTCGGGCTGTCGTCCAGGCTGCAGGAGAAGAGCACGCGCCAGCCGAGCGCCCGCACAGCCAGGTAGGACAGCGCGGTGCGGTCGACATGCGAATGCAGGTGGAGGACATCGTAGCGTCGCCGGTCGGCCAAAAGCCGCCGCAGCAGGGCGAAGGCTGAGGGCCGGCTGCGGGCGGCGAGGTAGTGCACAACGACCCCACGATGTGTGACAGTTTCCTTGCCGTGCGGGGGCGTCGTTTCGTAGACGAGAACTTCGCCCGAGGCGCCTGTGGCGGCGATGAGAGGAATGAGACGGGTGAAGTAGATGCCATCGCCTGTGTAGTCAGGATGGAACCGTCGGTACAGGTGCAGCACACGTGGGCCGCGAGCGGGGGGGGTCTCCCGTGAGCCTCGGATGGGGCGCATCGGCATCTCCAGCGGGAGCGGGCGTCGGTCGGCGCGAGCCGCACCTGGGTCTAGCGCGGCAGATGGTCGCGGGGGAGGGGCACAGCTGCAGGATCGCGGTGCATGGCAGCCCATCCCTGCGTTCTCTTGTAAAAAGACGTGAAAAAGACTACTAATGAGACGATGCCCTGAGGGGGTGATGCCATGCTCCGCTGCTTCTGGGTCATGCGACCCCGCGCCGCCCGCCTTGCAACCGAATGGCAACCGGCTGCCGCGCCGCGCCCCCGGCCAGTGCGCCGGGCCGCCTCAGGCACAGCCGGAGCCGGAGCCGCCGCGCGCCCCCGGCTCGCCCCGACTCTGACCCTGGTCTGCGTTGCCGCCGCCGTGCCGGCCCTGGTCCCGCCCGTCGAGTGGGCCCCCGCCGCCGCCCCGACTGCACCGGTCGCCGGCCCACCCGCCCCCGACTTCGTGCCCCCCTTCGCCCTCGGTGCGCCGATCGCGCTGGCCCTGCCCTTGCCCGGCTTCGGCGGCCCCGTCGGAGGGAGCGGAGGCCCGGGCAACGGCGGTGGTGGCCCGGGCAACGGCGGTGGTGGCCCCGGCAACGGCGGTGGTGGCCCGGGCAACGGCGGTGGTGGCCCGGGCAACGGCGGTGGTGGCCCCGGCAACGGCGGTGGTGGCCCGGGCAACGGCGGTGGAGGAGGTGGCGGTTCGCCGCCGATCGACGTCCCGGAGCCCGCCGGCTTGGCGCTGTTCGGTGTGGGCCTCGCCGCCCTTGCCCTCGCATCGCGCCGTCGCCGCCCCGTGTCGGCGTCACTCTGGGCGGGGAGCCGCCATCAGGCTTGCGACCGGCCGGTCCGTCGGGCATGTTCTTCCCCGGGCGATCCTCCTTTGCAAGACGGGTCGCAGCAAAAGAGACGGCAGGGCGGCAGGAGAGGCCCCGATGACCGTGATCGGCCCGAGGGCTCCGTCCGCCCTCCCTCTCGCGGCGGAACCGCTGCGCGCCCGCCCGTTCGAACGGGTGCCGTTCGTCGTTCTCGCTCTCGGCCTTGTCGTCCTGACCAGCGTCGTGTTCGCCGAGGAATCCTCCGCCGCCGTGAGGGTGTGGAACACCTCCACGGCCTACAACCACTGCTGGCTGATCGCGCCCATCGCCGCCTGGCTCGCTTGGCAGAGGCGCGACCGGCTGACCGCGATCCGGCCGGCGCCCGACCCATGGCTCGCCCTGCTCGCCATCCCTCCCGCCCTGGCTTGGCTCGCGGCGGAGCGGCTCGGCATCATGGAGGGGCGGCAGTTGACCGCCTGGGCGATGATCCAGGTGTTCGTCCTCGCCGTCCTCGGCTGGCGCCTCGCTGCCGCCTTCGCCGGCCCGCTCGCCTACACGATCTTCCTCGTCCCTTTCGGCGGCTTCACTGTTCCCGCCCTGCAGCACGTGACCGCGCGCGTCATCGACCTCGGTCTCGACCTCTGGGGGATCACCCACTACGTCGACGGGCTGCTGATCGAGACCACCGCCGGGGTCTTCCACGTCGCAGAGGCGTGCGCGGGCCTGCGTTTCACCATCGCTGCCCTCGCCTTCGGCGCGCTTTACGCGCTCACCATGTTTCGCAGCCCGCTTCGGCGCCTGCTGGTGATGCTCCTCGCCGTGCTTGTGCCGATCCTGGCCAACGGGGTTCGCGCGCTTGGTATCGTGGTCGCCGCCGAATACGTTGGCTCGGCCGAGGCAGCGGCGGCCGACCATGTGATTTACGGCTGGGGGTTCTTCTCCGCCATCATCCTACTCATGATCCTGGCCGGCCTGCCCTTCCGCGAGGACAGGGCCGACCATCCGCGCACCCTCTGGTGGCGCCGGCTAGCAGGGCCCGCCCCGGCTACCTCTGTGCGGGCGGCGGTTGCCGCGGCGGTCGCCGGGCTCGGCCTTGCCTCAACCGGCCCGGCCGCCGCTGCCCTCCTCTCCGCCGATGTCCGGCCTCGGGACGTGCCGCCGTGGCTTGCCGCCGGGCCCTGCGAGCCGGAGGGGGCTGCGCTCCTCTGCGGCGGGCTCCGCGCCGAGGCACGGCTGCTGCTCTTCCCCTCCGCCGTCACCTGGAACGAGGTGGCCGCGGCGCGCAGGCGTTTCGCGCGCGAAAACGACACCGACCTCACCTTCGCCGTGCCGACCGGGGCGGGCGGGCCGTGGCGGGTTCGCGTCCAGGCCGGCGAGGGGCGAATCATCGCCACCGCCTCCTTCCTCGACGGCCGGGCGGTGGGCGACGGACTCGCCAGCCGGCTCGCCCAGGCCAGGGTCAGCCTCGGCCTCGGCACCGGGCGGCCAGTCGTCGCAGCAGTGGAGGTGCAGGCGCCGGCGGGCGCGGCCGAAACCGTGGCGGGGCCGCGCGCGCGGGCGCTGGTGGAGGGCCTGCTCGCCGCCCAGGGCGAAGGGCTGGTGGCGCAGGCCGCGGCCTTGTCGCGCGGGCGGGAGTGACCTCGCAGCGGCTATCGCGTTCCCTCACGTGGCGACTCCCTAGCTGGCCCGAAACGCGAGCCGAGACCGCCAACCGCCGCGATCGCCTTGACGCCTCCAGGATCAGCCAGCGGAGACGACGTTGGCCGTGTCGCGGCCGGAAGAGGCGTTCGCCCGCGGCGGCGGCTAACCATGGCCGCCTGGGCCAGCCCCAAGGCCGCCGCAGTCCGACCGCAAGGCGGAGCTTGCAGCTTTGGGACCCTTCGGCCCGTTGCCGGTGCCACCCCGCCGAGGGGTGTCGGGATTTTTGACACCTCGCTTCAGCCGTCTCGATGGCGCAATGCAAAACTCAGTCTTTTCAAGACTTTCGCAGTTTGGCGCGATTTATGCTGTTAAGAGCCGCGTCGGCCGTTGGGGCCAGAGGGTGAGATTGGAACGAGACAACGAGTAGGACGAAAGGAGTAGGACAAAAACCAATGATCCGCGCACTTCTCCTCGCCAGCGCCGCAGTGTTCGCCGCCGCGCCGGCATCCGCGTCGCTGCTTAGCATCACGGGCGGACAGGCATTCACCACGATGGCGAACAACGATTTCGCCGGGGCAGGCTGGGCTGGCCGCAACAACAACGAGGCGATGACGATCTCGACCACGGTGCCGAATGTGGAGCTGACCTTCGAGTTCCTGTTCCGCGAGTCGGGCTTCACCAATAACCGGTTCGAGTGGGTTGCAGCGCCCACGTTCAGCTTCGTCTCGACCCAGCGGGTGAATCTTTCGACCGTGGGGCCGATCCCAAACGGGACGCGCACGATGGCTTCGGCTGGGCCGCTTCCCTTCCAGTTCGTCAGCCAGGCCCAGCCCGGAAACCCGAACGCCAACGGCGAGGCGGCGGAACTCATTGGGGCCGGGCCGCTCAACTACGGCTTCTGGGCGACGTTCAACCCGCCAAACGGGCCGGGCAAGGGCAACCCGGTCAGCTCGGGCGCGACCGGGACCGTGCTCTGGCTCGGGTTTGACGACAGCGGTGGCAACACAGACGACGACTTCGACGACCTGATCATCCGCATCACGGCGCGCCAACTGCCGATCGCCGAACCGGCCTCCCTCGCGCTCCTCGGCGCCGGGCTGATCGGCCTCGGCTTCGCTGCGCGCCGCCGCCGCGCAGCCTGAAGGGCACTCCACGGGGTCCGGCGCCGCCGCCGACGCCGCGGAGCCGGCAGGGGGCCGGGCGGACCACCGCCCGGGTGTCGCGGGCCGGGAGGGGCACCTCCTGGCCCGCCGCGTTTCGGCCGCCGCCGACACGCCGGGGCTGTCGGAAAACTTTACACCTCCGCTTCGCCGGCAGGCGCCGCAAACCGGCCGCAAACCCCGGGATGCGTCGAAAAACTTTACACGCTCCATGCTCACACGACATCCGGGCCGAACAAAGCATTGATACCAAATCCCATTGATCAGAACCGATGTGCCCAGTCCCGCAGTCCGATGGACATGATGCGCCCGGGCTGATCGACGAGGCGGTTCCAGGCATGGCAGCAGTGATCGACGATGTCGTCGTGG
>Ga0308417_1001151_pt1 | contig 18435 bp, 14 predicted proteins | sample HotsprSampleOS65_FD_203528 | JGI IMG/M metagenome (GOLD analysis project Ga0308417, IMG submission 203528) | Hot spring phototrophic mat microbial communities from Octopus Spring, Yellowstone National Park, Wyoming, United States - 20090730_OS65 ... | reverse complement strand
CAAGGTCGCAACCGACTGACCCCTAATCGCCCTCGCCCCCAACTGCCGCAGGCTCCACAGCCGACAACAGGCACAACCCCGCACCCCACACCACACCCCGAAATCCCTCAAAAAAACCCCAGACCACACCACAACCCAACAGAGTGCTAGGCGGGAAGGGGAGCGAGCGCGGCGGCCAAAGCCTCGACGTCGCGCGCCGCGTCGCTGGTCGGGTGTCGGGTCAGGAACGGCTGCTGGCGTCTGATCGCCTCCGCCACGCGAGGATCACGCCGGATGACACCGGCAAGCGGCGGGGCGGCGCCGAGGAAGCGGGCGCAGGACTTCTGCAGGATGCCAGCGGTGCGCTCTCCTGCCGCGCGCGAGGCGGCGAAGTTGACGACGATGCGACGATCGCCGCCGGGGTTATCCAGCATCGCCAGCTTGAGACAGGCATAGGCATCGGTCAGCGCCGTCGGCTCGTCCGTGGTCAGCACGAGCAGCGTGCTGGCGGCCGCAGAAAAGCGGCGCTGCAGACGCTCGATGCCGGCACCGAGATCGAGCACGGCGAGGTCATACGGAAGCGGTGCTGCCAGCGCAGCGAGGATCCGGTCGGCGGCGGCGTCGCTTGCTCCGGCGAGAAGACCAGAGCCGGAGCGGCCCGCCACGACGTCGAAGCCACACTCCGGCAGGGGCGTGATGCAGCAACCGATCGGCTCGCCGCGCAAAAGGGCAGAGAGGTCCCGCTTGGGATCAAGCCCGAGCTGCACATCGATATTCGCTAAGCCGACATCGGCATCGACGAGCAGCACGCGCTGCCCCTGCGCCGCGAGCGCCTGGGCGAGGGTGATCGCGAGCCAGGTCTTGCCAACACCGCCTTTGCCGGAGGCGACAACGAGCAGGCGGGGGCGGGAGGAGAGAGGCGGCGGACGAACGCTCATGCGGCAATCTCCGGGCGCGGGGTGCGGCGCGCGGCCGGTGGCGAGAGGAGCCAATCGGCGAGGGTCTCAGGATCGAGCGGCACGAGCCCATTCGCCGCGCCGGGGCCGATTCCGCCCTCTCCGACCGCAAGCCCAGTCGCGGCGGCGGCTACAACGGCGCCGAGGCGGCGAGCGAAATCGAGCCTGGTCGGAACGAGATGCCCGACACCGCGAGCTGCCATGGCCTCCGCCATGTCGCCGGCCTCCTGGGCGTCGATCCCGGCCGGCAGCACGAGCGCGGCTTCGGCGCCGAAGGCCGCGATGACGGCCGCGAGTTCGGCGCCGTCCTGCTCCGAGAACGGATCGGTCCCGGCATAATCGACCAGGGTCGGCGCCTCCGGAGCGCGCCGCGCGATCGCCTTGGCGAGGCGGGACACGTCTGGGGCAACGACCAGGTTGAGCCCGAGCAGACGGGTAAACGCCGCGAGCTGGTCGACCGCGCCGGCGCGACGACCATCGGCGGCGACAACAGTGGGGGTGATGCCGGCGAGACGAAGCCTCGTTGCCAGCTTGGCAGTGGTGAGAGTCTTGCCCGCGCCCGGGGGGCCGCACAGCACGATCACGCGGCCGGGTTCGAGCGGCAGGGGGGCGAAGCGGAATGCCTCAAGGATGGCCTCGGCGAGCGGCCTTCCGCCCGACAGCCGTGTCAAGCAGGGTTCGGGCACGCCGTGCGCCCGGAGTGACGCGGCAATCTGCGCCGCCGTCGCCGCTGAAGCCGCTGGCGCGGACGAGAGGGGGACCTGCTGCTCGTCGGCATCTCCGAGCGCTGCCGTGATCTCGATCCCTCCCGCCGTGCGCCGTGTGGCCAGGATCAGCGCATCCTCGCCGAGTTCCCTGCGGACGTTCGCCAGCGCCTGCGCGGAGGTGGCGGCATGGAAAACGCGCAACCGCATGCGTCAGATCGTTCCAACCGCGCGCACCCGCGCCCGAGGGTGGATCTCGGCCTGGCTGAGAACGGGGGTAGCCGGCCGGAACCGCTCGATCACCGCGCGCAGGTGCGGGCGCAGATTCGGGCTCACAAGGAGCGCCGGCTGTTCGCCGGCTGCCGCTGCCCGGTCCAACGCCTCACGAAGCTTGGCGATGAACTCCTGCAGTTTCGACGGTGTCATAGCGAGCTGGCGATCTTCCGCCGGTGCCGCAAGGGCTTCGGCGAAGGCGCGTTCCCATTCCGGCGACAGCGTGACCAGCGGCACGTACCCCTTTGGGCCGGTCAAGCTGTCGGTGATCTGCCGCGCCAAGCGCATACGTACGGTGGCGAGGAGTGACGAGAAGCCGCGGGCGGAGGCTGCCCCCTCGAGGATGCCTTCGAGGATCGTCGGCAGATCGCGGATCGAGACCCGCTCGGCGAGCAGGGCCTGCAGCACGCGCTGGATCGTTCCGGTTGTGACCTGCTGCGCAGAGAGGTCAGCGAGGAGCTTCTGGTTCTCGCGCGGCAGATCATCGAGCAGCTTCTGGGTATCGGCGAAGGTCAGGAGTTCGGCGAGATGGTCGCGAACCAGTTCCGTCAGATGCGTAACCAGCACCGAAGCTGGATCGACCACCGTGTAGCCGCGCGCGGTCGCCTCCTCGCGGTGGCTTTCCGCGATCCAGATGGCGGGCAGGCCGAAGGCGGGTTCGGTCGTGGGCTCGCCCGCAAGCGTGATCGGCGCTCCCGAAGGATCCATCACCAGGAACATGCTTGGACGGAGCTCCGCCCTTCCCGCCTCGATTTCCTTCAGCTTGACAACGTAGGTGTCCGGCGGGAGCTGGACGTTATCCTGGATCCGCACCGGCGGCATGACGAAGCCCAGTTCCTGAGCGAGGCTGCGCCTTAGCGCCCGGATCTGTTCGGTCAGTCGCTGTCCGCTATCGCCGGTCGCCAGGCGCAACAGCCCGTAGCCGAGTTCGAGGCGGATCGGGTCGATGCGAAGCGTCTGCGCAGGATCTTCGACCGGTGCCGCCTCAGTAGGCGGCTTGGAGGCTTGCCGGGTTTTCTCCGCCTCTCCGGCTTCGAGCGCGCGCTGCCGCGCCCACGCAGCCGCCCCCGCTGCCCCGGCCAGCAGCAGGAACGGCAGCGCCGGCAGGCCAGGCAGGAGCGCGAGCGCGCCGGCAGCGGCAGAGGCCAGCGCGAGCGGCTTCGGCGACCCGGCCAGTTCGCGTGCCAGCGCCTGGTCCGTCGCTCCCTCCACGCCGGCCTTCGTGACGACAATGCCGGCAGCGGTAGACACCAGCAGCGCAGGGATCTGGCTAACCAGGCCGTCGCCGATGGTCAGCAGGGTGTAAGTGCGCGCCGCATCGGCGAGCGGCATCCCGGCGCGGCCGACGCCAAGCGCGAGGCCACCGAGGATGTTGATCAGTGTGATCACCAGCCCGGCGATCGCATCGCCGCGGACGAACTTCGCGGCCCCGTCCATGGCGCCAAAGAAGGCGCTCTCTTCCTCGAGCTGTTTCCGTCGTGCCCGCGCCCCCGCCTCGTCGATCAGCCCGGCTGAGAGGTCGGCGTCGATCGCCATCTGCTTGCCGGGCATCGCATCCAGGCTGAACCGGGCCGCAACCTCGGCGATCCTGCCCGAGCCCTTGGTGATGACGACGAAGTTGACCAGGACAAGAATGGCGAAGACGATCAGGCCGATCACCACGTCGCCAGCCATGAGCAGGCTGCCGAACGCAGCGATCACCGCGCCCGCAGCCTGCGGCCCTTCGTGCCCGGCGCTAAGGATCAACCGCGTCGAGGCGATGTTGAGCCCGAGCCGCAGCAGCGTGGTGATCAGCAGCACCGTCGGGAAGGACGTGAAATCGAGCGGGCGCTGCATCAGCACCGCTGTCATCAGCACCAGGATCGAGGCAGTCAGCGACAAGGCGAGACCGAAGTCGAGCAGGATCGTGGGCAACGGAAGAACCAGGATGACGACAAGCAGGCCAACACCCGCGGCCATCAGTACGTCAGAGCCCGGGCGGACGGCGTTCAGCCGCCCCATCACGGCGGCGAGTGGTGCGCTTGCCTGGACTTCGCTTGCCATCGTGACGCCGACGGTCGGTTTCGGGCGTCCGTCTTAAGCCGGCACGCGATCCGCCGCCGCGACCGCATTGGGCGCGGGGGGAATCTTCACTCCGGCGGCGGAATACTCGCGCAGCTTGTTGCGCAGCGTTCGAATCGAAATGCCAAGAAGGGTGGCGGCATGCGTCCGGTTGCCGAGACAGTGCGTCAGGGTCTCGAGGATAAGGTCGCGCTCGACATCGGCAACGGTGCGGCCGACAAGCCCAGCCGTTCCGGCCGCCGGCGCCGTCGCGGCGGGGCTGGATGCGCGGGTCGCGCCTAGCCCGCAGTTGGTGGCGCCGGCCGCGACTTCGACAGGCGGAAGTTCGATCGCGTCGATATCGATCAGATCCCCCGCAGCCAGCAGGACGGCGCGGTGGATCGTGTTCTCGAGTTCGCGCACATTACCCCGCCAGGGCTGGGCCTCGAGGAGCTTAGCGGCCGCAGCTGAAAGCGGACGCTTCGGCAGGCCGTTCACCTCTGCATAGCGGCGAGCGAACATCTCGGCGAGCGGCAGGATGTCGCGCGGCCGCTCGCGCAGCGGCGGCAGCGTGAGGCTGATGACGTTGAGCCGGAAATAGAGATCTTCGCGGAAGGACCCCTTCCTGACCTCGGCCTCCAGAGGGCGGTTGGTGGTGGCCAGGATGCGCACATTGACCTTCACCGGCTCACTGCCGCCGAGACGGTCGATTTCGCGCTCCTGGATCGCGCGCAGAAGCTTCGCCTGCAGCCGGACGTCCATCTCGCTGATCTCGTCGAGCAGGAGCGTGCCGCCGTCGGCCGCCTCGAACCGGCCGATGCGGCGGGCGATCGCGCCAGAGAAGGCTCCCTTCTCGTGGCCAAACAATTCGCTTTCGAGGAGGGTTTCGGGTATCGCGGCGCAGTTGACGGCGATGAAGGGGCCGGCAGCACGGCGAGAACGGCGATGGATGTGCCGCGCAAGCACCTCCTTGCCGGTACCGCTCTCTCCCCGGATCAGCACCGATGCATCAGAGGCGGCGATCTGTTCGGCGCGCCGCAGCGTTGCCACCATCGCCGGGTCGACCGCAATCGGCGCCCGCTCGTCGCCGCCGATCGTCTCGAGGAGGGCCGCAATCAGTTCCGCATCGGGTGGAAGGGGCAAGAACTCCCGCGCTCCGGCACGGATCGCGGCCGCGGCGCGCACAGCATCGGCCCGCGTTCCGCACGCGATCACGGGTGCAGCGATTCGTTCCGACGCCATCCGCGTGATCAGATCCTCGATCGGCAGCTGCACGTCGCACAGCACCACGTCGGCGCCGCGGCTGCCGCGCAGTTCTGCTAGCGCCGAGGCGACGTCGTCCGCCTGCGCGATCCTTGCCCCCCGGCCGATGGCGATCCGCGCCGCCTCGCCCAGTTCCGCCGCCATCGAGCCGACAATCATCACGCGCATCTCGAGCCCACTCCCTGTCCGTGGCCGGCCCCGTCGTTCAGACGCCGCGATCGCCCTTGACGATCTCGGTCATGGTCACGCCGAGACGATCGTCGTCGACCATCACCACCTCGCCGCGGGCGACCAGACGGTTGTTGACGTAGATGTCGATTGCCTCACCGAGTTTGCGGTCGAGTTCGACAACCGCGCCGCGCCCGAGCTTGAGCAGCTGGCTCACCTGCATCACCGATTTGCCCAGCACCGCGGACACCTGGACGGGAATGTCGTAGACCGCTTCGAGGTCGCGCGCCGAGCGCTGGACGGGCTGTTCGCCGTTGGCTGCCGGCGCGGGAAGGGAGGAATCGAGGTCTTTCAGGTCGATCGACGGCTCGTTGCTCATGTCTGCACTCCGCGTTGGTTGGCCTCAATGGCCGCAGGGGAAAGCACGTCAGCCAGCGTCTGGCGCAGCGCCTCGGCCACGGCGGTGAGATCGATGACGGCCTCAGCAGAGGACCAGGCGATGCGAACCGCTGTCGGCGGGAGCGTGGGGTCGTGCTCGATCCGGGCCGGGATCGGAAAGGCAAGCCCCTGTTTCGACCGCGCGAGAGCGGCGGCAAGGGCGTCGGCACTCTCCGGTGCCGCCGAGGCGACAAGGGACACCTCGCCGCCGAGGCTCGTACGGAGTTCGGCCAGAAGCCGCTCGACCCTGTCTGACAGGAGCACAGTCGCATGCCGAGGTAACAGCCCGGCGAGAGTATCGATCAGCGCTCGCCCGAGCGCGGCGACGGTCGCCTCCGCAGCGGCCCGCGCCTCGCCGACGCTTTGGGAGAGGGTTGCGGCCAAAGTCTCGAGCGCAGCAGCGTGGCGGGCCGAAACGCTGGCATGCGCCTCGGCCGCCCCAGCCTTACGGCCTTCCTCGAAGGCGTCGGCTCGCGCGAGCTGGAGGTCCTCGAGCGTGAATGACGGGGCGATGATCTCGGGTTCGGGCGCGGCTGGCGGTGGCGGCGGTACGGGATCGAAACTTTCGCTGAACAACACGCGACGCTGCCGGCCAGAACCGGGAGCGTGGCCGCTGGCAAGGGCCGAGAGAGGGAGGGGGCGCGGACGCGTGGGAGGGGAGGCTGCAGAACGCTCGGCCATGTCAATAAACCAGTTCCTCCTCGCGGCCGTCGGACAGAACGATCTGCCCAGTAGCGGCGAGGTCTTTGGCGGTGGCGACGATGCTGGCTTGCGCCTCCTCGACGTCCTTCAGCCGCACGGGGCCAAGCGCCTCGATGTCCTCGCGCAGCATTTTCGCCGCGCGTTGCGACAGGTTGCCGAAGAAGAGGTCCTTGATCGTGTCCGAGGCTCCCTTCAGCGCCAGCGCGAGCTTCTCCTTCTCGACCGATCGCATCAGGAGCTGGATGCCCTGGCTGTTGATCCGGGTCAGGTCATCGAAGGTGAACATCAGGCTCTTGATCCGCTCAGCGGCATCGCGGTTCCGTTCCTCGAGCGCGGCCAGGAAACGGGCCTCGGCGGAGCGGTCGAGATTGTTGAAGATGTCGGCCATCACCTCATGCGCATCGCGTCGTTGCGTGCGCGCGAGGTTAGACATGAACTCCTGGCGCAGCGTGCGTTCGACCCCGTCCAGGATCTCCTTCTGGACGGACTCCATGCGCAGCATGCGCATGATGACCTCCATCGCGAAGGCCTCGGGAAGGAGCTGTAGGACGCGTGCGGCGTGGTCAGGCTTGATGCGGGAGAGGACGAGGGCGACGGTCTGCGGGTATTCGTTCTTCAGGTAGTTGGCGAGCAGCACCTCGTTCACGTTGCCGAGCTTGTCCCACATCGTGCGGCCGGCGGGGCCGCGAATCTCTTCCATGATCATCGCCACCCGGTCGCGCGGCAGAGTCTTCAACAGCAGCCTCTCCGTGCTTTCGAAGGTGCCGACCAGGTTGCCGGAGGCGCTGATCTGGCTCGCGAAGTCCTGGCACAGACGCTCCACCACGGAGGCGGCGACCGGGCCGAGGGTCGCCATCGCGGCGGAGATTTCCTTGATCTCGTCCTCGTGCATCTGCGCGAAGAGCTTGGCGGCGTTCTCTTCGCCCAAGGTGAGCATCAGCACGGCCGCCTTCTGCGCGCCCGTTAGGCTCCGATAGTCGTCGCGCACTCGCGCCATCGGTCAGCCCTCCTGTGCCATCCAGCCGCGCACCACGGCGACGGCCTCTTCCGGGTGCCTCTCCACCAGTTCGGCGATGCGGCGGATCGACGAGGCGCGCATCTTTCCCTCGATGTTGGCGACGTTGATCATGCTTTCGGGCTCGCCAAGCGCGCCGAGCGTTTCGGCAGCGAGCTGCGGGGCGGCTTCGCCGGCGCCGGCGACCGCGCCTCCACCCGCGGGCCCAGGAAGGGCAGCAACAGCGGTCGCTGCGGCTCCGAGGGCGCCCGCCGGCTCTGCACCGGAGCGGCCGATGCGCTCGATGACGCGACCGGCGAGCGGACGGGCGACCAGAAGCAGGGCGAGCAGGGCAACGACGCCGAAGACGAGCGTCTCGACCAGGCGGACAAGTTCGGCGCGGCCGATCGGTAAGCCGAACAGGCTTTCAGCGGCATCGGTCGGGCCTTCGGCATCAGCGAAACGGAGGTTGACGATCTCCACGCGATCGCCGCGCGTCTCGTCGAAGCCGACGGCGGAGCGGACAAGCGCCGCCAGGCGATCGAGTTCCTCGGCCGTGCGCGGACGCGGCTCTCCGCCCGGAACCGGGGCATGGTCAACCAGAACGGCAACGGACAAGCGCCGAACGGTCGGCGTGTCGCGCGTGATCTGGCGCAGCACCCGTCCAATCTCGTAGTTTGTCGTCTCTTCCGTTCGGCTCTCCTGCGACCCCGCCTGGCTGGCAGAGGGTTGCGCATTCGGCAGATTGTTGCCGACGCTGACGTTATCGGCCCGATCAACCGTGCGGCTCTCCTCGGTGACGCTGTGCACCGACCGAGCGACCTGCTGGTCCGGATCGAAGCTCTCGCGGCTTTCGCTGATGCGGTCGAAGTCCATCTCGACGGTCGCCTCGACGCGCACCCGGCCGACCCCGACCGTGCGCTCGAGCATCTCCTCGACCGCGCGGCCAAGACGCAGCTCGTGCGCCCGGCGCAGCTCTTCCGCATTGAGGGCAAGCCCTAGCCCGCCCACCGCCTGGCCGGATCGGGCGAGAAGCGAGCCACGGTTGTCGATTACCGAGATGTTCTGCGGCTTGAGCCCCGGCACGGCTGCGGCGACGAGGTGCACGATCGCTTGCACCTGTTCGCGATCGAGACGCTGCGCCCCGCTCATGGCGAGAACGATCGAGGCTTGGGCCTCGGCCTCGCGACGCGAGAAGGGATCTCGGCGCGGCAGCACGAGATGCACGCGCGCCGAGCGAACTCCGGCGAGGGAGCGGATGGTGCGCGCGAGCTCGCCCTCGAGAGCGCGCAGACGATTCATCTCCTGCTGGAAGGAAGAGGCGGTCAGACCGTCAGAGCGGTCGAAGATCTCGTATCCGACCGAACCGCCGGACGGCAGCCCGTCGCCGGCGAGGGAGAGACGGAGGCGCAGCACCTGGTCGACGGGAACGAGGATCTGGGAACCGTTGCCGGCGAGCCTGTAGGGCACGCGCTGGCGTTCTAGGGCCTGCACGATCTGGGCCGCGTCGCGCTGCTCGAGCTCGCCATACAGCAGCGCCATAGGCGGCCCGCTCGCACGGATCGCGAGAAACAGAATGACACCGAGGACCGTCGCACCGACCACGCCGAGGACCGCAAGCCGAACCGGCCCCAAAGTCTTCAGCCCGACGAGCAGACCGTTCACGGCAGTGTTGCTCCCTCGCGGCGCGCTCGGTGACGGCCCGCAATGGGCCCGGCGCGGTCACGCGCAAGCGTGGGGGAAAGGTGTTGCGGCAGGGTTAACGCGGCAAAACTTGCCGAGGGGAAAGTCCTACCGTTCGTTCGGGCCTTCTGCCGGCTCCTCGGGCCATCAGCGGTCGGGCGAGACCGAGCGCACAGCTGCAGCGTCGATCGCCAGCCGGCCGATCGCGAGTTTGAGCCCGCCCTCCGACCGCTCGGCTCCGGTGATGCGACCAATCACGGTCGTCGGTGCGGCCTCGCTGGTCGAACCGTAGGAGGCTTCGACCCTCACCGCATAGACCCCGTCCGGCAGCCTTCGGCCGGAGGCGTCCCGTCCATCCCAGGCGAATTCGTGGCGACCGGCGCGGGTCTGCCCTGGCGACTGCGCGACAATGCGGCCTGCGCCGTCGCGGATCGTGAGCATGGTCGCGGTGGCGTCTGCGCGCAGCGTGTAGCTGCCGCGTGCCGATCCGTCCTGCAGTACGATCGAGGACGCTTGGGCTTCCACCGTACGGCCGATCAGCGGCGCAAGCGCCGTCAGCTGGGACGTCTCCTGCAGGCGGAGCAGACGCTCCAGGCTCTGGTTCGTGGCCAGTTGCTGCTCGACCTGGGCGAACATCACGAGCTGCTGCGTGAACTGGTTCGTATCCAGCGGCGCGGTCGGGTCTTGGTTCCGTAACTGCGTTGTGAGGAGCTTCAGAAAGTCCTGGAAGTTCGAAGCGATCTGCCGGCGCGAGCTGTTCGCGTTCTCGGCGCGTTCGGCCGGGGTGAGCGTAGAGACGACAGGGTTGGTCATGGCGGGCTTCTCCGGTCAAACGGCGATGTCGAGCAGGCCCTGCCGGTGGCGGATCGGGTCTTTCGGCTCCATCGCACCGGCATCGCTGCCGGCTCGGCCATCGCCAGAGCGAGGGCCGGCTCCGGGGTGGCGATGGCCGGAATGGCCGAGTTCGAAAGCCAGGCTGCGTCCCTCCGCCCCGACGCCGGCTTGGGCGAGGGCGCGCTCGAGCAGCCCGGCATCGCGTTGCAGCAGGTGCAGCGTTTCAGGCCTCTCCACCGTTACAGCGATCGTCACCCGCTTTCCGCTGTCGCGAGCGACCGCGATCTCGACCGTCCCAAGCTCCTCGGGCTCAAGCACAAGCGTCAGCCGTTCCGAGGAGGCAGGGCCGAGAGCGAGCGTGACGAGTGCAGGCGCGATTTGCCGCGCGACGGGGAGGGAGGGCCGGTGGGGTGCGGCGGCCGGCTGAGGAGCGGTCTCCACTTGCCGTGCGGTCCGTGGCCCGAACAGAGCGGCTCCCGGCCCCGGTTCGGCCTCTGCCGCTGCTGACGATCCGGGATCGAACGCTGACGGCCCCGGCAGCCGCGGGCTCCTGTGCTGATCGCTGGACCGTCCGCTTGACCCCTCGCCCTCCTCTCGCCCGTGGTGTTCGGCGGTAGCGGGCGGGGGCGCGGTGTCGCGATCCGCCTCCGCAAGCGGTCGGTCGGCCGCGTCTGCCGGGGCCGTGGGGACGTTGCTCGCGCCACGCGTCGAATCACTGGCGCCGAGGCGTGTTGCAGCGTTCGGAAGCGACTGTGGTGCGTTGGGCGCGGCGGCAGGCCCATCGCGCGCACGATCACGCGGAGGTAAAGGCCTTGCGTGCCCAGCCTCGCCGCTTCCGCTCCTAGTCACAACGGCGAGAGTCCCCGCGTCCCCGCCGTTCTCCTGCGGCAGCGACAGGCCACCGCCGCCGGCCTGCAGCGCCGTCTCCTCCTCCCCTAAACCGGGCGCAAGGCGTGCCGAATCGGCTTCACCCGTTGCGTGTGGAATGGAGGCGAAATCTGGAGCTAGCGTGGGGGAGCCCTTGGCCTCAGGATCGCTTCGCGTCCCCTCTCGGCCAGGGGAAGACGTCGCAAGTCCTGCGGGGAGACACGGGCTCTGCTCGCTGGGCAAAAGACCGGCCGCCCTTTGCCCTTGTGCGGACCAGAAAGATGTGCCGCTGAGCGCCTCGGGGACGTCGCCGGCAATCGGCATCGTGATTGGGGCGAGAAGGGGCGCTGCGGTATCGGCCGACGATGGAAGCAACGCGAAACCGTCCGTTGGGTCGTCGTTGGTTGCGGCGGTCGCGCCAAGAGCCAATTTCGCTTCGGCGGAGGAAGGGCCCAGGAGCAGCACTGTCGCGCTGTCTGGGGTCTGCCCCTGAGCGGTGTCGGCGTCGGTCATCTGCAAGGTCGGGGCAGATGCCAAGCGGGGGCAATCCGCGGGTGCACGTGGCGGGCCGAGAAGGTGCCCGACCAGCGCTGGAAACTGCGCTTCGTCGTCGGCGAGGCATGAGGCGTCGCGGGCCGCCGCCCGGTTGGCCGCCTGGTCGCGCAGCGGAACCACGAACGCGGCATCGTGTGCAAGTGTTGGGCCGTTCGCGATCATCGCGCTATGGCCTCGCAAGTTCCGGGCCACATCCTCGCGCTTACCCAACCCGGCGGTGAACGACCGCAACCGCGCTTCGGCGTCGGCAGGACGTGCCGCCTCCTGGAACACTTTGCCTCGTCGGGGCGCTGATGTTTCCACCGCACGGCCGCACAACACGAGCGCCGCGCTCAGGCCGGAACGCGGGAGGGTGTCTTCGACGTGCGGTGCGAGAAAGCGGCGACCGCTCGTGGCAACGCCGTAATGCCGCCGTGCAGGCGCATGCATTTAGTCTCCGCCGCCAACCGCCGGGCGGAGAGTTCGGTTTAGGCGGTGCTCATTCGGTTTAGGCGGTGCTCATACCGTGCGCTGCGGCTGCAGGCGCTGCGGTTCAGGAGTTTCGCGAGCGGATGGGAGGTCGTTCGTGTCGGGTCGCGAAGGCGCGATCTGCCCGGCAAAACTTACCGATCGTGCCAGCTTCAGGTCCCGTTGCCCGGGCGGCAAAGGCGCAAGACGCCGACAAAGCGCAGAGTTCCGGTTGGCACGCCGGCTGCTAGGGGATTGTGCCACAGTCCACGCAGGCGAGCGAGGCGAACGATGTCCCTCTTCGGAGCGATGACCACAGCCATCGGCGGGCTGACCGCGCAGTCGCGTGCCCTCGGCCACATCTCCGACAACGTGGCAAACAGCCAGACCATTGGCTTCAAGCGCGTGGACACGAATTTCGTCAATTTCGTCACCTCGAGCACGACCCGGCTGCATGAGCCGGGCAGCGTCATCGCCCGACCAGCCTACCAGAATGCGCTGCAAGGAGCGATCGAGCAGGTCAACAACCAGACCGCGTTGGCGGTCTCCGGGCAAGGGTTTTTCGGTGTCACGCAACCCGTCAAAATCGATACAAATACCAATCTTCCCAAGTTCGATGATGCCAAACGGCTTTTCACCAGAGCAGGCGATTTCGCGCTGGACCGGAACGGATATCTGGTGAACGGGTCCGGCTATTTCCTGCTTGGCTGGCCAGTCAATCAGCAGACGAACATCCCCAACCAAGCGATCATCGAGCCAGTGCGCGTGACACAAATGATCGGCGCGCCAGTTGCAACGACTCAGATTGACCTTTCCGCCAACCTCCCAGCCAATGCCCCGATCGCTCCGGCGCCCGGGAGCAGTTTCACCTCCACGGTCGGTGTCTACGACCCGCTTGGCAACCTTCATACGGTGACGATCACCTGGACGCACACCGCGCTGAATGCGTGGACGGCTGCGTTTGACATGAACAACGACGGCACGTCCGATGGGAATGTTGCATTCAACTTTTCAGTGCTGCCCCAAACCCCCGGCGCGCTCCGGCCGAACCCGCCCGGGCCGCCTGGCATTTCCGCCAACACCGGGGCAGTGACAGCGATCGGCACGCCGCAGAGCGCGGGTTCCCCTGCCACCATCACGGTCACTTGGAACTTCGGTCCCGGCAACCAGGACATCGTCTTCAATTTCGGGCGCTATAACGAGACGGTCGGCCTCACCCAGTTCGCCGGAACCGAATTCGAACTGCGCAGCGTCGAACAGAACGGTGTTCCTCCCGGCGCGTTCTCGTCCGTCTCGGTCGTTGAGAACGGAGATGTTATCGTCAACTACGACAACGGCCAAAGGCGCACCATCTACCGGGTTCCGCTGTTCAAGTTCGCCGATCCAAACAAACTCGAACGACGCGACGGCCAGGCCTTTGTGGCCACGCAGGGCTCGGGCGCGGCCAACCCCCACAAGGCCGGAACCCAAGGAACGGGGACCCTCGTCGTCTCGGCCATAGAACGATCGAACGCCGACATCGCGCAGGAGTTCAGCCGCCTGATCGTCGCGCAGCGGGCCTATGCAGCGAACACGCGAATCGTCTCCGTTTCCGACGAAATGCTGCTCGAGACCTTGAACATGAAGCGCTGAACGCGGCTGAGCCGGTGCCTCTCGCGTGCGAGGGACGCGATGCGCTCCAGACCATGTCCTGATCCTGAGCAGCTCCAGCGAGGCGGAAAACCGTCGACCCTCTCCGAGCCCCGTCTGGTCGGAGTACGGGAGCGGTCATGGTCGAAGACGGGCAGGCTGGCAGGGCCACCGCGCTGGCTGCCCGCACTCCGCTGCTGGCAACGGAAGACTGGCAAGGAGGTCTCGCTATGGACCAAATCGCCTCTTGGTCCCTGCTGACACGGGTCACGGACAGCGCGCTGAGCGCGCGTGGACGGTTGGCGAACGTTCTTCAACAGATCGGTTCCGGGCGGAAAGCGGAAACGTTCGGCGGGCTCGGCGACTCGGCGACAGCCTCGATCGATGGACGTGCGGGCATCGGGCGCCTGGAGGCGTTCCGGCGTGCCATCGACCTCACGTCGACGCGGCTCGAGATCATGCAGTCCGTCTACGCGCGTCTGGTCGAGATCTCGAAGAGCGCGACCGAGCGCCTCATCCAACAGTTCGGGGTTTTCCCTCCCCCTCTCTCCGTTCTGAATGGGGAGGCGGCGGCGCTTCTTGAGGAAGTGCGGTCGTTGCTCAATTCCGCTGTCGATGGCGACTTCCTGTTCAATGGCCGCGACAGTGCCAACCCGCCGCTGCCGCAGCCAATCACCACATCCGGGATGTTCTCGCAAATCCAGGCCCAGCTCAATTCTCTCGCTCCTGGCAACGCTCCAACGGTCATCTCACAGATCTTCGTCTCGGCGTCATCCAATATGGGCGGGACCACGCCCTTCTCCCCCTATCTTTCGAACCCTCCAGGTTTGACTGAGGCCAGGCTTTCGGTTCGCATCGATCTCGACCTCGAAGTTGCTTGGGGGGTGAAGGCGAATGCAAACGCGGTCGCGTCATCGTCCGCGCCAACGACCGGTTCCGCGGTCCGCGATCTCTTGCTTGCGCTGTCGGCGATCGCGAACCTCTCCGACGCACAACGCGCCGCAGCGCCGGATGATTTTCGGGAGGTTTTGTCTACCCTGCGCGCGACCCTGGTTAGTGCGCGCGATGCTTTGGCCTCGGAATCGGGCGCTTTCGGCCTGACACAGACCGTCCTCAAAGAGACGCGGAAGCGACACGAGGCTCTTGCTGTTGTCTTTCACCGTGTCGCCTCCGAGGCTGAGGATGCCGACCTCGCCCGGCTGGCGACCCAACGCGCTCTGCTCGAGACGCAGCTCGAGGCCAATTTCCGCATCGTCGCCAGTCTTCGCCAACTCTCCTTGGCGAACTTCCTCAGCTGACAGTGCACGCGGGGGGAGAGACCAATGGGCCTGAACCAAGCTCTCGGCATCGCGGCATCAGGTCTGTTCGCGATCCAGAAGCAGCTCGCCCAGGCCTCGCAGAACATCGCTGCGGCGGACATCCCGGCAACCACCCGCAAGCGCGTCGCGGTTGCCAGCGCGGTCGCCGATGGCGCGGGAATCGGTCTGAGGATTGGGGCAACCATTAGGGCCGATGACCCGGCCTTGCGGGCCTTCTTGTCGCGAACCTCGGCCGAGGCATCGGCGGCGTCTCTCCGCCTCGCCGTTTTGGCCGAGATTGACTCCGTGATCGGTCGGCCGCATGAGGGTACGAGCCTCGCGGGGTTGGTCCAGCGGCTGACGGACGGCTTCGTAGCTCTGCGGGCGGACCCGTCCTCATCGATTCACCAGATCGCGACGGTCGAGGCGGCGCGAGACCTCGCAAAGCAGATCACCGTCGCTGCCGAAGCGATCCAAAAGGGGCGCCAAACCGCGCATGACGCGCTGATTGCCACCGTACGTCGCGGCAACGAGGCCTTGGCCGAACTCGGCCAATTGAACCGCAGGATCGTCGAACTCTCCTTCGCCAAACAGCCGACGGCAGAGCTCGAGGACACGCGGGACCGGCTTCTCCTTGAGCTTTCCGACCTCTTCGGCTTCCGCAGACTGGCGCAGGCGGACGGAACGGTGCGCGTGGTGTCGCGTAACGGGCTAATCATTCCCGAACGGAGCGACGCGCTGGCGCTTGATTCGGCTACCCTCGCTGCGACGTCGTTTTACGAGGCGGGAAACCCGCTGAGCAGCATCCCTGCCCTCCGTCTCAACCTCGGCGGAGGGCAGATGCTCGAGATTGCCGCCGCCCACATGGCAGGGCGCGCGGGAGAGGCGTTTGCCCTGCGCGACACGACCCTTCCTCTGATGCAAGCGGAGCTGGACGAATTCGCGCAAAAGCTCGCCCGGCGTTTCGACCAGCAGGGGCTGCGGCTGTTTTCTCGGCCCAACGGAACGCTGCCGGTGGAGAACGCGACGGATCAGCAAGGCTATATTGGCTTCGCTCGGGAAATCACCGTCTATCCCGCAATTCTGGCCGAGCCCCGCTATGTTCGCGACGGCACGCATGCGATCCCAGGCGGCACCCCGCCGCCATTCCCAGGTGGTGCGCCGAACGCGTCGCCGCTGCCATCAGGTGCGGCGTTTACGCCGAACCCGCCCGGTGGACCTGCCGCTTTTGATACGCTGATCCGCCGCATTCTCGACTTCGCCCTAGGTCCCCTACGGATCGATATTCCGCTCTCTTCGCACTCTCCGGAGTTCCGAACCACCAATCTCGGACCCTACCCGACACCGTCTCTGCAACTGACCAGCCCCCTTTCGGTCACGGCGCGCACCACCCTGTTCGAGTACGCCACCCTGATGACGTCCCGTCATGCCGCTGTGACCACCGCCGCTGCGGCAGCAAAAGACGCAACGTCAGCGCAACGGAGCCTCGCCGAGCAGAAGCTTGCGGATCGGGTCGGGATCTCGGTCGATCGGGAGATGGCACTGCTTGTTGAGTTGCAAAACGCCTACGTCGCCAACGCCAGGGTGATGACAGCGGTGCAGGCCATGTGGGACAGCCTGTTCGCCGCCGTGCGGTGAACTGCTCGTCGCGCTGCGGGCGATGCCGTCGTGGCGAGTGCAAGGCAGGTCGCAGACGCGGCGTGCAGAGGCTGGCGAAGGTCACGCAAAGCGGGATGACGCTCCGCTTGCTGTTCGCTCTCCGCCTGCAACGTGTTGAGAATGGCCGACGAAAAGGGCGGCGGGTGGCGACACGGAACGGCAACGTGCGGACACCAACGCGGGCGGCGGGTGCGGATGGGGCCAAACCGCGGTTGCCCCGGTCTAAATCAGGGTCGCACCCCCCCCGGCAACCCTCTACGTTGCGTGCTTCGCCACGGACTCGGCAGCGATGGACGACATTTGTGCCGATCACGGCTCGGCGTGACCGAAGAGCCGATCAACGGCACTGGGCAAGGAGCCCAAGGCCTGCGCGCCCGCGAGACTCGGAAGCGTCTCGGTGAACCGAGGCGAGGGACCCGCGTTTCCCCCGTCCCGTCTCCCCCTCATCCCGCCTGCTGGATCGCAGAAAGCAACCAGGGCCCGCCCTGCACCCGTACGAAGGTCCAGTATTCGGTCGCCGTGGCACGCGGTGCGGCGCGGGTCGTCGAGGGCTGCGAACCGGTTGGCACGTCCTCGTCCACCATGCTGAAACGCATTGCAACCGTGACGTACTCCCGCGTTCCCTCGCGCCACGCTTCCGCCACGTCGCCCTCCTCGAAGGCGAGATCGCGCACCCGGTTGCGCACACCACGGCGCGCGTCCTCCGCGAGTTGGTCGGAGAGGTAGCCGAGCATCTCTGGCGTAACCAGCCGGCTCAGGCGGCCGCGATCAGCCTCGCTCCAAGCGTCCTGCACCTCGTGCAAGATATGCTCGAAGGCGGAAAGATCGTGCTCCGTGACGACAATGGGCTCAGGCGCGAGGCCATGGCCCGCTCCCGTGCGGGCATAACCGTTGCCGACATCGGGGATGGTAGAGCGGGCGAAGGGCGGGGCCGCGGCGGCGACAGGCTCGGCGCTTCGCATGCTACGGAACAGCCGCACGGCAAGCCAAACGAGGCCGCCGATGAGCAGAACCTGCAGCAGCGCGCCCAGCATGCCCCCGAAGCCGGCACTGAAGAAGCCGGACCCCATCATCAAGCCCAAAAGGCCGCCGGCCATAAGCCCGCCCATCAGCGCGGTTCCGAACCCAGGCCGTGCCGCGTTAGCCGGCCCCGGCTGGGCCGGTGTCGGGGCCGTGGCAGGGCGCTGAGTCTGGGTCGGAGCGGGCGCCGGCTGGGTGGAACGCTGCACCGCCGAGGCGGGCTGCGGTGCGACGCGGGTGGGCGGCGGTGGGCTGTAGGTCTGCGCCCCGCGGCTACCCATGCTGCCGCCTCGGCCCGCACGGGCTTCGGCGAGGGCGGGAGCGAGCGCGAGCGTTAGCGCGGCAGCAGCAGCGAGGCAAAGAGCGAAGCGTCTCATGGTATGGCGTCCTCTCCCGTAAACCCGTCTCGCTTGCAGATGGGGACGGCGACCCGCCAAGGCGAGATGCCGGCTTTAGGGTCTGGACTCACAACCAACCAAGTGACGATTGCGGCGAGGGAGAGGGGGCTGAGGAAGGCGTCGGCGCGTCGGGTCAGAGCGTGTGGCGATGCGTCGGAAATCCTTGAGGCGGCAGAAGGCGCGCTCGATCAGGGTTCGCTTGCGGTAGGCGCTTCGGTCGAACGGATGGTGCTGTTTGCGGGTGGGGGTTGTTCGGGATCACCGGCACGATGCCGCGTGCCAGCAGGACGCTGCGGATGCCGGTGCTGTCATAGGCAGCATCGGCGATGCAGAGCCTGGCTGACGGCCAGGGCGCGAGCAGGGCGAGGGCCACCGGCGCATCGCCGCGCTGTCAGTTCGAAATGAACCGGACCCGGTTCCTTGGACACTCGGTTGGGTTACGCGGCCATGGGCATGGCCGCAAGCTCGTGTTGGCGGCGTCGTGCGTGTGGGCTGAGGTGGCCGTTTTTCTCGATCAGCCATTGGGCG
>Ga0308417_1001148_pt1 | contig 18466 bp, 17 predicted proteins | sample HotsprSampleOS65_FD_203528 | JGI IMG/M metagenome (GOLD analysis project Ga0308417, IMG submission 203528) | Hot spring phototrophic mat microbial communities from Octopus Spring, Yellowstone National Park, Wyoming, United States - 20090730_OS65 ... | reverse complement strand
ATTAGTGATTCGCACCTTGCAACCGCGACTCACTGATGCAACTTCTGGCGCACACGATGCCGAACTTCTGCGTGCTTACATCCGATTGGAAGTTAAACTCGTCGATGTGGCTTTCTTCGGTGTTTTCATCACTGGACTTTTACTTACTCAGTTTTTCGTCGGTTGGTCAATGTGGAGCATTGTGAAGCTCTCTCTTTACATGGTGCAATTTCTTGCCACAATGCTCTACATCCGTCAATATATTCGACCGCTCGCGTATCCGTGCTCTCCCTTGCAGTATCGTAAGTGGTATGGGGTTTTCGTCGTCGCCTTCATTTTCTTTTTGCTTACGCTCAGCTGGACTTATTTCGGGCGTTAGGGCTGAAGGTATTTTTTAGCATGATGCTCTCTTTTGCGGCTGTCGGTGCATTTTTGTTGATAGGCGGCTTTGCCTTTGTGGCAAGGTAGCTAAAATCTGATTGCATTTGGAGTTTTAGTAGACGCGCAGTTTATCGCGCAGCATCTTGTAGAGCATTTCACGGGCGCGGAAGATGTGCGCTTTCACTGTTCCCAAAGGGATTTTGAGCTGTTCAGCAATTTCTTCGTAAGTCAATTCTTGCAAGTGGCGCATCTCAATCACGGTGCGATATTTTGGCGGCAGTTGCTCAATGGCTTCACGCACCAAGGCATCGCGCTGGCGTTGCATGACATTTTTTTCAGGCTCATCACTACTGTCTGGAATCTCAACCGTGTATTCATCATCCTTTGTCTTGATAGGATTGTCAATAGAAAATGTTTTCAATCGCCGTTTTCTTAGGTAGTCAATGCTGCTATTGGTTGCAATCCGATACAGCCACGTTGAAAAGGCATATTCCTTGTTAAAGTTTGCAATAGAGTTGAAGGCTTTGGAGAAAGTCTCTTGCACTAAATCTTCCACTTCATTGGGGTTGTGGACGATTTTGAGGATAAGATTATAGATTTGCCCGCGATATTTGCTTAGGAGTTTCTTGAAGGCTTGTTGCTGTTGGTAACGATTGCCTTCACGGATGACATCAATGAGGGCGTAATCTTCTTCACGAGAAGATGGCTTTTCATCTTTTGGTTCCAGCTCCTTTGGAAGTTCAATCTCAATTTCTTCACTTACTGCTTCTTCTTCATTTGTTTCATCAATTTCACTGGGTAGCTCTATTTCACCTTCTTGGCTTAGCTCCAAAGAGGTGTCATCGAATTTTTCTTCTTGTGCAAGTGCCAGTGTTGATTTTTGCTCATCGTTTAGGGAAGATGCTGTGATGCGTTCGGGCTCGGCTGCTTTGCGGGCAGATTCCTGCTTTGATGCTTCATTTGTGCGAGCGGCAAGGGCTTTTGCACGACTTTTGGCGCGAGTGCTTTTCCCTGATTTCTTTTTCGATGCCTTCCTATTCTTGTGTGCGGTGAGGGACTTTGCATGTTTTTTAGCACGGGTTGCAGTAGCAGATTTCTTTGGCATACTTTGCTTTTAGTTTCGGGGCGGGTTGCAAAACAGCGCGTGCATTTAGCGTTGCAATGTTGCTTGTTGCGTTCCTTCTTTTGCGGAGAAGGGGGGATTCGAACCCCCGGTAGTACCTTACGATACTACATCGGTTTAGCAAACCGACGCCTTAAGCCACTCGGCCACCTCTCCTTTTTTGCTACTTTGAACAGCACTCTTGTGTAGGTGGCTAATATATCACTTTCTCTCTAAAGCACAATTCTGTTATGAAGTTTTTCAAGCAATTTTATGTTGGGTTATGCTAAATCAGCAAGCGTAGCTCAATGAGTGTCAGGAAAAATCCTAAGGCGGCGCCAGCCACGGTTTGCATGGGCGTATGTGCCTTAAGCGTTACTCTTGACCACATGAGCGGCGGCACCAGCAACAGCAAGAGTAGCATAGGGCTACCAAACACCACATATAGTGCCGCAATTGGTCCTCCCAGCGAAGTTACATGCACGCTAATTTTCCAGACAAATGTAATGAGCATCACGAAAAAGGTGTTGAGTGCATAGCAAATCATGAAGGCGGACGCAATGCGCGGCGCACCCAAGGCTTCAAAAATCAGCGCGCCTATCAAATACACCACAATGCCAATGAGGAACGGCACAGTTCGCCGCTCTCGGTGCGAAATATCGTAGTCATTTACCTTGCCGCGTTTGAGCAGGAAAATTACGACCAGTGCTGGGGTAACGGTGCAAATCAGAAAGGCAACAAACAGGTATAGGTAGCGGTTTTCTAAGTTTTCATAGCCTAAAAACAACACAGCCCAGTAAGTGAGCACTGGTAGCACGATTGGATGAAGTGTATTGGAGATAAAACTTGCCAATTTCTGCGCCATTTGCTCTAAGGTTGAATCTCTCTACAAAAATAACATGTCTGCGCTTTTCTTCTTTGCCTGTTTCATCTATGGCATGATAGGGTCGTAAAGCAATCTGGCTATTGTGCCGAGTGAGGCACTACTGCAGGTTCTTGTTTTTTCCACTCCAGAGCTTCGGCTACGGTTGGAAATTGCTCGATAAAAATTTCACGGATGGCATTTGCAATATCGCGGTGTTCTTTTTGTGTAGCAGGGTCGCAGCGGACTTGCAGGTAATGAATCCAGCTTCGCACCGAGCCTTTCATGTAGAGTCGAGTTTCGGTGTTGAGTGGCAGGAGCACGCGTGCGCATTCTTTGGCAATCCCTTTTTCTAAGGCTTCTTCATAGCGCTTAAATGCCAATGCCGCAACTTCTTCTTGTGCTGATTTAAACCATGCTTTGGTGCTTTCATCTACATCATCTAAAGAGTTTTGCCGGTTCTTTGCATCTTGCCGTCGTGCCTCATATGTTTCATAGCTTACGGCTTTCGCATAACGTTGGCTGAACTCTTGGAACGAGAAACTGCGATGGCGCAAAATCTGCGGGGCAATGGCGCGTGTTGTCGTGATTTCCACAGTCATGTCGACCATCTCAAAAATGCTCCAGTGTTTTTCTCGGATGCAGAAGCGTAGGAGCTTGGCATAATCTGGGTTTTCCTGATTGGGGCTTGAGACGCGTGCGCAGTAAGCCATCAAGCCTTCTGGTGTCATGTCTTTGCCCTCAATCTTGAGCAGTGGCGTAGTTAGAGAAATCAAGCGAACCTTCATGAGCTGAATGTGATGGAAAGCGTTTGTTCAAAATTCATAGCCTAATGAAAAGTAATATACGGGCGGCACAGTCTGCACGAAGGTTGTGCGTTCAAACTCGCCTAATCGGAAACTCATGGCTGTGGCAAGCCGTGCTAAGCCAATTGGCGTTCTGAGCGAGAGCTCGATGCCAATGCCATGCAGAAAATCGCGTAGCTTGACATCGCTTGCAAATAGCCAAATGTTACCCACATTGTAATGCACGCTAAAAAATGTCGGCACTACGAGCTGAATTGGCAACGGGGCTTGTGCTTCAAGCCCGGCAACGATGAGCTGCCGACCACGAAATTCATCGAACCGTAAGCCATAGAAGATGGTGCTAAACTGCGACCCGATTCCCCCTAAGCTAAATTGCTGCACAAAGGGTGTGGTGTTATCGGCAAATCCTGCGCTTAGGCGCAAGCGTCCAATCAGATTTCCGCCAAACCATGAGGTATTTTCTTCGTGTGAGAAAAATAGCTTAGAATAACTTATTTGACTTCCCAAAAAACTGGGACTAAAATCGTAGTAGATGTTTGTATATGCCCCTTGGGTTGCTCCTATGGGCGAATTGCGTGTATCAATCGTAAATCGGGCACGCAGCGTGCTTAGCCATACTGCTTCGAGTGTTGGTGCCATCGAGAGTGGGATGAGTTCATTACGCCAGCGTGTAAATTCTATGACGGCATTGCCATCGCGGTAGAGTTGCCAGCCCAGTGCCACAGAGACACCCCAGAACCGCTGACCGTATTCACCTATGATGTTGCGCTCTGGCACAACACCGGGCTCAGTAAAACGCGTTTGAAATTGATACAGGTTGCGTTGTTCCAAAAATGCTCTGACAAAGAACGTGATGTAACTATTCCACAAGCGATGTGCACGAAATTCTGTTTGTGCCGTAAAGTTGCGTTGCCCGACCATCATCCATCCGCCGATTTCACTGGCTGTCCCCAAGAAGTTTTCATTGCGAAAGTCAAGAAAAATTTGCCCGGCATAAATATCATCTACACGCAGCCCAACACGCAAGAGTTCAAAGAAGCGCTCATCTAATTTTACTCTAAGTGTGGATGCACGATAAGCGCTTGAATCTTCCAGATGCTCGAGCCACATCGAGACCCGATTAAAGATGCCCGTGCTATACAAGCTATAAATTGACGATTTGATTTGATTAGCTTTCAAGGGCGCGCCAGCTCTCACACTCAATTCTCGTTCTATGACAAAGCGTTGTGCCCACCCACGGCTTTGCTGGATTTCAATACTTTTGAGTGTGCCTTCTTCAATTTCTATGTGCAGAGTATCACTAAAGACCCGAACCTGCCGCAAGCGTGCCAGACAGTATCCACGCTGACGTAAGAATGCGACAATTGCTTCTAAGCGTGCCGTGCCGTGCTGATTGGTATAAAACTGACCGATTTCGCCATACAACATGTCATTTATGGCTTCTGCTTCATCTGGCGATACGCCGCACACTTTCACGGCATAAAACTTAGGCGTTGGCTTGAGGTGAAAGACAATCGTTTTGTTTAAGGTATCGGCTTCTGCAAAGGCATCGGTGAAGAAATCGGTCTCTAAACACTCTGCCAGCGCTGCCTTTGCGCCAGTGGCTTGTGCAATGATTTGCTCAATTTTTTCTCTAAATGGGGCACATGTCTCTATGCCTACTACGGTTTTGTAATAGCCCTGTATGTTCAAATCATTAGTCTGTGCAAGTTGAATTTCCTTTTTGATTTCATCGGCAACTTCCAGTGCGGCGCGGTATCCTTCTTGCAAGAGTTCATCAATGCGTTCAAAATTTGTGGCGCTAAATCCATTCAGATTCGGGGCAATGGTGCAATTTGCCAAGCGCAACTGTCGCTCATTGGGCTCTTGCATCATGATGCCAATCACTTGGTCAGCCGCTTTCCAAGGTACATCTATGTCTTGCGGATTTTCGTAGAGCGGGCTTACGGCTTTGACGGCAATTTTGTATTCAGCTCCTAACGAATCTCCGACATCGACGGGGATGTTGGCTAACAAGCCACCATCGGCAAGCTGCATATCGTGTTGCTCAATCGGTGCAAAAAGCAATGGCACCGCCGAACTGGCTCGCATAGCTTCCGAGAGTGAGCCGCTCGCCAAGACTACACGTTTGCCAGATACCAAATCTGTGGTAACGGCACGAAATGGAATCGCCAGTGTGTTGAAATCAGCTCCTTGTGGTTGATAAATGCTGCTAAGTACCAGGAGATCGAGTATTTCAGTCAGCTTTTGTGCGGCTGAAAGCGATTTTGGAATAATGAGTTTTAAGCCGCTGAATTGCAACGTGAGCACGGCTTTATCACGCAGGCGCTTTTGTTCTAAGAAGAGGTTACGCCGTTCTTCGCTCTCACTTAGTGCGGTCAGTTCGTCCCACTTCAGGTTCTGCGCCAGAGACCATAACTGGCTTGCGCTGTATCCACTTGCATACAATCCACCCACGATGGCACCCATGCTTGTTCCTACAACAGCATCAATCGGAATGCCTTTTTCCTCAAACGCTTTCAGCACACCAATATGGCACAGCGCTCTTGCTCCGCCACCAGAGAGTATTAAGCCAACTTTTTTGCGCAGTGGTTTTTTGTAAGGCACAACGACATAGCGGCGGTTCTGCCATGTTACGCTGTCTATGTCAATGCGCACAAGTTGCGCTCTCAAGCTTGTGCAAGTGATGAGGATGTTACAGACTACAAGTATTGCCAGCCAGAGTCGTTTGTCGGTAAGAACACTAATAGACCTGTACACAGCTGATGCCATTTTACAGTATCAATTGACTTGCCGCTGAACACTGACTTGACCTGCCTGTTTTACCACCAGTTGCCATGCCACCACGCCCGTTAGTCCCGCCAGAAGACTCACGCCCAGAAACACTGCTGGCGCGCCCACCTGCTGGCATAGCCACCCTGTTACTGCTGACGAGAGGGCGGTCATTCCAGCCACTGCCACGTTGAGGAAACTGAACACCTTGCCCAAATCATCACTGGGCGCAAGTGCTTGAATCATGGCACTGCGTGGCACAATAATCAAAATGATAAATGAGGCATGAATTGCAGCATAAATACAAAGCTCCTCTACCGAACGACAAAAATAGTATGGTGCATATGAAATGCCATCCATCACTAAACCAAAAGCCCATACTTTTTCATAGCCAATCTCGCGCACCTGTTTTGCGAAAACATTCATCAGGAAACCCACAAGCAGCATCATCACCGCAAAAATCAGTTCGATAAGTGCAAAGACTTCCAATCCTTTGCCCAAGACATTTTTAATCAGCACAGGCGTTGCTACAACGGCAGCGCCCATTAGAAACAAATTATTGAGTGAGGTAATGAGCAGGATATTTCGCAGTGCCACATTGTGGCTAAGTCGCATGAGACTATTTTTTGTATCGGCAAGAATTTTTTCGAAGTTCGCGCGTCCTGCATTTGGCGGCGATAGCGTGCGAATTGCCCAGATAAACGCGTAAGAGATGAAAAATGTGACGGATGTAATGCCAAAGAGATGAACTGGTTGCATCAGGCTTGCCAGCACCCCTACAGCCAAAGGCGCTACCAGAAATGCAATCTGCTCGGACGTCTGCACCAGCGAATTGGCTTTGAGCAGCGCCACTTCTCGCTCGTAGGTTGTCCCCGTTACCAGTTCAGGAATCATGGCATTGCGTGCTGGCACAAAGAAGGCACTAAACCCTGAAATTGCAAAGGCAATCAGCCCCAGCCACAGCGCACTGAGTTGATTAAACGCCGCTAAGGCAGGAATCAGCAAGACCAACGCACCGCGCATCAAGTCTGAAATTAGCATCACCGTCCGGCGAGATGTGCGGTCAATATATGCTCCTGCAAAGAGCCCAAATAAGAGGATTGGTAAGTAGCTTGACATTTGTACCAGCCCTGCCGCCATACTGCTGCCTGTAAGGTCCAGTGCCAAAAAGGGTAGCGCCATCAGAAAAAGTGACTCTCCAAATTTAGCGACAATCTGCCCCGACCATAGCAAGCCTAAGTTGCGATTGATAAATATGGTCGTAAGTAAGGTGCTCATAGCATTTAGCCGATTCTCGTTAAAAGCGGCAATATACGCCATACAGCTTGCTTTTCCTTTCAAATCAAGGGTGTTTTGCCGATGCCTTGTTTCAGAGATGTTTGCACAAAGGGTCTTACCGCCGCACTCTTCGTCTGAGAGAAAAATTTGTATCTTCTTATGGTTACAAAACAGCAAGTCCTTCTTAAGATTCTTAAGATGTTTGCCGTTTCCTATAGTTTTTTCCAATCCTAACCTACCGAAAAGGAGTAACACACTATGGCTCTCAAAGTTGGCATCAACGGCTTCGGTCGCATCGGTCGGCTGGTGTTTCGTGCACTGGCAGAAGAAGGTCATTTGGGCAAAAACATTGATGTGGTTGCTGTCAATGACCTTGTCCCTGCTGATAACTTGGCTTACCTCTTGAAGTATGATTCTACGCAAGGGCGATACAGAGGCACTGTTCACAGTGAAAAATCTAATCCTTCATTAGCCGAAGATGATACATTGGTCGTTGATGGTCATAAAATCAAGTGCCTTGCCATCAAAGAAGGTCCTGCGGCTATGCCATGGAAAGATTTGGGTGTAGATATCGTCGTTGAATCTACGGGACTTTTCACGGATGCGGAAAAAGCCAGAGGGCACATTACTGCTGGGGCAAAAAAGGTCATTATCTCGGCACCAGCAAAAGGTGAAGACATTACCATCGTCATGGGCGTCAATCACGAAAAGTACGATGCCGCAAAGCACTCGATTATCTCTAATGCCAGTTGCACCACCAACTGTCTTGCACCTATGGTTCATGTTTTGCTCAAAGAAGGCTTCGGCGTGGAAGAAGGCTTAATGACCACGGTTCATTCCTACACAGCCACGCAAAAGACCGTCGATGGTCCTTCCAAGAAAGATTGGAAAGGCGGGCGCTCGGCGGCTATCAACATCATTCCGTCTACAACAGGTGCTGCCAAAGCCGTCGGATTAGCCATTCCTGAAGTTAAAGGCAAACTTACTGGCATGAGCTTCCGCGTGCCTACGCCTACGGTCTCCGTGGTCGATCTTACCGTGCGCACGGTCAAAGAAACCAGCTACAAGGAAATCTGTGCCGCCATGAAGCATGCCAGTGAAACTTACCTGAAAGGTATTATGGCTTACACCGAAGATGAGGTTGCTTCCACTGACTTTATCCACGACCCACACTCCTGCATTTTCGATGCAGGTTCTGGCATTGAGCTCAACAGCCGATTCTTCAAGCTCATTGGATGGTACGATAACGAATGGGGCTACTCTCACCGTGTTGTTGACCTTATCAACTATATTGCCAAAGACTAAAATTTTGCATGTTGGAGGAGCGGCTTTGCCACAGGTAGAGCCGCTTTGTTTTTGCAGCTCACCATGTATGCTGCGCAATCGCTTGCTCAATCAAGGTTCGGTAGTAGTTGGGCTTTTCGACTAACCCACCACAGAGCTTGAGCGGCAAGTGAGCTTGTGCCGTCTTTTTTTTCAATAGCCCCACAAAATCTGCGACGCATTGAGCCTCGGTTTCAAGAATAGCCCGTGCCGTCGGGTTGCCTTTTGCGGCGAGTGCAACTATCTGCGGCGCCAGCGTTTGCACTTGAAACTGCTCTTGGTAGACTTTTCTCAGCGTGTCCTCACGGTCTTTGAACTGGCGATGCATGGCTTTGCGAAAGTGCTCATCTTCAAAGAACCCATCTAAGAGTCGCAAGTATTGCCATAGCGCACGAAGACCGATTGCCATGCCACTACCACAATCGCCTATCCATCGTCCGTAACCGCCTACCCTTAGCCGTTTTCCATCAATTTTTGCGGCAAATACCGAACCTGTGCCCAAGACGGCAATCATGCCATCTTGATTGGGAAAGTGCAATTCAAGTTGCAACTCCCAATCGTTCATCAGGTGAATGGTTTTGTTTTTGAAGGTGGCTTTGGTGCGCAGTTTTTCTTCTAAGGCGTGCCTTTCGGTTTCATCTGACAGTCCTGCCAGCCCTATCAGTATGGTGTGGTCGGACGAGTGTTTGGCTGTTTGCGTCAGTGTTTTTAGGATGTGCGCCTGCTGACCGATTTGCACATTGAAGTTGCCTGCTACGCATTTTACCAAACGCATTTTGCCTTTGTCGGTCTGCTTCCAAACTTTTAGAGCTGTGCCGCCTCCATCTACAATGAGCATGAGTAGATTTTTGTCTGCTTTGACTTCGACTGCTGTTGATGCACGCTTGCGCTGAGCTCACCGGCAAGTTATGCTTTCATTTCTTCTGTGGCTCTGCCTTTGGCTTTGTGATTTATTTTCCGCGCAATGCTCGCAGTTGTGCTAAGCGGTTGCCGTTGTAAATCTTGCGGTTAAAGGTATTGCCTTTGCACGGGTTAGATGCCTCTTCATGCTGTGGAATGGGCTCGCCGTAGAGGTCACATACATGTGTCGCGATGTTGTAGTTGTTGCAAAATGGACATGCGGCGGCAATGTGAATATGCACAATAGTTTTTGTGCTGGTATCGCGCCAAGCTTGTTTTGCCCATTCTGGTGCTGGCGAATGAGTATGGTCCGTGTTGGTCGGATAGCTTTGCGGGCGCTCTAATGCGGCAGCGTCGCGGCGAGAAAACTGAAACATAGAACTACATCGGTTTTGATTTCTGATACATCTCGAAGAGAGTGGCTCTTCTTGAAGTGGGAACTTAGGCATTTTCGTTTGGATACGCAATCACACCATGCTTCTGCGCTTTACTTTTGCCACACATTGCCATGATTTTGAATAGGGCGTGTAGCTTTTGCATATTTGCAACAATTTTTCTCAACTCTTCAATCATCAATCACAAAGGAGCACCTCATGTACCGCAGCTGTCTGACCAACCTACACATTTGCAAAGCCAATTGCTGCAAGAACGGCGTTTGGGTAGATGCTCAAGAAGCCCAAGAAATTGAGCGTCTGGTGCTTGCCAGCCCAGAGCTTGCTGACCTTCATGGCAAAGTTTTATGGAGCGAAGAAGATGAAGACCCTGATTACTTTCCTTCAGGCAAAGGTGTAGGAACAGCGCTTCAGACACCTGACGGACCCTGCATTTTTTTAGGCAGTGACTACAAATGCCGCATCTACAAGTTTCGCCCTCACTTCTGCGCTGACTATCCCATGATGCATCCTGTGGCAAGTAGCACAAAGCCAATTTTGATTGACAACATGTTTGAGTCTATGCCAGAGTGCATTTATCACGATATGCTTCGCGCCACCCAAAAATCTATTGAGGAAGAAAAAGCTGAAGCTGGAAAGGCTTCCTCTTCATGACCGACGCAAGTATCGTGTATATGTGCTGCTATTTCAAGCGGAGAGCCCAGATTTAACAGTTAGGGTTTGCACGCGGCGCAATTTCTTGCGCGGTGCCAGCTCGCTTTCATAGACACGCTTGACGCCATCGCCAAGTGATTTTTCAATATCGCGGATATTGGAGACAAGCCGCATCATGCCTTGAATTTCAACTGAAGCCGCTTGGTCTGTGCCCCACATGGCGCGGTCCAGAGTGATATGGCGCTCGACAAATGTTGCGCCTAATGCCACAGCTGCCCAAGTTGGTGCCAGACCAGTTTCGTGTCCAGAGTAGCCAATCGGGCACATCGGATACTTTGCTTTCAGCGTGTGAATCACGCGCAAGTTTAGTTCCTCGGGTGGACAGGGATATGTGGATGTAGCGTGTGCAATCAGCAAATTGTCTGTGCCTAAGAGTTCTACGGCGGCTTCGATTTCTTCCATGGTCGACATGCCTGTGGAGAGAATGATGGGTTTGCCTGTCTGGCGCACTTTGCGCAGCAGGTCAGCATCGGTCAGTGATGCGGAGGCAATTTTGTAGCATGGTGGGTCGAACTGCTCAATAAAGTCGACGGCGACTTCATCCCAGCATGAGGCAAACCACATAATGCCACGCTCTTTGCAATGGCGGTCAATTTCAGTGTATTCTTCTTTGCTAAATTCTACCTTATGGCGGTATTCAATGTAGGTCAGGCGTCCCCATGGCGTATCGCGCTCAAGATGCCATTGGTCTTTGGGCACGCACAGTTCGGGTGTGCGCTTTTGAAACTTGACGGCGTCGCAACCAGCTAAAATTGCCCCATCAATGAGTTTTTTGGCTAACTGAACTGAGCCATTGTGATTAATGCCAATTTCAGCTATCACGAATACGGGCTCGCCATCACCGACTTTGCGATGCCCAATTTGAACTGTTGCCATAGCTTTTGGATTGATTTAGTGTTCCTCTGTTGTCCCTTGTCTTTTGAGCACTGCGCTTAGAGCAAGTCTATGCAAGTTAGCTCTTTTTTACTTAAAGTTTGCCAATTCTTGCTTGATTTGGTCAATGACTTTGACGGGTGTTGGGTCAATGTTGCTCATCAGCGCAAGGTAGTAGCTTGTCCAATCGCCCAGCAAGACAAGTGAGAAGATGCGTGTCAGCAGCGAATTGCCTTCGCTTTCTACATGAGAGATGTTCTTTGCATACTTTTTGATGACGAGGTTAGTTACCTTCATTCGCAGGGCGGTGCGTGGGTGGTCGTCTCGGTCATGCAGGAAAATCACGTGCAGACGCTTGAGCAAATTTTCATTGAGTTTCCATCCTACCAATTCATTGTGATTGAGTTCGGGCAAGATGTTGGAATAGGCTAAGGTCTTAGCATTTTCGCAGATTTGTCCTTTCCAGCGTGTGCCTACCGCGCTGGTGAAGTCGTCGCTGGTGTAGATGATGGGCATTTTGCCGATTGACTTGCGTGCCAATTCAAGTGCCAAATTGTTTTCATCTTTGAAATCGGCATAGCGTGCCGAAGTTTCTTTCAGATATGCACTAGTTTCTTTGATGGCGTCGCTTTTGTCGGTGGTGAATCCAAATTCTGTGAAGATGCGCAGCATGGCAGAAAACATGAAGCCTACGGCGGTGCGCGGCGGAAATCCTTCTGGCACTTTGAGTGTATAATGCCCAAACGACTTTGCGATGTTCATCACTTCGCCGCCAGAGGTTACGCAGCAGATTTTTGCCTTTTTCTGAATGGCATTTTGGTAAGCCGAGAGTGTCTCTTCGGTGTTGCCCGAATAGGATGAAATCAGCACGAGTGTGGTATCGTCCACAAATTCAGGCAGGGTGTAATTGCGATTGACCAGCACGGGCACTGGGCATTCATCGCTGAGGTAGGTGCGCAATAAGTCGCCACCGATGGCAGAACCGCCAAGCCCAGCGATGACCACGTTTTTAATGCGTTCTTTGCGTGGGCGCGAGCGCGCATTGAGCGTCTCAAACTCTGTTTCGAACTGCATATACAAATTTTGCAGTTTCTCGCGCATTTCGCTGCGGTCGCATTTCTCAATGAGTCTTGCCGAGATTCTTTCCATTATTGCGTCTATGAGAGAAAAGACGTTTGAGCATTGCTTTTGCAAGGTCGAGATCTTCTGGCGTTGTAATCTTGAGATTATGATAGCCAGTCTCAAAAATTTTGATGCACTGTTCAGGAAAAAACTTCTCGATTAAAGCGGCATCATCGGTTGCATAGAATCCATTTTGTTTGGCTTGTCGGTGTGCGGCAATAATGCGTTCAGCCCAGAAGCCTTGTGGCGTTTGCACTTGCATGAGTGCCTCACGGTCGAGTGTTTCAGCAAAGCATTGGTGCACGGTATCAATTCGTTTGATGCTATCTTTCAATTTGGTTGCTGGCACAGCCGCCCCGAATGTCAAAGCTAATTTTGCAATCCCGTCGATTTCATTTGGTTGAATCAAGGGTCTGGCGCCATCATGGATGAGCATGACGGTCTTTGTTTGCTTGTTCTGACTGACTCTATCTGTTTGTGCAGCCAGCCATTCTATGGCATTGTAAATGGAATCTTGCCGTTCTTTGCCGCCCTCCAGCACCGTCCACACTTTTGAGAACCCATGGCGCGCCACCAGCTTACGAAGCCGTTTGATGTCCTCTGACCTTGCGGCAATTACCACACGTTGAATGGTCTTTGCCTCTTCAAAAGCTTTTAAGGTATAGTAAATCACCGGGTATCGTCCCAGCCGAAGATACTGCTTACTCTCACCTGACTTGAGCTTCATGCGTTTGCTCAATCCACCTGCGGCAATGATGGCATATCCGCGCATGGCTTCCCCATAGAAGGTTGAGTAGGTTCCCCTCAGTAAATCAGCATGGCATCACCATACGCCAGAAACTTGTAACCTGTTTTTAAGGCTTGTTTGTAGGCCTTCATCAGAAAGTCGTGCCCTGCAAACGCACTGACTGCCATGAGCAACGTGGTTTCAGGCTGCTGAAAATTCGTGATGAGCATATCGACCACCTTGAAGTCGTAGGGCGGATAGATGAACTTATCGGTCCAACCCTCACCGAACTTGATTCGCCCTTCGACGGTAGCATTGGCTTCTATGACACGCAAGACCGTTGTGCCTACTGCTACAATGCGTCCAGACCGCTCGGTTTTCACTTCGTTAATGCGCTGTGCCGTAGAATAAGGCAGATTATAGTATTCGGACTCCATTTTATGCTTGGAAATATCTTCGACTTCGACCGGGCGGAAGGAGCTCAAGCCCGGGTGCAGCGTTAGTGAAAGAATCTCTACCCCTTTGCGTTTAATTTTGTTGAGCAATTCTATGGTAAAGTGCAAGCCCGATGCGGGTGCTGCCACGGCGCCAGGGACGCGCGCATAGACGGTTTGATAGCGCTGCTTATCTTTTTCATCAGGCTCGCGCTTGATATATGGCGGAATTGGCATATGACCGATGCGCTCCACGACTTGAAAGATGTCCACTTCTGGATTAAGGAAGCGAATGGTTCGCCCGCGTGAGGTGGTGTTATCGACCACTTCAGCCACAAGGTCTTCTGGGAAATAAATTTTATTCCCCACACGCACTTTCCGTGCGGGTTCCACTAACACATCCCACAGCCCAGCCTGCTTATTGAGCTCACGCAGCAGAAAGACCTCAATTTTTGCAGATGTTTTTTCTTTGTGACCATACAACTTGGCTGGGAAGACCTTGGTATCATTGACAACCAGCACATCGCCTTTCTGCAAGTAGTCCACGATGTCAGTAAATTTTGCGTCAGTGATGGTCTTTTTGCGCCGGTCCAGCACCATGAGTTTGCATTTATCGCGCGGCTCTTTTGGTACAGTGGCAATTGCGCTTTTTGTAAGAGCGTAACGAAATTCAGAGAGTCTCATTCTCGATGATAATGGTTTTAATGTGCACCCTTCTTAGTGAACTTCTGATAGAGGAGAATCTCTCACTGACTCATGTGTATTTGGAGGCTCTGTGTTTGCCAGTTTTTGCTCATATATGTTGCACCGCGTTGGTAAAGCTGTCCTTAGGTGTGCGAGCCTTTTCTTCAAAAAAGGGCAAAATATATGAAAAAACTAAGCGCATTGCAAGTTCTGCTTTCGCTAAAGCCTAATGGCACCTATGCCGCATATTAGAGCCCAGAGTTGAAGGCACGCTCATGAGACTCATGCTCTCCGTTTCATCTCTTTAGATAGGATTATTTTTTCCCTAAAAAAATCTGGATGCTTTTCTATTTTATGCGTTCCTAAAAACGAGCACATCTTAGCACATCTTTTGATGAATCGCTGTTTCTTTTTGGTTTTCGTATTCTCCTGCGTTGCCATTGCATATAGCCAAACGCCTTCAACACCAAGTGCAGATGAGCGACGCAGCTCTCTCATGCGCAATTACTTTTCGGCATTTGGCACTCAAGGACAAAGTTCACTTGAGCGTTTGAATGCACTTAGCCTTGCACCTGAATCGTTTCAAAGTTTGCCGCTGGAGGAAGCCATCAATCCTGACGAGTATGTTTTGAGTGCTGGCGACGTGCTTGAAGTCAATATCTTTGGCAGCGTGCCGATTACCCTTCGCAGCATGATTTCGCCCGAAGGCATGCTTTCGCTTAGAACCATTGGAATTTTTGAGGCAAAAGGTAAGTCCCTTACCGAGCTTAAAAGAGAGCTGGAGCAAGCCGCCATGCGTCAGTATAAGATGTCAAGTCTTGGGCTATCGCTCTACCAACCTCGTTCGTTTTTTGTGATGGTCTCTGGGGCAGTCTCACAGCGCGGACAGCAAGTGGCTACGGCTTTAGACCGTGTCGATAAGGTTTTCTATTTGGCTAATGCACAAGGTCCGCCGCCACCTGATGCGGCTCAACTGACGGCTCGCCGACTCTACCCCGAAACGCCAACCCCGCTGAAAGCCTCGCTACGCAACATTACCCTGCGCCACCGCGATGGCACCACCGAGCCAGTGGACCTCATTCGCTACTTCATGACTGGCGACCGACGCTTTAATCCGCGCCTACGCGAAGGCGATGTGATTGAAGTGCCTAACCTACAGCCCGAGAACATGGATTTGGTTGGCATTGATGGCGCCGTGCAATTGCCCGCCCTCTACGAATACTCGCGCTACGATAGCCTTTCGACGCTCTATAAAATTGCTTTAGGTGCTACCAAACATGCCGACTTGGAGCATGTACAAATCACGCGCCTGCAGAATGGACAATTCGAGCGACTGACTTGCAATCTGGCAGACATCTTGGCAGGCAAAGCCCCCGATGTGCCGCTCCTGCCCCACGACCGCGTGCAAGTGCGCTTGAAATCTTTTTCTCGAATTGGTAATGTCAGTGTGCGTGGTGCGGTGGTCTATCCCGGATTCTTTGCCATTGAGTCGCAGAAGACAACGCTCAAAGACGTCATTGCGATGGCAGGCGGCTTTACGCCTGAGGCTCAACTTTCCGCCGCACGCATTTTCCGGCGCCCTAAGTCCGATGAAGGTGTACCCCTCCCTGCCAGCGTGCCTCCAGACCTTGACTTTATTCGCCAGCAGCTCATTCGCACCGGCGACCTTGATGCCGAAGAAATCGCTAACTTCAATCTCGAGTTTGGCACGCGCCGCAACTATGTCTCAGCAGATTTTCGCGCCATTTTTAATAACCAAAACCGTGATATTGTGCTCGAAGATGGCGACCTGATTATTGTGCCACGCGATGCGGGCACCGTCTATGTGTTTGGACAAGTTGCCAATCCCGGCTACATCCAGTATGTTCCCGGACGAACCTGCAAAGAGTATATTGCTTTAGCCGGTGGCGAAACCAACGAATCCACTGGCGATATTCGCATCCTTAAAGCGGGAAGTTATGAGTGGAAATTTCCACACGAGACCGCTGTGGAATCAGGAGATTGGATTTTTGTGCCCAAAAAATTTCAAAAGACATTTGCGCAACAAATGGCTGAAATTACGCCCGTGGTAAGCATTATCTCCACGCTGGCGACGCTTGCTCTGCTGATTTTTCAAGTTTTTCGGCAACCGTGAACATGCCATGCAACGCACATTGGCTTTGAATTCTGATGCAGACCAAGAGGCTAAACTTTTAACTACAAACGCATGACAGAGCCGCAACCCAGTTCAGCTAAGCCCTCAACCAGCACAACATCTGGAGCAGTAGGCTCATTTGCGCTCACGGAGCATGAGCGGGCAGACAATGGCTACGCCCCTTCCCGATTCATGGAATATCTGAATGTGATTTATCCGTGGCGCAAGTTTATCGTCATCGGAACACTTTTTGCCACACTGGTTGCAACCGTAGTGAGCTTTCTTTTGCCAGAGTGGTACAAGTCTTCTGCGACCATCTTAGTGCCTCCTCAAAGTGATTTGGTGGGTCTTACTCGACTGTTGGGCGGCGCAACTGGATTTGGTAGTAACCTTGGCAGTGCCGCTGAGAGTGTGTTTGGCAAAAGCAAGACCGCCGACGACATTGACCGTTACGAAGCTATCTTCGATAGCCGCCGCTTGCGCCTTGCCGTTATCGAAAAATTTGACCTCATCAAGCAGTATGAATTCGACTCTCCCTCTACAAAAGAGCCCCTGAAAAAAACTCTCGAAGAATTGGACAAAAACCTCATCTTTAAAAACAACCGCAATCATACCGTTACCATCACCGCCTACTTCAAAGGCGATTCGGTGAAGGCGGCAGAAATGGTCAATTACGTCATTGCGCTCATTGATTCGATCAATCGTGAACTTGCCACTGAAAACGCACGCTATCAACGCAAGTTTATTGAACGGCGATATGCTGAAGCACAAGCTGAACTTAAAGCCGCTGAAGAACGGCTCAATGCTTTTCAGAAAACCTACCGTGTGGGTGAGGTGCGCGAGCAAGTCAAAGCCAGCTTAGAAGCCTCCGCACAAATTGAAGCCTTAGCCGTTCAAAGCGAAGTGGAGTATAATGTGCTGCGCAAAAGCCTCGGTGATTTTCATCCCGAAGTCTTGCAAGCACGCGACAAAGCCACTGAACTTCGGCGTCAAGCCAAAAAGTTTGAGCTTGGCGGACTCTCTTCCGACTTGATTATCCCACTTGCCAAAATGCCTGACCTTGGCATGGAGTATCTTCGTCTATATCGCGATGTGATGCTACAGACAAAAATCGTCGAGTTTTTGGTGCCACAATACGAGCAAGCCAAATTGCAAGAAGCACGCGACACGCCGACACTGCTTGTGCTCGATAGAGGCTATGTGCCAGAATGGAAAGACAAGCCCAAACGCCTGCTCATCATTCTGGGCGGATTTTTTGTCGGGCTCTTGCTTTCACTGTCACTGGTTATTCTTCAGCATGAGCTGGATAAATTTTCTCGTGAGCCATGGTTCCAACTTCTCCGCAAGATGTTCAGCCTACGCTGACTCTGCGCCGTCAGCTTTTGCTCTATGTGGCACTCTTTGCACTGATACTGATTTTGGGCGCCGTGGCTTATGTCCAGACCATTTTGCCACTTTTGATTGCTGGTGCTATTGTCGCCATCGGTTTTTTTCAAGTTCTTTCTTTTCGTGCGCTTTTTCTGTTGCTACTCTTGCTCTTCTTTCTCATTAGCCCAGCAATTCCTGTATCTGAAAAACATTTCAGCAAACCTATCAGCGGCGGCGGATTTTTTCTGCAAGATGCCGTGCTGCTTCTGCTCTTTGGCAGAGCTCTTTTTGATTACTTCAACGCACCGCGAGCATTACAGCCTTTTCGCTCCACGCTCCTTGAACAAATTTTCGCCCTCTATGTTGCTGTCAATCTGGCATCGGCTGTGTATGGCGCCCTCAACGGCAATACGCCAACTTACCTTTTAGGCGATGTGCGAGATTTTTTTTACTTCCTACTTTTTTGGGTCTATCTGCACTATTTCAAAAGCGAAGCTGACCTTGATTTTGCTTTCACCGCCCTCATTGTCGTTGGGTTTATTTTCGCTGCCATTAGCCTTGCTGATGACTTTCTGATTCGCAACTTTGTGCGCTATAACTCTGGCATTTCATTTT
>Ga0308417_1001147_pt1 | contig 18469 bp, 15 predicted proteins | sample HotsprSampleOS65_FD_203528 | JGI IMG/M metagenome (GOLD analysis project Ga0308417, IMG submission 203528) | Hot spring phototrophic mat microbial communities from Octopus Spring, Yellowstone National Park, Wyoming, United States - 20090730_OS65 ... | reverse complement strand
GTGGGGCTGATGGAGATTGAGTATTAAATCCGCTATCCCGCGCTAGCCGTCGGGCTAAAGCCCTCGGCCAGGCGAGGCGAAGCCCGCCTGCGCGGGCTGTAAATGACCTTTTTTGGAGTAGACTCAAAACGTCCTGGTTGTTAGGGAAAGTATCCCGCCATCCAAATGAAAGTTCCGTCATGCTGCCGCTCCTGCGCACCAAAACCGTCATTCCCCCCACGCGCCCTCGACTGGTGGAACGTCCGCGCCTGCTGGAACGAATGCGCGCCGGAACAGGGCGCGCTCTGACGCTCCTCACTGCCCCGGCAGGATTCGGCAAAACGACCCTGGCGGCGAACTGGGCGCAGCACGGCGAAATGCCGGTGGCCTGGCTCTCGCTCCAACCCGCCGACCGTCCGCGCGAGCGATTTCTCTCCTACGTGATTCAAGCCCTGCAAACCATTGCGCCCCACCTCGGGCAGACCTCGCTCGCCCTCATGCAAGGCGGCGCACCCGAGGGCGTCCTGTTTGCGCTGGTCAACGACCTGGCCGGGATGGAATCCGACTTTGCGCTGGTCCTGGACGATTATCACAGCGCTGAAAGCCCCGAAAGCAACCAGATCCTGAACTTCCTGCTCGAAAACCGCCCGGCAGCCTTTCACCTGGTCGTGGTCAGCCGCACCGCGCCCGAACTCAACCTGGCCCGCCTGCGCGCCCTTGACCAGATGGTTGAAATCACAACCGCCGATTTGCGCTTCACTGAGAGTGAGGTGCGTGATTTTCTTGAAACCAGCATGGACTTGTGCCTGTCGTCCGAAGCGTTGGAGCGGCTGAATCAATCCACTGAAGGCTGGGCGGTTGGGTTGCAACTGTTCGCCCTGGCCCTGGCGCACCAGCCCGACGCCTGGCAATCCCTGGCCGGGCAGGAACACATCTTCGACTACCTGGCTGAGGAAGTCCTGCGCCGCGAACCGCCCGAAATCCAGCAATTCCTGAAAATCACGGCCCTGTTCGACCGGTTTTGCGTTTCGTTGTGTGAACATATTTTCGCTATCCTGCCGCCTGGCGATACATCTCCGAAGCAGGCGAAAGAACTCATTGCCCACATCGAACGCGCCAACCTGTTCCTCGTCCCCCTCGATTCGACCTGGTATCGCTACCACGCCCTGTTTACCGACTTCCTGCGCAAGCAATCCCTGAGCGAAATTGAAGGGCAGGCCGCCTTGCTCTACCGAGCTGCCTCCAACTGGTTCGAGCAAAATGGATTGCTCAACGACGCCATTCACTACGCTGTCCACGCCGCCGACTACGAACGCGCTGCGGACCTGCTCGAAACCCGTTACCGCGACCTGATTCTGCGTGGCGAACAGGCCGCCATCCGCGAGTGGATGTCCGTTTTGCCTCCCGAATTGCTCGAGACGCGCCCACGCCTGTGGCTGGCGCAGGGTTGGACGCACCTCGTCAGCCTCGACACCGCCCGCGCCGTCGAGTGCGCCGCCAAAACGGAGTCGCTGCTCCCTGCTGAGAAAGCGGCTGACAATCTGCGTGGCGAAGCCAGAGCCCTGCGCATCATGAGCCGCGTCTTTGCTGGTCAGCCTGCCGCTGCGGATGAAATCTCCGAAGCCTTCATCCTCATCTCGGAGAAAGACGATTTCCTGCACAGCCTGCTGCACTTCAACCTCGGCCTGCATCACGTCATGGAAGGCCAGACCGCCCGGGCGGTCGAAGCCTTCACCGAAACCCTGCGCCTAGCTTCAGGATTGCCTCTCCCGCTCGTCTCCATCATGGCTGGGGTGCAGTTGGGCGAAACCCGCCAGATGCGCGGCGCGCTGGGATTGGCCGAACGCGGATTCCTGCAGGTCATCCAATATACCCGCCGCGCCCTCGGCGAGCATACCTTCCTGCTTGGCATGCCCTACATCAGTTACGCCGAACTCCTGCGCGAGCAAAACCGTTTCGACGAATCCATCCGCTACGCCGAACAGGGCATCGCTTACTGCCACGCCTGGCAGCCGGTCGCCAGCATGGATGGACACATCACCCTGGCCCGCTTGCTGGCCACCCAAAACCGCTGGGAAGAGGCCTTCGACCACCTCGAAAGCGCTATGCAGGAGACCGAAGCCAGCGTCTCGGTGCTGGATGATGCCATCGTCGCCCTGCACATGGCTCGCCTGTCGCTTTTGCGGGGCGACCTGCCGCGCGCCAGACAGATCATCTGCGCCTATGAGTTGGACAAGGTCGGCGCAAAAACTTACTACCTTTTGTGGGAAACGACCCAACTCGTGCTTTTGCGCGCCAAAGCAGCGGAACTCATTGCCGACTCTGGACCCTTCAATGTCAATCGGGACAGGACTGCCTCGTCATTAATCGCATCCATCTCCTCGCTGGCGGAAGAAGCCGAACGCCGCGAGCGAGTCACATCCGCTATCGAAGCCCTGACTCTGCGCTCGTACGTGTTCCACGCCGTCGGGGATCATCCCGCTGCCGCCGAAAGCCTCTCGCATGCCCTGACGCTCGGCGCGCAGGGTGGCTATGTGCGCATCTTCGCCGATGAAGGCCAGCCGCTGCTCCACCTGCTCGAACAATACCGCCCCCAACTCCGCGCTCCCCGTGCCTGCATCGATCAGATCCTGGGCATTTTACGCCAGGAACATGCGCGCTACGCACCACGCACTGCGCACACTGCTCCTCCCGCTGACACCATTCCCCTCACCCGCCGCGAACTCGACATCCTGGCCCTTGTGGCCGCCGGCAAAAGCAACCAGGAAATCGCCGCCGAGCGCGTACTGACCGTTAACACCGTCAAGAAACACGTCGCCAACATCCTCGCCAAACTCGGCGTCGCCAACCGCACCCAGGCGGTCATGCTGGCGAAGAAATCCGGGTGGATTGAATAGAAATACTCCTTTTCTACTCCTTTCGAGCGCCGACAAAACCATCCCCGAGGCGTATGCTGATGTGGAGTACGGCGGTTTGCCGCTTTCGCCACGGCAATCCATTGCACTCCAAAAGCACGCGAGAGGACGCCTATGAACCTGATTGAACTCACCTCCGTCACCAAATCCTTCCAAACCGATGCCGGCCCTTTCCTGGCGCTCAAAGACATCAACCTGCGCGTCGAAGCAGGCGAATTCGTCGCCATCATCGGCAAATCGGGCAGCGGCAAAACCACCCTGATTAATATGATCACCGGCCTCGACCGCCCCTCCAGCGGCGAGATTCGGGTCGCCGGCGTGGAAGTCCACAAATTGGGCGAAAACGCTCTGGCTGCCTGGCGCGGACGCACCATCGGCGTCGTCTTCCAGTTCTTCCAACTCCTGCCCACCCTGACCGCCCTCGAAAACGTCATGCTGCCAATGGACTTCTGCGCCACCCCGGCCTTTCAAGAGCGCCGCGCCCGCGCCATGGAATTGCTGTCCCTGATGGAAATCGAGGGCCATGCCCACAAACTGCCGGCCAGACTCTCCGGCGGACAGCAGCAACGTGTGGCAATCGCCCGCGCCCTGGCTACCGACCCGCCCATCCTGGCTGCTGATGAACCGACCGGCAACCTCGACTCGAAAACCGCCGCCGCCGTCTTTGCCATGTTCGAGCGCCTGGCCGGGCTGGGCAAAACCATTCTCATGGTCACCCACGACCCCGACCTGGCGCGCCGCGCTGAGAGACAGCTGCATATTGCCGATGGGGTGATTGTGAATGATGTGAAGGAGCACCTATGACCCGCTGGATAAAAGTTTTCCGCGACCTGTGGAACAACCGCGCCCGCACCAGCCTGGTGATTCTCTCCATCGCTGTCGGCGTCTTTGCGATTGGGATGATTGCTGCGGCGCACGAATCCCTCACCCGTTCACTCAACGTCCAGTATGCCGCCCTGCGTCCCGCCGACGCCATCCTGCTGACCGAGCCGCTGCTTGACAGGGATTTCATCGAAGGAATCCGCAGCATACGCGGCGTGGAAGCCGCCGAAGGCCGCCGCGCCCTGGCGTTGCGCATCTCACTGGATGGACAGGGCGAAACCTGGCGCGACCTGACCCTCTATGCCCTGCCCGATTACGACGACCAGCGTTTGTTCCTGGTCCGAAAGCAAGATGGAATCTGGCCCCCCCAAAAGGGCCAGGTATTGCTCGAACGCGCTTCGCTGGACTATCTGGGCCTTGAACCCGGCGACCGGATTCTGGTCAAAGCCCCTAATGGCCGCCAGCTCCATCTCACCGTCACTGGCCGCGCCCACGATCTGTACCGCATCCCACCCGTCATCGAAGGCTGGATTTACGGCTACGTCAGCCTGGACACCATTCGCTGGATGGGCGAAGCCGAAGGCTCCAACGAAGTGTATCTCAAGGCCAGCGACCCGGCCCACATCCGTGCCGTTGCCGACCGGGCGGCGGGGCGCATCGAAGGCCAGGGATTGCCCGTTTACCAGAAGACGCTGCCCAGGCCCGGCGAACACCCGCTCAACTTCATCATTGATACCATGCTGATCCTGCTCGGCCTGCTGGCGGCCCTGTCCATGTTCCTGAGCGCCCTGCTGGTCATCAACGTCATCTCCGCGCTCATCGCCCAGCAGGAAAAGCAGATTGGCATCATGAAAGCCATCGGCGCGCGCTCCTGGCAGGTCGTTTGCCTGTATTTCGGCATGGTGCTGATCCTCGGCCTGCTGGCCTGCCTGCCCGCCATCCCGCTCAGCGTGGTTGGCGCCCGCGCCCTGACCGCCTTTGTAGCGGGGTTGATTAACTTCGACCCGCCTCAGGTGGAGTTCACCCTCGAAGCGCTGATTCTGCAATTAGGAGTCGGGCTACTGGTTCCGCTGCTCGCCGCCGCGCCCGCCATCTTAACCGGGACCAGGGTTTCCCCCGCCAGAGTCCTGAGCGAGTACGGCATCAGCCAGGTCTGGGTCGGGGCCGGTCTGCTCGACAGCCTCCTGCGCCGCTTTCCCCGTCTTACCCGCGACATCCTGCTGGCGCTGCGCAACCCCTTCCGCAAGCGCGGGCGGCTGCTCCTGTCGCTCGTTACGCTGACCTTCGCGGGCGCGGTCTTTATGGCAATTGTCAACCTGCAAGCCTCGCTCAACGGCGCGCTCAACCAGATGCTCGGCTTCTGGCGCTACGACGCCTGGCTCATCGTGGATGACTACGCCCCCGCCGGGCGGTTGGTGAACGAAGCCATGTCCGTGCCGGGCGTGCGCCATGCCGAAGCCTGGGGCTTCACCATCGGGCGCGCCATCCGCCCTGACGGCAGCGAAAGCGACAACCTGTACCTGCTGGCCCCGCCCGCCGGAACCCCCCTGCTCGACCCGCCCATCATTGCCGGGCGCGGTCTCCAGCCAGGCGACAGCGACGCCATCCTGGTCACACCCGGCCTGCTCGCCAACGAACCGACCCTGCGCCTGGGCGGACCGATAACCGTCAAAATCGAAGGCCGCGAACAGACCTACACCATCGTTGGCGTGATGAACATGATGGGCAACAGCACCATCGGCTACTTCACCGTCATGGATTACGCCGCCTACGCCCGCCATGTCCGCGAACCGAACCGCGCCAACGCCATCATCCTGACCCTCGACCCCGGCAGCCTCGAGCAGCAGCGCGCCATCGCCAGCGCCGTCGAGACGCGCTACGACCGCGCCAACCTGCGGGTCATCTCCAACTTCCTGATTGCCGAGGAACGCCAGGAAATCGACGGCGCGTTCGGCATCATTGTCGCCCTGCTGATGGTCATGACCCTGGTGCTCGCGGCAGTCGGCGGTCTGGGGCTGATGGGGACAATGAGCCTGAACGTCATCGAACGCACCCGCGAAATCGGGGTCATGCGCGCCTATGGAGCCTCCAGCACGGCAGTCTTTCGCATCGTCATTCTCGAAGGCCTCTTGATTGGAATGCTGAGCTGGATACTGGCGATTGGCCTGTCGCTGCCCCTCAGCGTTTTCCTGGCTCACAACATCGGTGTGGCGTTTCTGGACTACCCGATGCCTGCTTCCATTTCGCCGGACGGCGTCCTGACCTGGGCGGGACTCGTCCTGGTCATCTCTGTCCTTGCCAGCCTGTTCCCGGCACTCAACGCCGTGCGCCTGACCGTGACGGAAGTACTGGCGTATGAATAATGTTGCAAAGGAAAACATCATGAAGAAACTTACTCTCATCCTCACTCTGCTCGCTCTCCTGCTCACCGCCTGCGCCGGCGCAACCGCCCCGACGGTGGTCGAGCCTGTCGAGAACCGGCGGGAAACCCAGTCCGAATCCAGTGCTGGTGTTGTCACTACCGAAGGGACGCTGATCCCCGCGCCTGCCATCGAACTGGCCTTCGCCCAGGGCGGAGTCGTGGCCGAAGTGCTGGCACAACCTGGCGAGAATGTCGCCGCCGGGGACGTGCTGGCGCGCCTGGTCGGAATCGAAACCGTCCAGGCTGAACTGGCCGCCGCCCGACTGGAACAGACCCTGGCGCAGCAGGCGCTCGACCAACTCCAGCGCAACGCCCTGATCGGCGCTGCGCAGGCCGAGAAAGCCCTGCTCGACGCCCAAAAAGTATACGAAGCCGAAAAGCGGGGCTGGAATGTGTCCAACCGCGCCAGGGCGTCTGACCTCGACCTGAGCATCGACGACTACATCAGCGCTGAAGTTGATTACCGCGCCGCGCGCGATAAACTGATCAGCCTGATCGACCGGGACGTATCGAACCCCGAACGACACAGCGCCCACGCCCACTTCGACCGCAAGACGAAATACCTGTCCGAAACCTACGCTCGTTTACTGGGCGATGTCGCCGCCAACCAGCACCCGCTGACCGCGAAACAGGTCAGATTGCTCAATGCCATCGCCGCTCTCGAAACCGCCCGCGAAAACCAATCCCGGCGCGACAGGCAGAATCTCGACCCCGAACAACTGGCTGCCGCCCAGGCGCGGCTCGCCGCCGCAACCGCACACGTGACCGCCGCCGAAGCCGCCCTGCAACTCTACGAATTGCGCGCCCCTTTTGCGGCGACCCTGTTGCGCTTCGACCTCCAGTCCGGCGAAACCGCCGTCCCCGGTCTACCGGTCGCCTTCCTGGGGAACACCGCCGCCTGGATCGTGGAGACCAAAGACCTGGCCGAAATCGACGTCGCCCGCCTCGCCATCGGCCAGTCTGCCACCGTCAAACTGGACGCCTTCCCCGGCGAAGAATTCCGTGCCGCTGTCACCGCCATCGACCCGGTTGGCCGCCCCTACCGTGGCGACATGACCTACCAGGTCACGCTCACTCTTGATCGGGCCGATCCCCGGTTCCTGTGGAACATGACAGCGACGGTGAATATTGTGGTGCAGGATTAATCCCGCGCTTTCCTGCCAATCCGGACACCGAACGATTTATCGCTATTCACCACGGATGGGCACGGATGGAACGGATGGACGCGGATGGTGGTCAATACATCCGTGCCGATCCGTCCTGATCCGTGTTCTATTCCAGGGAGTTCAGGGTCATAGCGAGGGCGGGGCGGAAGGTGTCACACCTCCTTGATGGACGAAGTCACAGGTATACGTGTTCACATTTCTCCTGGAGCGAGGGCATCCTGCCCTCGGAGACGCGACGCGGGCGGGACGCCCGCGCTCCCAGGGTGTCACCTGCGATTGACGCGCTCATCAACACGGCGGCGATGGGACGCCCGCGTTCCCACAGGACGCCCGCGCTCCCACGGGACGCCCGCGCTTCCAGCGAGGGCATCTTGCCCTCGGAGACACGACGCGGGCGGGGACGCCCGCGCACCCAGGGGACGCTCACGCTCAGCGAGGGCATCTTCCCCTCGGAGACGCGACGCGGGCGGGGACGCCCGCGCACCCAGGGGACGCTCACGCTCAGCGAGGGCATCTTCCCCTCGGAGACACGACGCGGGCGGGGACGCCCGCGCTCCCAGGACGCCCGCGCTCAGCGAGGGCATCTTCCCCTCGGAGACGCGACGCGGGCGGGGACGCCCGCACACCCAGGGGACGCCCGCGCTCAGCGAGGGCATCTTCCCCTCGGAGACGCGACGCGGGCGGGGACGCCCGCGCACCCAGGGGACGCCCGCGCACCCACGGGACGCCCGCGCTCCCAGCGAGGGCATCTTCCCCTCGGAGACGCGACGCGGGCGGGGACGCCCGCGCACCCAGGGGACGCTCACGCTCAGCGAGGGCATCTTCCCCTCGGAGACACGACGCGGGCGGGGACGCCCGCGCACCCAGGGTGTCACCCCAGGTGTGAACGGTTACTCCGTCAGCACATCGGCAGGCGCAACAACGATAATCTCGTCGAAATCTCGGAAATCATCGCCGTTAAACGTCAACAGATGTGTGACCTCATGGGCAAGCATCGCCGCAACCAGTCGTGCGTCGTGAACGTGTCTACCGGTGATTTGATGATCGGTGACGAGTTGGCGCCAGCGCGCAAAGATTGCCGGTGTCTCTTCGAGCAGTGGAAACATAGCGAGGAGCAGATCAATTTCCTGGCGTACCGTAGCGACTGGCCAGCCGAGGCCATTAGCCTGGATTGGGCGGCTTGCGACAGACCAGAACTCGATCAGGTTCTGCGCCGTCAAATAGATTTCATCGCCACGCGCAAGCAACGCCGCCAGGGAATCGACGGCGAGCGCGTGATGGGGCGATTCGCGCTGTACGGCGCGTAGCCAGATGTTTGTATCGAGGAGGTACACGCTCATCAGTCGTACAACCGGTCACGGTGCAAAGCTTCGTCTGGGATAGGCGGCGCGGACGGACGCTCAAGCCCGGCCCATTGTCGCGCAGCTTCAGCCCGCTCCTGCGGGGTTGCGGTCAGCCAGAACGGTGTGATCGGGCGCAGGATGATCGTCTCCCCCTGTACTTCAAGCACGAAGCGGGTGTGCGGCTTCACTGCGTCCAGCAGGGCGCGGGGCAACTGAATTGCTCCCTGTGCATCAACTTCGACGATCTCGCGCATTGCGCGTGCTCCTTTCGGATTGATCTGCCTGCATTATCTATGAGACGCACCCGTTGGGCAACTCGCCGGCATTGCGGGCGCTGGCGCCAGCGGGGACAACGGCAGCGCCGTCGTCCACTCGCTCTGGAGCGACGTGCCGCAGGATTGCACCATATTCCTGCCGGGCGCGCGAGCGTCCCCGCCGGGTGCGCGGGCGTCCTCGCCCGCCAGGAGCGTCCCCACCCGCTCTAGACCGAAGATGACCAAACTTGCCGGGTGCGCGGGCGTCCTCGCCCGCCAGGAGCGTCCCCACCCGCTCTAGACCGAAGATGACCAAACTTGCCGGGTGCGCGGGCGTCCTCGCCCGCCAGGAGCGTCCCCACCCGCTCTAGACCGAAGATGACCAAACTTGCCGCCTGGCTGAAAACGCGCACGCTGTCTGGAGGAGTGGAGGTAAAGGGTAAGCGTTCATATTTCTCCTGGGAGCGAGGGCATCCTGCCCTCGGAGACGCGACGCGGGCGAGACGCCCGCGCTCTCAGGTGCGTGTGTCACTCCAGGCGTGAACAGGTACGGTCAACTCACTCGTAATGATCGCTATGCTCCCATCATATGCCGCCTGCCAGAGCGGTTCCAACAGCGTTCGATACGGCTCGATCCGCTCAATCGCGTAGATCACCGGATTTGTGTCAACATACACCTGACCGGATGGAGGGAGGATCAGCGTTCCCATGCGTCGCGCTCGCTGCGCAGGTAGGCATCAACTTCTTCAGCAGTTTGAAAGGCAAGGTGTCCCGGCGCATCAGCCAGCACCGCCAGGAGCGAGCGGCGCGGCGTGGCGGGCGCGTGGGGCAATAAGACAATCACTTCCACCGGGATGCCAACGGGGAGTTGGGCGTCTATGATCTCGATCTTCCCCCCCGGCTGAACCTGAGCAGTCAGCCGTAGCGCGGCTTGCATAGGTCGTCCTTTCTCTTGCGCGTTGTCCATCACTCAGCACATATGCTGTCCGGTCGGCGATGCCGTGCTACGATTCGGGCGCGGAGCACCCCGAACGCTTTGTGCATAGCGCGACACTGTCACCGGTAGCGATACTGGCTGGTCGGCGTTCATCGGCGCGTCTGGCGATGCGAGCGGTGACGTATCTGCTGGCTGTCAGTATATCTGATGCGCTATAGGCGGGCAATGCCAACCGTTCAGGCGGGGGGTGACGTAACATCTTGCGCGGCGCCTCATGCCGTCGGGCTGATGGTCCTTGCAGAAATGCTCCGCTGTCCGCTCCGCGCCCGGCGGCTCATGAGCCGTCCATGCGGCTCCGCCGCGCACCGACGGGATGAACATCCTTCTTGGGAGGGCTACGCCCTCCCAGACCCTCCCAGGAGCCGGGGCCTGGGTGCGCGGGCCTCCGGCCCGCATCCGCAGGGGATGGGGAAACCCGGTTTCCACCCCCTCGCCGAGGACTTATGTTCACGTTAGGAGGGGTGCGCCCCGGGAACCTCCGGGCGAGAGAAGCCGGGACCGGCGGCGTAGGGGCGGGGAAACCCCGCCCCTACGCCGGCCCGCCTCCAGGCAGGGGTTTGCGCCCCCTCCCGGATCCTCCCCCACTGGGGGCGGGAACCTGGCGCCTCCCCCCGCTGGGGGGAGGCTGGGAGGGGGGCTGAACCCGGCGAACGATGGTCACCTCAGGGACAGCAAGGGAGGGGCAGGGGCCTCTCCCGCGCCCGTCCTGTCAATCACGACCGATACCCGCCTCGGTCAACAGGCGCACCACCCGCTCGAGGCGGTTGAGGGCCCGCGCCAGCAGGAGGGCGGCATCGGCGATAATCGCTTCGCCGAGAGCCGGATTGGTGTTGATCTTCTCGCGCACCGGCCGCAGCACCTGCTCGAGCATACCCAGAAACTCAGCGGCCTGTTGCAGGGCGGTCTCGGCGTCCTCGCGCTGTTTGGAAGCCACCATTGGCCAGCGGCCATGGATGGGTTTGGCGCGGGCCATCGAAAGAAAGCGCGCCACTCGATCGGCCCGCGTCAACGCATCCGAGACGTAGCGTTCCGTATCGGTCACCAGGACCAGCGCCAGGCCCTGATTGGCATGCACCCTGGCCCGGGCCGAATCGAGGGTGGTCTGGGCCCGTTGCAAGATCTGGACCGCCTCATCAGCAGCCTGGATCGCCGCTTCCCGTTCGCTCTCCGCTTCGATCGGCCATCGTCGAGGGATCGTCGGCATACATCTCCACAGACGCCTGTTCCCGGGTCGCGGCATAGCGCAGCAATTCAATCTGACGCAGCATAGCCTCACCGATCTGCCAGAGGATGATCGGCGTGCCCGAGGCGATAAAACTGCGCCAGACCGCCGCCTCATACTGGCGCCAGTCCATATCGGGCTGCCGGCGCGCGGCGATGGCCACAGGAACCAGCGTAATCAGGACCCCACCCGCCACTTCGGCCCAGGTGTGGTCAGGCTTGATGGGCAAGCGGCGCTCGAGATAACTCAGCGCCGCGGCATAGGCGGTCGAGAGCCCCATCGTCATCAGGGGCAGCCCGAGCATCGGGTCGCTGGAGCTCTCTTCAGCCAGAGGTGAACGATTCTCGGATTGATACCGGGTCATTATCGGGTTCCTTTCGGTATCTTGTAGGGAGCCATTATATACCATGCCAGGTCTTCCGTCCAGAGCGAGCATGACCAGGACCAGGGGTGCTTGTGCTTGTGCTGCGCGTCTGCGGGTCACTCCTCCTTTCGGAGCGTCAACTGGAATGGGCCTGAAAGGGAACCGATCTCGAGATTGCCGCCCGAGGATGCGCGGTTTCCCCCATACTACGACATGAAGCCGCCCATTGCAAGCCCCTTCCGACCCCTGAATCAGATCAACGAATGGTCAAAAGGATCTTAACAAAGTTCCGATGATATGCTATAGTATGTCCTGGTTATCACCCAATAAAGACCCGAATACAACCCTGATACATCCCGCCGGGGGAGGCAGGCTTATGTTCATCGGCACCTTTGAAACCATGGTCGAACCATCCGGCCGGATCGTGATCCCGCCCGCCTTTCGCGCCGCCGCCCTGGAGGGCCTCACCGTGACCCGCGGCTTCGACCGCTGCGCGCAGGCGTTTCCCACCCCCATCTGGCAGGACCTGGCCCGGCGCATGAACGCGCTGCCACTCTTTGTTGACGCCGCGCGCCAGGCTCGCGGCCTGCTCTTCGCCGCTGCCGCCGAACTGACCCCCGATGCCGCGGGCGCGGTGCTCCTGCCCCGCCCACTCCTGGCCCACGCCGGGATCGCCTCGACGGTCGTGCTGGTGGGGATGGGCGCCTTTTTCGAACTCTGGGCGCCCGAGACCTGGCGCGCCACCAGCGACCGCCTGCTGGACTCGGTCAGCCGCTGGGGCGGGGCCGATCTGCCGCCGGCGCTGGCGGCTATCTAGGAGCAGTACCCCGAACAGCGATCACCACACCACAAAGGAGGCTGTATGCCATTGACCCTCTCCACCGCTCCTGATGCCACGCTGCGCGCCTCTGGCAGCGCCGCCCTTGCCCGCGCGCGCCTGCGCCAGGCCCTCATCCGCGACCGTGGCGCCGCCCCGGCCCCTTCCGCCGCCGAGGTGCTCGCCCGGCTCCTTGACGAGCCGCTGCCGTCTCTCGTCGAGCGCCCGCTGCCTGCCGATGGGGGCCGCCGATGAGCGACCTGGTCGCCGCTCTGGGCGCGTCCATCGTGGCCGTCGCGGCGGGGCTTGCCGACGCCGCCGCCGCGGACCCCGAGGCCGCGCCGCTGACCGCCCGGCTCACCGCGCTCACCGCGCTCGGCGAGGGGGCGCCCGCCGCGGCGCTGGCCCGCGCCATCGCCCAGGCCGAGGCGCGCCTGCGCGACGAACATCCCGCCGCCGCCGCGCCGCTCATGGCGCTGCTGGCCGATCCCCGTCCCGCCACGGCGCGCTTTCGCGCCGCCGCGGTGGAGGAGTTACTGCTCGCGGGCGAGCCGGATCTGGCGCGTCTGGTGGAGCTGTACCGCCGCGAGGTGCGCGCCGCCCTCGCTGCCGACGGGAACGCCGCCCCGCCCTGGCGCCTGATCGGCCCGCCGTTGATCCGTCTGCTTGGCGATCTGCTGCCCGCGGCGTGCGCCGGGCAGGCCCGGCTGCGCCGCTGCCTGCCCACCGAGGCCGAGCGCGCCCTGATCGACCGCCTGCGCGCCGCCCGCCGCGCGGCGTTGCCCGCCGAACCGTTCGGCCAGAGTATCGTCGCCACCTCCGGCGCTTCCATCGCCCAGGTGCGGCAGACCATCGTCCACGGCGATCTCTACGCCCTGCCCGGCGCGCCCACGCCCGATCTGCCCCTGCTCTACGCCCGCTACCGCGCCTTCGTCGCCGAGACCTTCGGCGCGCTGGATTTCCGCGGCATGATGCAGGTGCAGGCGGCCTCGCGCATCGCCCTGGAGCGCATCTACGTTCCGCTCATGGGTCGCCCGGACGAGCGGGCCTCCGACGCGCCCGGCGCCTCCCTGCACGAGTTCGTGCGCACCCAGCCGCTGCTGGTGGTGCTTGGCGACCCCGGCAGCGGCAAGAGCACCCTGGTGCGCTACCTGCTGTTGACCCTTACCCGCGGCGACGCGCGCCGCGACCTCGGCCTCGACCCGCTCTGGCTGCCGATCTTCTTTCCCGTCGCGGCCTTCGCCGCCGCGCGCGCCCGGCCCGGCGCGGGCGATCTGTCGCCCCTGGAGTATCTCAGCGCCTACTACGGCGGCCTCTCCCAGCCCGACTACGGCCCCCTGTTCGCCCGCGCCCTCGCCATGGGCCGCGCCCTGGTGCTCTTCGACGGTCTCGACGAGGTGCGCGACGACCGCCAGGCGATCGTGCGCGCCCTCGAGGCCTTCGCCCGCGAGTGGGACGCCCCCGGCAATCGCTTTGTGGCCACATCGCGCATCGTCGGTTACCCGGAGGCGCCCCTCGACCCCGACCTGTTCGCCGTGGTCACTATCCAGCCCCTCTCCGACGACCTGATCCGCGCCTTTATCGAACGCTGGAGCCGGGCCTACGCCGCCATGGGCGCACCGTCGCTCTCCACCGACGGCGATCTGCTCCACGACCTGATGCGCGAGGCCGCCAGCGCCGAACTGGAGCGGCGCGTCGCCGCCCATAGCGCCGCGCTCGCCACGGCGGTGTTTTCGACCCCCCAGGTTACCGACCTGGCGCGCAATCCGCTCTTACTGACCATCCTGGCCCTGATCCACAACCAGGGCGCCCGTCTGCCCGATCGCCGGGCCGATCTCTACCGCCTCTGCGTCGAGGCCCTGGCCGAAACCTGGAACCGCACCCGTTCGTTGAGCGGCCGACCCATCGCCCTGCAACTCGGCGATGAGCAGATCGACGAGCGCTTCGTGGTCAATGTGCTCGGCCCGGTGGCCCTCTGGCTCCATGGCGAGCGCGCCGGCGGGCTGATCGAGCAGGACGAACTGGAGCGCCACATCGCCGCCACCCTCGCCCAGAGCGACGGCCTGCCCCGCCGGCGCGCGCGGCGTCTGGCCCGCGAGTTCATCGAGTTGATGCGGCGCGATACCGGGCTGCTCATCGAGCGCGGCTACCGCCGCTTCGCCTTCCTGCATCTGACCTTCGAGGAGTACCTGGCCGCCCGCGGGTTGCTGGAGTCGGTGGTGGTCGAGCGCCCCGATGACCTGCTGCAACGCTACGCCCTCGACCCGCGCTGGCACGAGGTGCTGCGTCTGGCCATCGCCTCGGCCTCTCAGCGCGAGGCGCAGCGCCTGCTGCTTACGTTGCTGGCAACCCCGGCCGGGGATGCGCAGCGCGGCCTGCCCGCCGTGCTTGCCGGCGAATGCCTCCTCGATGCCGGGCGCAATGCCGCCGGCGGGCGCGCCTGGGAAGCCGGCCTGGCGGCGCTGCTAGCCGTGGTTGCCGATCCCGCCGCGACGCTCACCATCCGCGTCGCCGCCGGCAGCGTGCTCGGGCGTCTCGGCGATCCGCGCCTGCTCGACCCGGCGACGGGGCGCGCCGTAGGCGCCGGCGGGGCGGCGACCCCCGATTACTGGTGCGACGTGCCCGCCGGCGCGTTCTGGCACGGCGACGAGGGCCAGCGGCGCGGGCGCCGCGCCGCCCTGAAACTGGTCGAACTGCCCTACGCCTTTCGCATCGCCCGCTACCCGGTGACCAACGCCGAGTTCGCCCGCTTCATCGCCGCCGGCGGCTATAGCGACCCGCGCTGGTGGAGCGCCACGGGCCGGGCCTTCCTGGGGCCGGACGGCCATCGCGCCCCGCCCGAGGAGCCTGGCGCACCCATCGCACAGCCTGGACTGTGGACGGTCGCCAGCTACAACGGCCCTTCGCAGCCGGTCGTGGGCGTCTCGTGGTACGAAGCAGCCGCCTTTTGCGCCTGGTTGAGCGCCGAGGGCCACGCCGCGGGCTGGCTCTACCCCGGCGAGGTGTTGCGCCTGCCCACGGCCCTGGAATGGGAACGGGCCGCGCGCCACCTCGACCAGCGCCTGTACCCCTGGGGCGACGATCCGCCCGACGCGGGCCGCGCCAACTTCGCCGCATGCGCCCTGCGCGCCCCCTCGCCGGTCGGCTGCTTTCCGGGCGGCGCGGCGGTCTGCGGGGCCCTCGATCTGGCCGGCAATGTCTGGGAGTGGACCTGCAGCCTGGCCGACGCCCTGGGAGAGCGCCGGCCGCGGGCCGATGTGGCCCTCCACGAAACCCCGGCGATCAAAGGCGGGGCCTTCAACTGGGAGGCCGAGGGGCTGCGCTGCGGCGCCTACAACCGTTTCCCGCCCATCCAGCGCTACAACCTGCTGGGCTTTCGTCTGGTCTGGGTTGCCGCCGAGGAGCGTGTATGAAGCCATCGCCTGTCCGCGCCGATCCACGGCTGATCTTCTTGCCCCGCCGCGACGGCGTCACCCTGCGCTGGGAAGCCGACGTGCTCGGCGCCCGCGCCAGTCGCATGGCGCCGCCCTTCCCGCGCGATGACCTGGCCCTCGTGCTGCGCGCCCTCGACGCCCTGCAGGACCCGGCCTACCCCGTCGCCTGGAACGACGATCAGGAGCGACGCTTCGCCTTCGACGCGGCCGGGCGCGCCCGGCTGGCCGCCCTGGACCTCTGGGACGCGGCGGAGCGCGTCTCCTCCGACGCGCCCCGGCGCGTGGGCCGCCGGCTCTTCCATGCCCTGACCGCCGATCCCGCTGGCGCCCGCGCCCTCGCCACGCTGCGCGATCACGCCACGGCCCTCGGCCACCCCCTGCGCCTGGAGTTGTGCTTCCCCCCCGACGCGACCGACCTGGCCGCCCTGCCCTGGGAGTTGCTCTGGGACGATGGGCCGCTGCCCCTGGCGCTGGCCCACGGCGGCGCCAGCAGCATCGCGCGGCGGCTGGATCTGCCGCAGGCCCTACCGCCGCGCCGCCGATCCAGCGGCCCGCTGCGCATTCTGGCCGTCTCGCCCCGGGCCGGCATCGGCCCCGAGTTGCGCCAGGTCGAACGGGCCGCCCGTCTGGACGCCTGGCAACCGCTGATCGCCGCCGGGCGCGCCACGGTGCAGGAAGTGGAGCCGGCCAGCCGCGCCGCGGTGGTGCAGGCCCTCGGCGCCGGCCCGCCGCCCGATATCGTGCATTTCTACGGCCACGGGCGCTACCTCGACGGCGAGGGCGCGCTGCTCCTCGACGACGGCCCCGGCACAGCCTGGACGCCCGCCGCGACCCTGGCGGCCCTCTTCGGCGGAGTCGCGCTGGTGGTGCTGCACGCCTGCCAGGGCGCCATGCTCGGCGCCAGCGGGCCCCTTGTCGCCGGAGTGGCCCAGGCCCTCTGCGCCAATGGTGTGCCCGCCGTGCTGGGGATGCAATTCAGCGTGCGCGCCAGCGCCGCCGGGCGCGCCGGCGCCCTGCTCTACCAGGCCCTCGCCGCCGGGCGCAGCCTGCAAGATGCCGTCGCCCTGGCCCGGCGCGCCCTGTTCGTCGAGGAAGGCGATCGCGTCTCGTGGTTCGTGCCGGCCCTCTACCTGCGCGACCGCGACGGCGGGCCCTTTTACGTCCGCCCGCCCGCCGCCGATCCCGCCGGGGAGTCGTCCCCACCTGCCGCCCGGCAGATGGTGCTGGCTCGCGACGGGCAGATCCGCGCCCTGCGCATTCAGGGCCGCGCCGGCTCGGCCCAGCGCGTCGTCGCCCTCGACGGCGGCCGGATCAGCGGCGTGTCTATGGAGGATCGATCGTAGGCGCCGGGGAAGGAGCGATGGGAGAAGCGGGTTTCCCCATCATCCTCCGGCAGGAAGGTTCGGGAGGGCCGCTCCGTCCCGAACCCGGCCGCTGGCCTTCAGGCAGGGGCGTGGGGAACCCCGGCTTCCCCCTCTCCCCCGCCAGGCAGGGGCGGGGCAGCCCCCCGTGCCCCCTCCAGGCGGGTATGGGGAAACCTGGTTTCCCCAGCTCTTCCTGCAGGCAGGGGCGCGGGGAACCCCGGCTTCCCCATCTCGCCCTCCGGCAGGAAGGTCGGGGAGGGCTGTTCCCTCCCGGAGGAAAACACCATTGTTGCGCGGCGAAGCCGCACACCGGAGGAACAAAACCAATGCGCATCGAATGGCTCGGCATGACCCGCCAGCACTACCAGCCCGGCGCCCTCGCCCGGGTGCGTATGGTGGTGATCCACGCCACCGCCGGGCGCGCCCCCGGCGACCTCAACTGGCTGCGTCAGGGCGGCGATGAACGCCGTCCCGTCTCGGTTCACTATTACATTGGTCGCGATGGGCGGGTTGTGCAACTGGTCAAAGAGGAAGACATCGCCTGGCACGCCGGAACGAGCGTCTGGGCCGTTGATGGGCGCGTTCTGCAGAATTGCAATCGTTTCTCGATCGGTATTGAGCTGGAAAACCTGAACACCGGGCGCGATCCCTATCCCGAGGCCCAGTACGCCGCCGCGCTAGAACTCACCCGCGATCTGGTGCGCCGCCACCACGTGCCCCGCGGCCAACTCGTCCGTCACCTGGACATCGCGCCGGGGCGCAAGACCGATCCCGCCGGGTTCCCCTGGGAACGTTTCGTCAGCGAGGTCTACGCCGGCGCCGCCGGGGCCACCGATGACCCGCAGGCCCACCTGCGCGCCCTGATGCGCGATCTCGCCTACCGGGCCGCCGGCGCGGCGCTGCCCGCCGTATGGCCCCTGTACGACGCCGCCCGCGCCGCGAACCTCGGCATGCCCATCGCCAGTCGCAGCGGGCGTCCCCAGGCGGCCAGCCCCGCGACGGCCCAGGACGACCGCGACCGGGCGGTGCGTCTCCCCGGCCAGGCGCCGCTGATTGTCGAGGTATACGCCCGTGACTTGCTCTACGCGCCCCTGAGCGGCGACGAGCGCCCCCAGGCCGGCGCCATCCGCCGCTTGAGCGAGACGCCTCCCGGCCCGCTGCGCGAGGCCCTGGTCGAAGAGATGTTCCGCGCCGCCGATCCGGTCAATGGCTTCCGGCCCGACTGGGCCTTCCACCAGCGCTGGCAACTGCGCGCCGGCGACCTGGGGGCGCCCATCGGCCCCAACCACCGCATCGTGGTGGAGGGAAAACCCTTTGCCTGCCAGCACTTCGCTCTGGACAGCCTCTGCTCGCCGGTGGGGGCCTGGCGC
>Ga0308417_1001145_pt1 | contig 18491 bp, 9 predicted proteins | sample HotsprSampleOS65_FD_203528 | JGI IMG/M metagenome (GOLD analysis project Ga0308417, IMG submission 203528) | Hot spring phototrophic mat microbial communities from Octopus Spring, Yellowstone National Park, Wyoming, United States - 20090730_OS65 ... | reverse complement strand
AGAACAAAATATCAATATCAAGGATATTTACATCTGAAATTAATGCCCGGCGCCGAAAAAGATCAGGTATTGCGCGCATTACAATTAGCCACACGGGTGTCGGTCAATCTGGAAGCCCCAAATCCAGAACGGTTGAAGGATCTTGCCCCACGAAAAAAATTCCAGGAAGAGTTGATGCAACTCCTGCAATGGGCGCAGGAACTTCGCCAAAGCGTGCAGCATTCAACCACAAATGACCGTTTTCCTTCCATTGTCACTCAACTGGTCGTCGGTGCAACAGCGGAAACAGATACAGAAATCCTGCAAACCTCTTTTTACTTATACACGCGCTTAAAGCTAAGCCGCATCTATTATTCGCGCTTTTCCCCCATTCCGGATACCCCTTTAGAAAACCTGCCTCCGGAAAATCCCCTGCGTCCGCTTCGTCTCTATCAGGCCTCCTTTTTAATTCGGGATTACGGCTTTTCCACAAGCGACTTTCAATATACCGAATCGGGTAATTTACCACTTGAACAGGATCCAAAAACGATTTGGGCACAAACTCATCTTCTTCACCAGCCTGTTGAGTTAAACAAAGCCGATTTCCTCCACCTGTTGCGAATACCCGGTATTGGGCCAAAAACAGCCCGCCGAATCGTCCAATTTCGCCGCAATTCAAAAATAAAATCTGAAGTGGAATTGCGACAATTGGGCATTCCCGTTGAGCGGGTTTCTCCCTTTATTCTGCTAAATGGAAGAAAAATAACCAACCAGCCCTCTTTCTGGTGAAATTTGTCCTCAAAAGGGTATATTTATCCACCCTTGTTTTTGGTATAATTTTTATCAGATAATCTGAATTCATTTCTTCCAGCATTCGGGGAAGAGACCAAAACCCAAATTGGCACCGAAGGGGCAAGGCATTATTGTAAATTGCCGAATCTCTCAGGTAAAAGGACCCCGAGTGAATTCTCCTCTGAAAAGCACAACGTGCACCCATGGAGCAAATCTCGAAATTCGGGATGAATCTCACAGGTTTATAACAGAGGACATACCTTTGTCTGGTATGTCCTCTGTGTTTTATCAAATCATCATCCAACAGGAGGTCTCCTATGAATGTTCCAACCAATTTGAAGTATGCCAAAACCGATGAATGGGTGAAAGTAGAGGGCAACATTGCCATCATTGGTGTTTCAGATTACGCCCAATCTCAACTTTCCGATATCGTTTATTTTGAATTCAAAGTGGATCCCGGTGATATGGTCAGCAAAGACCAATCGGTTGCCACACTTGAATCGGTCAAGGCAGCCGCGGATGTCAACGCTCCCGTTTCAGGGAAAGTGCTGGAATTGAACCAATCCCTCACCGACCAGTTTGAAGTCATCAACAACGACCCCTATGGCGCTGCATGGATGTTGAAAATTGAAATGTCCAACCCCGCCGAACTGGATACCTTGATGGATGCGGCCGCTTACGAAGCCTACTGTCAGGAACGAGGTCACTAATGTATACCCCACATACCGATTCCGAGCGGGAGGAGATGCTCAAAGCCATCGGCGTACCTTCCATCGAATCGCTCTTTGAAGATGTCCCTGCCGAGTACCGTTTTCCCAGGCTAAACCTCCCTGAACCATTGTCAGAAATGGAAGTTTCTGCCCAATTGCAGGAACTTGCCAGTATCAACGAAACAACCCGTGATTTGATTTGCTTTCTCGGTGCTGGCGCATACAACCATTATGTTCCTGCAGCGGTAGATTCGATCCTCCGCCGAGGTGAATTCTACACTGCGTACACCCCCTATCAACCCGAAGTTTCTCAGGGCACCCTGCAGGCAATCTTTGAATACCAAAGTCTGATCGCCAACTTAACCGGCATGGATGCTTCCAACGCTTCACATTATGACGGCGCAACCGCCACGGCAGAGGCCGCTGTACTGGCATTTCATCACTTCCGCGGAAAACGCACCCGATTTGTCGTTTCCCCATCGGTCAACCCGCAATACCGTGCGGTTGTGCGCACCTACATGAACGGTTATGAAAACATTGAAGTCATCGGGGATGAGGCAGGCAATCCGTTTGTTTCACCCCAAGAATTACTACCGCTGATTGATACCAACACCGCCCTGGTTGTGGTTCAGTACCCCGATTTCTTTGGTCGAGTGCAGGACCTGACCGGTTTTGCCCAAAAGGTACACGAAGCCGGCGCCCTGCTGGCTGTGGTTGTCAATCCATTAGCCCTGGCGTTATTCAAAAGCCCCGGCGAAATGGGAGCAGACATTGCTTGCGGTGAAGGTCAGCCATTAGGCATCCCCCTTTCCTTCGGCGGGCCCTATCTGGGTATTTTTGCAACCAGAAAAGATTACGTCCGCAAGATGGCCGGCAGACTGATCGGTGAAACTACCGACAAAGAAGGCCGCCGCGGTTATGTGCTGACGCTTACTGCTCGCGAACAGCACATCCGCCGGGAAAAGGCCACTTCCAACATCTGTACCAATCAGGGCTTGATGGCGCTGGCAGCCACCCTCTTCATGAGCCTGCTGGGAAAAACCGGTTTGCGTCAGGTGGCTGAACTGTGTTATCACAAAGCCCATTACACAGCCCAGCAGATCAACCAGATTCCCGGTTTTGAAGTGGACCTCAAAGCGCCCTTCTTCCACGAATTTGTCGTGAAATGCCCCGATTCCGTGGAAGCGATTAACGAATATTTGCTGGATGATGGTATCCTCGGCGGATACGACCTCAGTAAAGACTACCCGGCTTTGAAAAATCATATGCTGCTGGCAGTCACCGAGATGAACACCCGAGAAGAAATCGAAATCCTGTGTGAGGCTTTGAAGGAGTATTCCCATGACTGAGCCCACAATTTACGAACTTTCATCCCCTGGTCGGGTGGGTGTCCGTTACCCGCAGCCCGATGTACCCCTGTCGGAACTGCCGCAAGAACTGGTGCGAGAGGATTTACCCCTGCCAGAACTTTCAGAATTGAATGTCATCCGTCACTTCATGCACCTTTCCCACCTCAACTACAGTATTGACAGCGGTTTCTACCCCTTGGGTTCCTGCACGATGAAGTACAACCCCAAAATCAATGAGGAAATGGCACGGTTGCCGGGCTTTGCTTTCACCCACCCCCTCCAACCTATTGAAACCGTGCAGGGAAATCTGGCGTTGATGTACGAACTGCAGGAATACTTGAAGGAAATTACCGGGTTTGATGCGGTAACTCTTCAACCGGCCGCCGGAGCGCAGGGAGAATTCACTGGCGTGATGATCATTCGCGCTTATCATAAATCGCGGGGAGATTCAAAACGCACCAAAATTTTGGTGCCCGATTCAGCCCACGGCACCAACCCGGCTACCTCCGCCATGAGCGGATATGAAGTTGTCCACATCCCTTCCGATTCCCGTGGAAACGTAGATATCGAAGCACTGCGAGCAGCCTGTGATGAAACCGTTGCCGGCCTCATGTTGACCAATCCCAATACACTTGGATTGTTCGAGGAACAGGTGGTCGAGGTCAATCGCATCGTTCATCAAGCCGGAGGACTGGTCTATGGCGATGGCGCAAATTTGAATGCCCTTTTGGGGATCGCCCGCCCGGCGGATTTGGGGTTTGACATCATGCACATCAACCTGCACAAAACATTTTCAACCCCGCACGGCGGCGGCGGCCCCGGTTCTGGCCCGGTTGCGGTCAAGGCAGCTTTCAAGGAATTTTTACCCGGCCCAATTGTTGAGGTGCTTGAAGAGGGAGATGAAGAAATGCCGCCCATGTTCGGTTTCTATCAACCCACCCAAAGCATCGGCAGGGTCAAAGCCTTCCACGGTCACTTTGGCATGATGGTACGGGCATATACCTACATTTCCATGCACGGAGCGGAAGGGCTGCGAAAAGTCTCAGAATACGCTGTTTTGAACGCCAACTACTTGCAGGCACGCTTGCGCGGCACATATAAAATCCCTTATGATCGCATCTGCAAGCACGAGTTCGTGGTTGAGGGTGTGTGGGATGATGCCCCGGGGGTTCATGCTTTGGATATTGCCAAGCGGCTGATGGATTACAACTTCCATCCCCCAACCAACTATTTCCCCCTCATTGTTCGGGAAGCCTTAATGATTGAACCGACCGAAACCGAGACCAAACAAACACTCGATCGCTTTGCAGATGTCATGCTCAAAATCGCTGAGGAAGCGCATCAACAACCCGAACTCTTGCATGAAGCACCACACTCCACACCGGTTGGCAGGCTGGATGAGGTTAAAGCTGCCAAAGAACTGGTGCTGTGTTGCTGGTTTCCCGAGCAGGTAAAAAACTAAGCAACGCCGTTTGTACAACTCTACCCCCGCTCCCACAACGAGCGGGGGTTTGTTATAATCATTCCATCCAGATAATCAGGAGGCACACCATGAAACTCAAAGGATTGAAAATTATCTACCTGATTGGCGAAGGGTTTGAGGATCTCGAATTTTATGTTCCTCTCATGCGACTGCGCGAAGAAGGTGCCGAAGTTGTTGTTGCAGGTGCCAAAGCAAATCAAACTTATATTGGGAAGAACGGTTTACAAGGTAAATCCGAAGTGAGTTTTGAGGATCTTGACCCGGCGAACTATGATGCGATTGTGATTCCCGGTGGCTGGGCACCGGATAAACTGCGCCGCTATGATGCGGTTAAAAAGATGACCCGCTGGTTCTATGAGAATAACAAAATCGTGGCAATGATTTGCCACGCCGGCCTGGTTGGAATCAGTGCGGGTATTGTGCGTGGGCACGAAGCAACCGGCAGCGAAGGCATTAAAGATGATTTATTGAACGCCGGAGCAACCTGGCGGGACGAAGCAGCCTTTCGCAGCGGCAATATCGTTTGGGGCCGGGTGGTTGCCGATATTCCGGATTTCTGCCGCGAATTGGTCAATGCACTTGAGGAATATAGCCAGAAGGTCAACAAAAAGGGATGATCGAAGCGCGGGATTTTTCTGCTAGGCGCAATTTTCCCGGCGAAGTGGGAAACGATTTTGATGTCGTCCTGCGCCGTTATGATGCTATCCAAAAAATTCATCCTCTTTTCTTTGGGTTAATTCTATTCGGGTTGGCCTGGCTTCCAACCCGAATGGAGTGGGAATTCACGCTTGCCTTATGGGGCTTTTTCATGCTGGACTGGTTGATGCTGGCGCTCCTACCGGTCTTTCACCGGTCATTCGGCCCGCCTCAGCCCCCCGCATTTTTACTGGCTTTGATGCGATTGCCGTTTGCGCTTTTGCCTTATCCGGTAAATTTTCTCCTGCAGACTATTGGCAGCCTGCTGGTATTTTATGGCTTTTGGATTGAACCCCATCGCCTTACCCTTGCCCACCAGATTTTGCAAACACCCAAATTGAAGAGCGGCAGCCGACTTCGTGTTCTCCATTTGGGAGACCTGCATGTTGAACGCATTACCCGCCGCGAGAAAAAAATGCAAGAATGGATCAAGCAGCTGCGTCCCGATCTCATTTTATTCAGCGGCGACATTCTCAATTTATCCTACAATCGCGACCCTATTGCGCTGGAACATGCGCGCCAGCTCATGGCGGAATGGCAGGCGCCGCTTGGGGTTTATGCCGTCGCCGGCAGTCCGGCAGTGGATTTAGCCGAGATTTTACCGGGGTTTTATAATCAATTGCCCGTTCAATACCTCGCGGAAGAGCAGATTGAACTCAATGTTGACCAACAAAAAATTCACCTGATCGGACTTTCTTGCACACACCGTCCGTTTATTGACGCCCCCCGCCTGGAGAAGTTACTCCCTAAAAACAACCAGAATTTCACCATTCTGCTTTATCACACACCGGATCTGGCTCCCAATGCTGCCAAAACAGCGGTGGATCTACAGCTTTCAGGTCACACCCATGGCGGTCAGGTCAGGCTGCCGTTGATTGGTGCGCTGTTCACCGCCTCGTTATACGGCCGCGCCTTTTCATCCGGGCGCTACCAATTGAACGGCCTGACTCTCTATATTACTCGAGGTATTGGTATGGAGGGCGCAGGAGCGCCGCGTGTGCGCTTCCTTTGCCCTCCTGAAATTACCCTGTGGGAAATTCAAGGCAGCGGCGAGGGCTGATCTACGCCTCCAGTTTAGATTCAACCCAACTGAACACCTTTTGCAAAGCCTGAGGCAGCAAAGCGGCGTCTTTGCCGCCCGCCTGGGCTAAGTTAGGCCGCCCGCCTCCACCTCCACCGACTACCGAAGCCACAGTTTTAATTAAATCACCGGCATGCCAGCCTTTCTTGACAAGATCATCACTGATAGCGCCAATGATCAGGGGTTTATCATTTTCCACACTCGCCAAAACAATCACCCCGCTGGTGTATTTTTGACGAAAGCGGTCGCACATCTGCCTTAAGGTTTCCGCATCTGCATGGGATAATTGCGCTGCCAGCACCTTGATCCCCTGAATATCCTTTATGGAATTCAGAGACTGCTCAAATTCAGCAGAAACCAGTTGCCGGCGCAATTGTGAAAGTTGATCACGGGCTTCATCAAGCTCCTTCAGCAAAGATTCTGCTTTGTTAGGAACATCTTCCACGGATGCAGATAAAATTTGCGCTGTTTGTTTCAGAGTCCGCATCCGCCGCTGTACCAGCGCATAAGCTTCCCGGCCGGTAACCGCTTCAATGCGGCGCACACCTGCCGCCGCACTGCCTTCACTGGTGATGAGGAAAATTCCAATATCGCCGGTGTTTTCCACGTGCGTACCGCCGCACAATTCGTAAGACAGAATCTCTTCCTCATCTCCAATCGTTATGGTGCGCACGGTTTCGGCATATTTTTCCCCAAACAAAGCCATAGCACCTTCAGAGATTGCCTCATTGAGTGATTTAAATCGGATGTTAAGACGCATGTCCTCAAAAATGGCACGATTGACACCAGCCTCAATTTGTTCGATCTGTTCAGGGGTTAACGCCTCTGGATGTGTAAAATCAAACCGGAGGCGATCCGGCGCAACCAGAGAACCGGCCTGACGGGCATGTTTTCCCAGTACTGCCTGTAATTCCGCATGCAACAAATGGGTTGCGGTGTGATTGCGCATGATGTCACGCCGCCGCTGTGCATCTACTGCAGCAATTGCCAGATCACCCACTGCCGGCTTGCCGCGAACAACCTCCCCCACATGGGTGATCACTCCGGCGGCCGGTTTACGGGTGTCCTCAACGCGGATTTCCCAACGGGGTTCAGCCACAGAAACAATCGTTCCGGTGTCCGATACCTGCCCGCCGGCTTCCACATAAAAACACGTTGCAGGTAGAATCACTTCTACAACATCACCGGTCATCACTTCCTGCACGGGCTGCCCATCGCGTACCAGCGCCAGCACCTTACCTTCCACTTCCAGCGAGGAATACGGGTCATAATGCACACCTTCTGTTCCCAGTTCTCCGCTGGATTGCAAGGCTTCAAGAATTCCACGGTAAACATCCACATTTTCACCCCCCAAAGGACCAAACGATTTACCCGCGCCCGAAGTCAGGCGGTGTTCTTCCATTGCGCGCGCAAAGCCAGCCTGATCCACCTCCAACCCTTCTTCTAATGCAATATCACGCACCAGTTCCAGCGGTAAACCGTGCGTGGCATACAATTCAAACGCCTTTTCACCATCTAAAACTTTGCCGCCGCTATTCCTGACCGCCTGAAGCAATTCTTCCAAATGCGCCAGTCCCTGCTCTACGGTTCGTTTAAAGCGTTTTTCCTCACGGGTCAGCGCATCCAGAATCGCCTCTCGGTTACGCACCAGTTCGGGGTATGCTTTACCGTAATTTTCGATAACCACATCCGCAACCTGAGCAAGGAAGGGTTCGTCCAACCCGATTTTGCTTCCAAAGCGCGAAGCCCGCCGGATGATCATGCGACATACGTAATTTCTTCCGGTATTGCCCGGCACAACTCCGTCTGCAATCAGAAAAGCCGCCGCGCGTGCATGATCGGCAATCACGCGGTAAGGGGTAATATTGGCATCCCGTTCAGCCTCACTGTGACCGGTCAACTCCCGCACCTTTTCCATGAGCGGGAGAAGCAAATCTGTGCGGTAATTTGAGGGCTTATCTTGCAAAATTGAAACGATTCGCTCCAGGCCCATTCCTGTATCCACATGGCGGGCGGGCAACGGCTCCAGACGGGTGGGGCTTAGCCGGTTGTATTGAATAAACACCAGATTCCACAACTCAAGAAACCGTTTGCAGTTGCCGTTCACCCGGCAGACATGACCCTCTTCGTGCTGGCGGTCGCAATATTCCATGCCGCGATCGTAATGGATCTCGCTGCAGGGGCCGCAGGGACCGGTTTCTGCCATTTCCCAAAAGTTATCTTTACGCCCAAAATAAAGGATATGAGATGGGTCTATGCCGGGTTGCTGCGCCCAGAATTGTGCTGCTTCATCATCGGTTGGGATTTCACCTTTTTCATCTTTGAAACAGGTCGCCCACAGACGCTCTTTTTCAAGACCCCAAACTTCCGTCAGCAACTCCCACGCCCATGATATAGCTTCTTTTTTGTAGTAATCTCCAAACGACCAGTTCCCCAGCATCTCAAAAAAGGTGTGATGCGTATCATCCCGCCCAACATCATCAAGGTCATTATGCTTTCCGGCTACACGCATACACTTTTGAGAATTAACAGCGCGGCTGTAAGGCCTTTGATCCGTCCCAAGGAAAACATCCTTAAACTGCACCATCCCTGCGTTGGTAAACAGCAGAGTCTGGTCACCGCCGGGAACCAGCGATGAGGAAGGGACAAAGGTGTGACCTCGTTCAACAAAAAAGTCAATAAACATTTGTCGAATTTCCGCGCCGCTCCAGTATTTTTTCATAGTTTTGGCTCCAACCCAATGAAATAATTTGAAATGAGGAATGGCTTTGATTATACAGGAACACCGACAAGGAATCAACAATTCACCCGCTAGCCAAAAGCAAAGGGATGTATCCGAATGGATACACCCCCTGCCACAAAGATAGGAGCAATGGGAAAAATTAGCGGGAAACACTCATTTTCAGCAATTTTCCATCTCGGTTAAGGGTTACACGTGCATAATGAACGTGGGTGTGTCCGCCAAAGACAATTTTCTTTTGAAAAATAACCACCCGGCGATTGGTCAATGTATTTCCACGTTCAGTCTCCAATTTACCTTTCTCTCCAGTTCCATTCGGGTCGGCAGCAACCTTCTGCAAGCGATAACGCACTTCCGCCAGGTCCAAACCCGGCAAATAGGCTTCGACCGCAGCCTTGGCTTGTTGCACCAGATCTTCCTTGCTGATGTTCATTTCACCATCACCATTGGCATGGTCACTGACCGTTTTCACCGCCCAATGGGTGCGACTGCGAACAAATTTTTTGGCCTCAACCGGCTGGGAATCGGCATACGCCAGCGGATCACCATATAGAACAAATGAAATCAGGGTCTTTTGATCTTCGCCATCCAGAAAGCCCTGCCTTTTATTCATCTCACGCGCCATAGCAATTTTGGCCTGCACCAATGCATCACCGGCAGAATATCCTTCCGCTATTGCTTTCCAGAATAGGTTTGCCAGCAGGTCTGCACCGACCAGCGGAGGGCTAACTGCACCATAAGCAATGCCAGTCGAGCCAACCACTGCCCTCGTGCCAATTGAAAGAAATCGAAGAGCAAGCGAGGTATTTTCTTCTTTGTCCACAATATATCCGCCGTAACAGGCCTCGCTAAAAACGATGCGCGGCGAATGACCATTTTTGGGCAAGTCAGCCAGAGTCAGGGCAACGGGATATTCCGACCCGTTCCAACTTTCACGCGGATCACGCTGTCCATACCATTCAGCAGTTTCGGATAAACCGTGCAGGTTATAGAAGCCCAAATCGGAGCGCACCAGTTTTTCAGCGTCAAAGGTGCGCGTTTCATGCGGTGGAGAAACCAGAACAGCAGTTTCTGAACTGACCGGTTTAAAACTGGCTACCGAAGAACGTTTCCATACGGCTGCAGTGTAACCAAAACGATCCTTATTTGGCAGTGAGGGCTGCCCCCGCCGAAACAAGAAAATCCAGCGCAACAAATCCAGAATGAGCCGGTCCGGTTTGATGGTCTTTTTGTTTTTTTTGTTCTTCAGATGATATTGAACCGCATTGCGCAATTGCTGAAGAAGCAGACCCGCATCACTGCCCTTTTCACCGGGCAGCCGGCCGACCGGCCACTCAGGGATAAAGTAATTCGAATCCAGCGTGCTGTATGGATTATCAGAGAGCACCTCTTCATCCGAGTCGTCCGTCGGGTTTGGCAGACGGTGAAATGGAACGACATCCGGGCCGCCGACAATCAACAAAGCCCCGATCCGCCCGCCCTTTTTTGCCAACGCCTGATCCAAATCTGCCAGCGAAAGCTTCATTTTCCAGGGATCATTTCCGGAAATCGTGGACATCCCCAATTTACCGGTACACTCAAGATCGTCCGGGTAAAAGACAATCGCGCCCCAACCCGCCCGCTGACGAATGGCTTCTGCCAAACGACTCATCTCCTGATTCAGCACCTGTGCTGTCTGTTCACCATATTTTGCACGCAGACCGCTGCGGGAAGAAAAAATTACATAAATTGGGAAGCGTCCATCCGCTTTTACGATCCCCGGAGACTTGAAACTTTTGGCAAGTTTTTCAAATTCCTGTTCGGTTTCCTTCAACCATGCCGGTGTCTTTTTCTGCAGCCGTTCAAAGCGGGGAGAATCAATTTCCTGCCCATGTTCTGGTGATTTGCTTTCAGATTGATTTTCAGGGTTATGGCTATGCGCAGTTTCTTTTTCCTCTTCTAATTCAAATGTTTCTTTTTCTTCTTCCACAGGCTGCTTTTGCCCCACCTCCGGCAGTTCACCGCCCGCAGCGGCCAGGCGATTCCAGCCCAATTTACCGGCAATTCCTGCCGGAATTGGCACGCCGAATGAAATTTCATGTCGAACCGGCCACAACGGCAAATAGGGATGATTTTCACCCCACCAGCGTTTACTCACCTGTCCGGTAGAATCTTCTGCTGCACATTGATGCAGCAATTGCACAGCCTCAGTTTCGCTTCCGGCGATCAATTGCCCTTCTGCTAACCCCAGCCGAAAGACCAAACACTCCGGCCAGCGCTGATGATACAATTCGCAAAACCGCAGCACACCCGCAGAATCGCCGAACAGTCGCAGCAATTTTATATGGTAAATGGCTGCAAGTATCTCATCCTGGTTCAATGCAAGGGCCTGATAAATGTTTACCTCGGCCGTTGACAGGTCATTTTCCTGCAACGCCTTGTGAGCATTCCGTAAAATAATCGCCCAACCCGGCATGGATTGCGAAACATCCAGTCGTTCTCCCAGAATATATACCCGGATGGTAGTCGTTTTAGCCTGCTCATCATTGATCCGGGCATACCAGGCAGCAAGCAGTTTTTGTGCGCGCAAATCCTCCGGATCAAGACGGGCTATTTTCTCCAGTATGGTAATGGCTTGAGCAATTTTATTCTCGTGAAAAAACAATTCACCCAGAAGGGTGTTGACCTCCAGGTCGCCGGGATAAGCCGTTAACCAGGAAAGGATAAGCTGGCGGGCAAAACGCAATTCGCCGCTTTCAAAGGCACTTTCGATTAACAAAAGTGCCGTGCCGCGATTAAGTCTTCCTTTCGCAATAAGTGCTGCATCTCCTAGATCGTTTCGCTCTACAGGCATGATTTTGCCTCCTGTCCGTGATGAACCAGATTGAGTGCAATGATTGCGCCAAGTTGGCGGCGAATGTTGACATCCTCAGGAGCCAGTTCGGCTGCTTTTCGGAGCATGACTTCAGCCCCCGGATAGTCTTTCCCATCGCGCAAGACCAGCGCCGAATAGTAATAAGGACGATAATCTTGTGAATTGATCTGAATAGCCTGTTGATAGATCTCCAGCGCTTTACTGAATTCCCGTCGGCCACTGTACACCTCGGCCAGTTTCAGATAGGTTTCCAAATGGCTGGGCTGCAGCCGAACGGCTTCACTGAGATGAAAGACTGCTCGATCCAGTTGCCCCTGATCCTTGAATACGTCAGCCAGCAGGCGATGAATCTCCACATTTTGCGGATTGAGTTTCAATGCCTGCAAGGCGCTTTGTTCCGCCAGTTTAATTTTTCCCGTTTTCATACAGGTTTGAGCAAAGTACCACAAAATTTGCTCATTCCGGGGGTATTCAACAACCAGCTTTTGCAGCAAATCCTGCGCCGCTGATGCTCCCTGTAATTCCCCAATCAGGCGTGCACGCTCAAACTTTAATTCCCACTCTGAAGGGATCTCTTCAATCGCCCGGTTGAGTTCCGTCAGGGCATCTCGCAGTTGACCCTGTCGAATCAGGATTTTCACCGCCAGTAAGCGCGTACCCGCTTCAAATGGAGCGACTTTTTCAGCCTGCCGCGTAAAATACAAGGCTTTATTTTCATCACCCAATCGTAAAGCGATTTCTCCGGCGGTTATCCACGCTTTACCATTGGTTTCATCCAATTCAGTTGCTTTTTCGGCTGCCCTCAAGGCTGCTTTATCATCACCACACCCTTTTAGGCCCATCGCCAAAAGCAGCCACACTTCACTTCGTTCCGCATATGAACCGATTACACTCTGCAGCAACTGAACCGCCTGATCGGCATAACCATGTTCTAAATCATGCTGCACAAGGCGTATTAGCAATTCATAATCATTCGGATTCAACTGGAACGCTTTTTCAAGGTGCTGGCCACAGATTTCTGTTTCTCCACATCGCTCAGCGAGATCGGCAGCCCATATATGCCAATTGATTTCATTGCCCCAAATACCGAGCGCTACCTCAATCGCCTCAAATGCCTGTGCATAATCCTCGTTCTTCTGGGCAATTCTGGCCAAAACAGCTTGATAGACGGGATGGAAAGGCGCCTGTTCCACTGCGCTACGAGCAAAATCTAAGGCTCGCTGGCTGTCTTCCTCTTCCCAAACCAGCGCCGCCAGCACTTGCACCAGGGGATGTTGTCGCCAAATTTCAGCCATTTGCATCGCACCGGTGGGGTTATTACCACGTAAATGTGCCTCTACAAGCCACGCGAAATCCTCGTCTGTTAGGGCAAAAGAGCTCAAATCCCGAATGTGCTGATGATCAGCGTGGAGCAAAGCCTCTGCCCGCGCCATCCAGTGATCCAACGACCGTGCACGGGTCAGCAGGCCGGCTTTTTCGAGTAATTCTTTGGCCTGTTGCTGTACCGCGGCGAATTTGTTTGACTTGAGAGCATGGTTAACCACTCCCAAAACCTGCAACAGCCTTTGCCATTCCAGTCCACGAATCAAACCGCGCGCTAAGCTGAGGTAAGCAATGGGTTCATTTTCATGCTCTTGAAGGTATTTTTCGGCTAGTTGCAACCCCCGCTGCCAATCCAACAAGTCAAAAGCAGTTTCTGCCAGGGTAAGCAGCACACCGGCCAACCACTCCTTCCTTTCGGGGAGATTGGTTTCCGCCTCTACATCACTCCAGACCTGTTGGAATTCACTCATTGCATCCGCAAATTTACCCATTTTGGCTTTCAAACGGCTGCGGACGGCTTTCAAGTGAAGATGTTGTGGTTTATGCGCCAATCCCCTCTGGATAGTCTTCTCCGCTTCCCCAAAATTGCCAGCTTCAATATAGTTTTCCGCCTGAAATGCGTGTAAACTTGCCAGCCATTCTGCTTCTTCCTCGCTGGTAAAGCTGGTGAAGCACCCTGCAGAGTGATTTTGCTCAACCACATCTGTAATTCGACCCAACCGCTCGGGTTGAAGCAACCGGTGGGCCAGACTGGCAACCTGAAATGCCATTTCCAATGAGGTCGGGCAAAGTTGCAGGGCACTCTCGGCATGATAGAGCGCCAGATTTAATTCACCCGATTCAACACATAACGGAACAAAAAAGCGATGAACCGAGTATGCGGTTGGCTGTTCATACCCCCAGATTTGGCTGTCTGCTAATGCTTCATCGGTTAGTGACCCCTCTGGCTGGCTTTCACAAATCCGCAAAGCCTTTTCCAGAGAAGCAATCGCTGCCTGAGGGCGCTGCATCCATTTTTGTATTTCACTTTGCAATATATAAGCCTCGGCGGCGTTGGGATTGATCATGAGAGCCGTTTGTAATGCCTGGTTGGCTGCCTCAACCTCCCCGGCCCGCCAATGCAGCAGAGCCAGATGAAAATGCTGGAAATAATTCGGTGCAACCATCAAACGGATGGCCTTTTCTAAAGCCTCTCTGGTCAGTTCCAAATCCCCGATTTTAAGCGCAATCTCAGCAATGGTTTCCAATTGATCCGGCATAATACTTTCAATGCACAACAACCGCTTCAATTCTTCGCCCGCAGCCGCTTCTTTCCCAATTTTCATCCACAGTTTAGCCAGTTTCAAAGCATAGCCAACTTCCTGTGGATAGAGTTGTGTCAAGGTCTGAGCAGCTTCGATACTCTGCTCGGTTTCGTTCAATCGCTCCATTAAGTCCGCAAACCAAATCAAAGAATCCACATTGTTTGGTTGTAGCTTCCTGACCTGTTGTGCGACTTCATAAGCCGACTCAAGCAGGTTTAGCCGGCAGTACACTTCTGCCAACAGCTGCTTGACCTCCATATTTTCGGGACGAGCCTGACTGGCGTTTTGTAACGCAGCCAGAGCCATTTCATTCTCACCAGAATGAAATGCAATTAATCCAAGACCGGATTGAATTCTCCAATGCCATTCTGGTAAATTGGCCTGTTCACTTTCAATCAACCGTTGAAATCCAGCTAAGGCTTGATCCCACTCCTGTAAAACCAAATGAATTTCAGACTTCAGTAAAAGCGCTTCAAAATGATCGGGGACTTCTTTCAAGACGCGCTGCAGTGCCTTTTGGGCCTTTACCAATAACCCAACAGGCAAGTTTTGATGCGCCAGTTGCCGTTTTAACTCAATTCCATTCAACAGCACTTTTGCATATTCCACAAACCATGCTGGGTTTGCGCCTTCAAATTGCAGAGCCACTTCTAGTACAGAAAGACCTTCCTCCATTTCTCCGTCTCGAAGTAATATTCCGGCATGTTCATAAGCCAGCTGCGGATGAGCCGGCCATTTCAAACGAGCAGTTTCCGCAACTTCCAGCGCCTCTTTATCATGTCCAAGCGAGACCAGGGCTTGAATCAAAGCCAACGCCACCTCATCAGATTCGGGCGCTAAGCGGGCAGACTGTTTCAAATAGGGCAGCGCCTCAGCAGATAATCCGTTCGCCAGACAGGCCTTGCCCAATGCCAGATGCAATTCCGCGGAGTCGGGCACATTCAATAAAGCTGCCCGTAAGGTTTCCAATGCCCGTTGAGGTTCTCCGGTTTGGGTGCACAAATGAGCAAGTTCAAGCCATGGTCTGGCATCTTCCGGCGTGAGCAAGGTGGCTTTACTCAAGCTGGCATGGGCTTCTTCCAGTTTTCCCTGACCAAATTGAGCCAATCCCAGTAAGGTGTAAGCTCTACCCTGTTCATCATCTTTTTCAATGATTCTCTGGCAGGTCTGCACCGCAAGCTCAAAATTCTTTCCTCCAATGGCACAGGTGACCAGGTTCAACTGGTCTTCAATGGACGAATCACCAAAACGATCGAGGATTTCCCGACGGATATTCAGGGCTGATTCCCAATCATTGCGCTCCTCAAGAATTTTTGCATACGTCCGATAGTGTTCCGGGTTCATCTCTTCTAACAAAATGGCTTCCCGAATGAGCTGGATTGCAGTGTCATCCTGACCCAAGCGGTGAGCAAGTTGGGCAGTCCATGTTAGCAGGGAAACATCCTTCACCCGCTGTTGAAGATAAATTTGAGCCACTTCAAGCGCTTCCTGATACAAACTCAGGTTTTCCAGAATTTCCAGCAATTCGAAGGGACTGTAGTCGAAAACAAACTGGCCGCCCGGTAATATCTCCTCATTTTGTTGCTGTTTCAACCACTCCCGGATCGCCTCTTTGACCACTCCTCGTTTCCCCTGTTTTTCTCCCAGCGAGGCATCTTTTCCCTTCATGAACACCTGAACAAGGAGGGGTAAATTAGAATCGCTCAACCGCCGTAAAAGAGAAAGCGGAGGTTTGAGCCACACGGCTTCCTCCATCAAAGTTTCTGGCAGGGGCTGAGAACTGAGCAAAGGCTCAATTTCATCCCACAACATCTCGGTTATTTTGGGATCAGGGTTTACAATCGAAATCAATTGGAGAGTTGTTCCACCCAACCAATGCTGCAACAAATTTTTTGAACGACTCAAGAACAATTCCGATTGAGCGGGATGACCGGCAATCTGATGCAGGGTGGCCGTCCATTGCAACTCCAAAGCCTCTCCAGCCAGCTCGACCCACGATTTTTGGTGGAGTGAATCCAAATCAAAACCGGACAAACTGCCCGTTTTCAAACGACCCTCCCGCAAAATCTGATTAGCCAACCACCCAGCCAGTTCAGATTCATCGTATCTCTTCAAAAATACCAGCCATTCAACCTGTAGAGGTAGCGGTATCTCTGCAATCATCATTGCAAACAAACGTTTGGTTTCTTCTTCCCCCAAAGGATTACCCAGCAGAATGTGAGTGATCCATGCTTTGGAAAGGGAAAAATCTTCTTTGCTCAGCAAGGCTTTCAGCAAGTCTTCCTGATCCGGCGTCATCCCAAACAGGCACAACAGCGGTGTCTTCCACAAATCAATCAAAGCATTTTTACTTTTTAGATTGAAGGACTTCATTTCATCCATCAACCCCACCCATGTTTGGGTCTTACGCCTTCGCTCACGCAAAGCCAGCGCAATCAAACCCGCTTCTCGCAGATCATGAGGTTTTGAGGTATTGCGCAATAGATTTTCAAAGGTTTCTAACGCCTTTTTTCGGATGGAGGGCTCCACAGAAGGAAAATGATCGCCTTGCAGCGCAGCCAGATCCATGCGGCTGTTCAAAATTCTCAAAGCAAGGTTTGCCGGCTGCCATAACTCTGCAGACCGAAGATTGCTGGCTAACCCACTTATTGTTGAGGGTTGCTGAAGGGCTTCCCAAACCAGAGGGTCTCTTTTTAATGCTGAAAACACAACCGGCACTTCCTCCAGCGGCAAACAGGTTCTCAATAATTCAAGAAGATCTGCTGATGGCATAGGGAGCTCCTTATAATCAATTTCGGAAAAGTTGGGGGTTGGTGAAAGGCTATTGGATTTGGAAGGCAAGCCCAAAGGCTGCCGCAATCATTAACATACCGGCAATGACCAGAAATACTCCAATGCCTGCAGATGTGCGAACCAGCTGGTTGAGTGATTCGACCAGACTGGAAGCGTTACCCACCAGTCCAGCAATTTCTTCAGCAATCCCTTTTTGCGCCAGTCGGGCAGTTTGTTCAGCGATTCGCTTGATTTCTCCGCCCAGAACCCGACTGACCAGCACAATCACGCCGATTAACCACATGATTACACCCAACGCAAGGGCTACCCCGGCTGTGGTCAGCAAGAAATCGTTTTTGGTCATTTCAAAAATCATCATACCCTTCCTCCCATGAATCTCTGCTGGAAGGGTATGATGCAAGAATTGTGCCAGACGCAATTTATCCGTTCAGGCGGGAGATGTCCGCCGGTAAATCCGGCAGGTCAATGGCTCGGCCTTCGCAAAATAGCATGGCGCGTTCAATCGCATGACTCAATTCACGGATATTTCCGGGCCAATCGTAAGCCATGAGCGCCTGCATCGCCCGCGGGGTAATATCATCCACGTTCACCCCCAGTTTTGCTTTGTATTGACGGATGAAAAACCCCACCAATTCAGGAATATCCATTTTTCTATCGCGAAGGGGGGGCAAATGTAAATCAACCACTTTCAGGCGGTAATACAAATCCTGCCGGAAACTGCCCTCCTGAATCATTTCTTTTAAATTACGATTGGAGGCTGCCAATACCTGAACATCCACCTGAATCAAATTTGTGCCACCCACCCGCCGGAAAGCGTGCTCCTCAATTGCCCGCAGTAATTTAGCCTGAATATCCAGCGGCATAGAAGAAATCTCATCCAAAAATAAAATTCCGCCATCTGCCACTTCCATCAAACCATTTTTACGTCGTTCAGCGCTGGTAAATGCCCCCGCTTCGTAACCAAATAATTCTGACTCAAGCACGGTGGGTTGAATTGCAGCGCAATTAATGGCAATAAACGGTTTATTGGAACGCGGCCCTGTGCTGTGAATAAAACGAGCAAGCACCTCTTTGCCCGAACCAGTCTCTCCGGTAATTAAAACCGAAACCTGAGCCTGGGCAGCTTTCTGTGCCTGACTCAGCAGCGACTCCATGGATGGAGTCTTGCCGACCACAAAAGAAATACTTTGTTTTTGACTCTGGCGCAGGTGAGCCAGTTCCCTTCGCATCTGCACAATTTCACAGGCGCGGACGATGGAGTTTTCCAGCTGGGTTAATTGAATGGGTTTGGTCAGAAAATCATGGGCGCCGTTTTTCATCGCATCCACAGCCATATCAATATCCCCATGGGCTGTGATGATGATGATCGGCGGACGATAGGGCATAT
>Ga0308417_1001144_pt1 | contig 18497 bp, 17 predicted proteins | sample HotsprSampleOS65_FD_203528 | JGI IMG/M metagenome (GOLD analysis project Ga0308417, IMG submission 203528) | Hot spring phototrophic mat microbial communities from Octopus Spring, Yellowstone National Park, Wyoming, United States - 20090730_OS65 ... | reverse complement strand
ATCGCTTGCCCCATCCGGCGCGCCGCCACAACCGGTGCCACCGCAGGCCGGTACCACCAGGGATTCACCTCATCCAAGGGTAACGCCCGGCCAGCCGCCTTCCAAAGCGCCCGTGCATCCCCCCGCCCCCCCGAACAAACCGGCTTCAACCCCACCACGGCCGCCCCAGCCGCCTGCAAGTGTCGTACCCAGGCTGCCGCCAGCACCGTCTTCCCAATGCCCGTGTCCGTACCCGTGACAAACAAAATCATCGCGCCAATCAGCCTGCCTCGGATCAACCCTTCTGGCAAAGCACCAACCGCGACCTTTCTGTGGGCAGTCCTTGCCAGACCCCGGGGTCCCACGATTCGAGACCAAACCACTTAGTCCAGGGTCCCAGCGTCTGCTCAAGCCTGCCTCTTTTTGCTCCCCAAGAGCCGCCCCCGCCAGGGCACAAAAAAGCCGCCTTTCCGGCCCTCCCCCGTAACGGTGGAGAGGCAGGAAAGGCGAGCCTTGGCTTCCGGAAAAAGAGGAGCGCTCGTACCGGTTAATCCGCGTATTTCACGCTGCACCCGTACGGTTTGGTCTGAGTGACCTCGGGTTTTTCACCTGCCAGCAATTTATTGACCACCTCGCGTACATAGTTGCGGGCCTTGCGGGGATCGCCGCTGGTGGCGGCGCGATCGTCAATGGCCCCCTGGTAAACGAGCACCCCATCCTTGTCGATGACGAACATGTGCGGCGTGGTGCGCATGCCGTAGGCTTTACCGACCGCACCGGAAGTGTCGTGCAGCCATGCAGTGGCCTTGATCCCCAACTGATCCCACTCCTTCCTGGCAGCCTCAGGCGTCCGGTAATCAGAGTGGCCCGGATGAACCGAGTTCACCAGCAGCCATATCACGCCCTTTTCCGTCAGCTCGGCCTGCAGCTCCTGCATCGCCTTGCTCTTGTAATGGTAGACGACATAGGGACAGCCGTAATTGTACGACTCCAGGACGACGATTTTGCCCTTGTAGTCCGACAGGCGGTGCGTCTTGCCCGTTATGTCTGTGGCGGTGAAGTCGGGGGCCGGTTTCCCCACTTCGGCCGCACTCAGTGCGAGGCTCGCAACCGTGCCGATCAGCAGTGCGCTCAATATTCGTTTCATGGTTCTCCTCCAGTCTCGTGGCTGCAACGCGTCTCCTAAACCTTGCCGCAGTCGTGTCCCTTGTCAAACGGAAGCGAACGGGAAGCACACCCAAACTACGTCTCGAAATACGTGAACCTACTCTTCCAGCTCCGCGCGGGTAGCTCATCGAAAATCCTACCCGGCTGCACTCCGGTACCGCCTCGGAACCACGGCCCCACTTCAGGCCCAACGCGCCCTGGGTCCCGTGAACCGGCTTCGACCCACAGACCGAATGAGGAACACCCACGAGCAGCCCGGCCCGCCCGGCCACTCCGCGGGCCCTCGGTCTTCCCTGGCTCGCCCTGGCGCTCTCTCGCACTGCAAACGGCTGGGTCCCGCTGGACACATCCGCGTCGAACCGCCTGGCTCAGACTTGCCGGCCGCTCCGCCGCGCCCTTCTCCCCCTGCTCCACTACCGCCATCCCTGGACCTGCCGGGTGGAACTGGGCCTGCCCGCCCCAACAGCCCCGCAGACCGGCGATTCGGCACCTTGAAAATCTGCGTTCCCCGCCGGCACCGGCAGCCGCAGGCGCAATCCATCCCGACGTACCCCGTCCGCCCGCCAGAGCCGGTCACTCGACAAGCCCCGGCCTTTTGGTAGGTTTGGATTGTGAGTTTCGTTGCCGAGTTTGATCGACTGCCCCTGCGCTCGCTGTGGGAACGCGCTCGAACCGCCTCGCGCGCCGCGGTCCGGGAGAGTCTCGACCGCAGCACGTGGAGCCTGGCGGATTTTGCGCATATGATCTCGCCGGCGGCCGCAGAGTTCCTCGAGACCATGGCGCGGCGGTCCCACGCCCTGACCATTCAACGCTTCGGACGGGTCATTCGTCTTTTCGCGCCTCTCTACCTGTCCAACGAATGCGTGAACGTCTGCCGTTACTGCGGTTTCTCACGTAACAACCCCATCCTTCGGGTGACGCTGACAGTAGAGGAGGTCCTACAGGAAGCGCGTGCACTCAAGGCCCAGGGCTTTCGCAACCTCCTGCTGGTAGCGGGGGAACACCCCAAATTCGTTTCCGTAAGCTACCTTCGGGACTGCGTGGCCGCGGTGCATGGCGAAGTGCCCTCCGTCTCGCTCGAGGTCGGCCCCCTGTCCGTGGAGGACTACCGGCCCTTGGTGGCGGCTGGGGCCGAAGGGCTGGTCGTTTACCAGGAGACCTACGACCGGGCCGTGTATGCCGACATGCACGTCTCCGGGCCCAAGCGGGATTTTGAATGGCGCTTGGAAACCCCGGAAAGGGCCTACGCCGCAGGATTTCGTCGCATCGGAATCGGCGCCCTTTACGGCCTGGCCGATTGGCGATATGACGCCCTGGCCGTGGCGGCGCACGCCGCCTACTTGCTGCGCAACTGCTGGAAGGCCTTCCTGACGATCTCGTTGCCACGGCTGCGCCCGTGTGCAGGTGAATTTCACCCGCCTAGCTCCATGAGCGACAGCGAGTTGGTCCAACTGGTCTGTGCCTTCCGGCTGATGTTCCCGGACGTGGGCTTGGTGCTGTCCACCCGGGAAGCCCCCAAACTGCGGGACGGGCTCATTCCACTGGGGATCACCCTGATGAGCGCCGGTAGTCACACCGAACCCGGCGGTTACACGGGAGCCGGGCGCGAGCATCTCCACCAGACAGTCCGGGGCCGCATCGTGGATGCGGGCGCCAGCGAATGGGCCCCGCCGCCGGAACACGCCACGGCAGCCACCGAACAATTCGCCATCGCGGACCCGCGTTCGGCCGCCGAAGTGGCCCGGCGCATCGCCAGCCTGGGCTACGAGCCGGTCTGGAAGGATTGGGACGCCGCCCTCTGCAGCAGTTGAGACGCCTCTACCAGCCGTATGACGTTGGCCGGGTCCCCCGCCCATTCCGCTAGCCACACCTCTGGATCGGAGGAAACGCAAAACGTCCCACCCGAATCACCGGCCGCCGATTTCGGTCAGCGACAACTCTTCCGTCGCCTCCTCCTACGTCCAGAGCCCCTCTTGGCATTGGCCCCCATGCAGGATGTCACAGACGCATCCTTTTGGGGCTTGATTCAACAACGCGGCGGTGCCGACGCCTACTGGACCGAATACAGCCGGGTCCACGTGACTTCGCGGCCGGAAAAGGTGGTGGCCCGAGCGATCCTGGCCAATCGCACCGGCCAGCCCGTCGTAGCCCAACTCATGGGAAATGACCCGGAATCACTGGCCCGCGCGGCCCGTGCGATGGAGGCCCTGCCCGTCGCCGCCATCGAACTCAATCTCGGTTGTCCTGCCCCCGTCGTCTACCGCAAATGTGCTGGTGGCGGTCTGCTGCGACATCCGGAACTTTTGGATCGCATCCTGGCAGCGCTGCGTCAGGCCACCTCCCTGCCTCTGAGCCTCAAGACCCGCACCGGTTTTGATTCCGACGCGCAGTTTGACCATCTCTTGGAACTCTACGCACGCCACCAGCCGGATCTGGTGATCGTCCATGCGCGCACGGTCATCCAAGGCTATCGTCTCCCCGTCCGCTACGACCTCATCCGGCGCGCAGTGGAACGACTCGCCTGCCCCGTGCTGGCCAATGGCCACATCCATGAAGCCCATCAGGCACTGCGCGTGCTGGCTCTGACCGGTGCCCGCGGCCTCATGATCGGCCGTGCGGCCATTCGCAATCCATGGCTTTTTGCCCAAATCCGTCAGGCCATGGCCGGCCGACCCGTCCACCGCCCCACCGGCCATGACCTACTGGCCTACATCGAACAACTCTGGCAAACGTATGCCATGCCGGGATTCCCCGAACGACTTCAAACCCAGCGTCTCAAACTCTTCCTCAATTTCATTGGGGAAGGGTTGGGACCTGACGCTCCGATGTTTCTCCACGCCATCCGCCGCACCCAAACGCGCGCCGAATTCTTCGAGGTCTGCCGCCGCTTTCTGGACCATAACCGGCCGTTGGACCTGGTGCCCAGTCAACCGGAGCCACACGATTCAATCGCCGGACCAACCGCCATTCCCACGGGGACCCCAAACTGAGCGCCTGCTCAAGCCGCCCCGGTCATGCGTTGGATGCGCCGGGCCAGGTCCAGGTCCTTGGCCGTCAACCCGCCGGCATCATGGGTGGTCAGATAAACCGTCACCTTGTTCCATTGAATGCAAATGTCGGGATGATGCTGTTGCCGCTCGGCCAGCCGCCCCAGGCGGTTGACCAGTCGTAAGGCGTCCATGAAGTCCTTGCACTCAAAGGTCCGCTCCAAACCCCGGCGCCGCCGACGCCAACCGGGTAACGTCGCCAAGGCCTCCCGCAGGGTTTTCGCATCCAGAAGTTCCATGCCCTAAACTTGGCCGGAACGGCCTCGATTTCAACCGCGATTCAACCCCGGACCCAGGCGCGGTGGCACCTTGGAGCCCGTGCTCGTAGACGGCGCGGCCTCCGCGAAACTCTGTCTTTCCCGGCGCGAGCGCAACCAGATCTGCAGACTCGTCACACCAGACCACAACCACCCCACGCCGAAGCAAGCAAACCCGCGAGCCAGCCACTCCAACCGTAACGCCTCCGGCTCCATGGGCTCGCCCGACCGCAGGCTTCGCCACACCGCGCCCGTCAGCCCGACAAACCAGGCCCCCACCATGGCCAAGCCGCCGCAGGCCAACAGGAGCTGGCCAGCCCCGGCCCAGCAATGGCCCATCAGCCACGAGCCCAATCCGGGAGCGGCCGCCTGATTCAGCAAGATGGCCGCCCGGACCCGCACCCCGGGTGGCAGGGATTGCCACTTGGAGATCCCCAACCGGTGCATCCCCACTCCGTGGTCACACCGGCGGCCGACCCAGAGCCGCCTTGACCTCGGGCCGGCTCAAGACCACCAAGGCCCAAATGCCAATGGGCAGACCCACAACACAGCACGGCGAAGTGCACGGAATCAGAGCCAAAATGCTCGCTGCCAGACTCCAACCGTAGCTGCGCAGCTTCAGCATTTGCAGCGCGCCGTACCCCACCAGTAGTGAAATCGCCAAACCCAACAACGAACCAAGAACACCCCATACGGAGCCGACCTCCATGAGCTTTTGCACCACCTCCTCCCCCAGCTCGGCCGGAAGCCGGCCGATCGGCTGGCCCGTCATGGACAGGATCAGTCCAACCAAATTCGCCACAAGGCCCAAACCCGCAGTGACCAGAAGACCGATTGCCGGTCCAGTCACCTGCTGCGCCGCGGTCCGTTCCAAGCCGTAACTCCCTGTCGACGCTCCTAGCGGAGCCAGTGGAATGCCCGCACCCCACAAATCCGCAAACTCGGGAAAATCCCGAAGCGGTTTCCATGCGGTTGTGCCCTCCACACAGGCGCGAGTGTCTGCGTTGGCCCTGTTCTCGCGCACCCACTGCCGGATTTGTTCGGCTGTAACCGGACCGTACTCTCCACCGTCCCCGCCGATGATCTTGTACATGGCTTGACTCCGATTTGAGGTTATCGTGTACGAGCATGGGCCGCCGCTGAAAGCCGCGCAAGTCTCCAGGGGAAAACGGCGCTGGGCCGAAGTGTACTCTCCGGGGCCGCGACCGAGCTTGCACCTGTCAGCAAGTCGGACCCGAACCGCCGCGCTCGAACCGCCCGCAGCGAGAGATGGCGCACGGAACCCTCAGGAAGGCATCCGCCCCTCCACACACCAACGCCACCGGACCGTCTTCTCGCTGAGCCCAACATCGGCCCTTCCCACTACCATACAGGCAGTGGCTCTGCACCTGACGGCACACAAAAAACCGACATAAGCCGCTCCGAGGGCCACGCACGAGAGGAACGAAACCGCACCCCCCCAACCGCAACCCCATCCACTGACCCCGGCGGCCACCAGCACCGCTGCTCAGCAACCGAGAGTCAAGAGACTTGTGCTCGGCGTGCATTCCCGTTTGGGACCCTTGGTCGGGGCATTTGTATAGGAGCAGCAAACACTGGCGCTCGTTGCGCCGCAAGGGCTCCAAATCCAACAGAGCTTCCTTCAGGGCCGGAGCCCGAAACTGGCCGGTCCACTGGAACGGACACGGATCCTCTCTGCAACTCGCATCCACCGCCCCACACCCCAGCCCTTCCTTCCCCCGGTGCTTACTCCCATCGTCCCCCCGCTCCTTGTGCTCCCGCCGAGAGACCGCCTGCTGAGCCACCGTTTCCTCGCGCGCAGCGGCCCGCGTGTAGCTCGAGCACCCAGCGTCCCTGCCTCAACCCGTGGTGATAACATCTCGTGGGAAGGCTGGGCTCCACTCGGGCTCGACACACAGCGGCGGCAAGCCGCCGCACTCCATGCGCTGCCGCGACCCCGCACGGCGCCTCCGAACTCGCGAAGCGTTTGGAGTGCGCCTGCTTGCTGGCACTGTCGAAGAGCAACACTGCGCTCGGAGATCTGCCGCCCCACGCCCTGCTTCCATCAACGACAGGACCTTCTGGGGATCCAACCACACACACCGTTGAAGGCCCCAGTTCCACCCCGGCCCGGACCGGGTGTACCCGAACGGGCGGCCTTGGCCTGAAGACGGCAAAGCTCCACCTGCAGAGCTCCTCCTCCACGCAGACGGCGATGTGGCCGCAGGCAGGCTGAAAACTCGCCCCCGCGAGTCGGTAGGGTTCCTCTCAAAAGGGTGCAATTCCCTTTTTGAACCACCTTCTTCATGCCCACGACTTGTGCTGGTGGGAGCCGCGGCAAAATCGAAGGATCTGGCGTTTTTGTGGGCCTCCTTCTTGCGAGCGCTCAAAAAGGGAAGTGCGCCCTTCGCCTCGCCTCCTCGTTTGGTGGCTTGCCAAACCGGGGCGAAGATCCATATTGATACTGGTCGGACCGCAAAGCCCCCCAAAACGGAGGGTCACTCCTTTCGTGGGTTGGTAGCTCAGTCGGTAGAGCAGCGGCCTTTTAAGCCGTTGGTCCGGGGTTCGAGTCCCCGCCAACCCACCACCCGCGCCGGCTCAGCGTCCCACGGCTCAATCCATTGGATTCCCAACTAAGGCTTCTGCGCCGGCTCCAAGCACGGGTCATCCAGATCCAGTCGATACAACACCTGATTGTAATCGTAACGCGGCGTGGGCTCGGGTCGGTCGGCGAACTCTCGGCTGTAGGTTCCCTCAAACAACAGCACAGGAGAATCCGCCCGCAACGTCTCGGCATGAATGCGCGGATTGTAAAACGTGTAGTTTTCGTGGCTGAGCAGCTTGACGGCCCGTCCCCAGGGCCCAAGCGGCGTCGGAGCCTCTGCGTACCAAACTTCACCAAAGGCCGAGGGCCGACCGAACCGCTCCATGAACACCGCGACCCAACGCCCCCTCCAGGGATGCCAAGCGATCGAGCCGCTGTGCGGCTCCACTTTGCGACCATCGGCAGCGGACACCCAACGGGCCGGCGTCGGCACGACCTCCCACTGGGCAGGATCGCTCCATGCCTCGAAGGAGGCCGGACAACGCAAGCGGGGGAAAGGATTGCCAAAAAGCAGCCACCTTCGGCCCGCCTCGTCCCGCCAGACCACGGCATGGCCCTCGGGCACCGCCGGCGGTTCCGGTCGGTCGGGCGACCGCGTCCAGACTTCCCGAAGGAATTCGAACCGCTCACGGGCCTCGTTCCACACGCACAATCCCCACCGATAGACCTCCAGCGGAGGCTTGATCTTGGCATAGACCGCCACCAACCGAGCCTGCCCTTCCCGATTGGTCACACTCACCAGACCGCTCAGCCACGTGGGACCGTCGCCTGGCATCTCGGCCACCGCCCGGGGACGACCAGCATCGTCCTTAAACAGACGAAACGGAATTCGCACCGGAGGCACGGGCCTCGGTACCGGCTCAAGCGGGGTAGTGGCACTGGTCGCATGAAAAATCCCCAAAGGATAACCCGGCAAGGTGGTGTCCCCCCACACCCAGTGCAAACGCCCTCCATGCGCCGCAATCTGCACACTGTCGCAACCCCACACACCGGATTCGGACTCCTCGGCAAATCCACCCAATTTCTGACTTTCCGCGAACAACCCGGCGCCCGTGATACGGCCCAGCCGGCGTGCGATACTGAAGCGACGAACCTCAATCCTCACCACTCCACCAGGAACGGGTCGAACCCGCACCCCGCGCATCCCGAAGCCGTCCGGGTCCAATCCATAGCCAGGGCTTCGGACCTCCAGCCACACCTCACGGTTCATGAGTTCCGGGGCGTCCAGCGCAGCCACACCGGCATTGTCAGTCACCCAGCGCATCTGGTGCGTGGTACGAAGTTCCACCAAAGGCACCGGCCAACCGCTGCCTGCCTCGACCACCTCCACCCGGCAGGGACGCACCGGCTCGGCCCCCAGGGCCGCCCACTGCACAACCGACAGCATCAGGAAAGTCACCACGCCAAGGGCCCAGTTACACCTACGGCACACGCGCAGTGCCCAGCAAAACCGATGCGGTTGGACGGCTCGAATCTGCATGACGCGATGCAACATGGCGCAGCGACCGGCCCATTGACAACGTAGATCGAACCCAGCCACGAGACCGCGCCCCCAGACCCACCTCAAGCCGGACCCGTTTGGACCAAAGGTGTCCACCAGGCAGAGACCGCCACGCGATGTGCCGCCCCCAAACCTCCGGCGCCCGCAAATCAAGCTGCCCGGCTTGCTCGATTCAGCCTCGGGCCCCAGCGGCGTGCGGGCACCGCCATCCCCCAAAACCCAATCCCCTGATCAACCGATTCTTACGGCCCTGCACCCTGCCAAAAACCGGGCCCTGCCCGAAATTGCCTCGCTCTTCCGCAGGACCGGCAGCCCCCGCACGCAAGCAGAGACACCTGCAACAGGGCAAAAAGCGCCATGCCCCACAGTCCGGAACCAACCCTGACCCGCCAGGCCCAGGCCCCAGCGAGCAGAAAAGGTTAGACAAAACGAACCGGTCAGTACGTCCTTCCGATGAGGGATGAACGGCGAGGATCCACTGGCCCGTTGCTACGACGCCCATGCCCAGGCCCTGTTCGGCTATCTACTGAGCCAGACCCGACAGCCGGAAGACGCCCGGGATTTGTTGCAGGAGACATTCCTGCGGCTGGCGCGTCAGCCCGAACTGTTGGCTGCGGCCCCGTCAGAGCGCGCCGTCCTGTTTCGCATCGCCCACAATCTGGCCATGGACCTTCACCGCCGGCAAAAAATTCGCGACCGTTTGGCCCAGGAGCAGGAGGCTCGCGACTCGATCCCTTTTGCACCCGCGGCCGATCCTGATGAAGCGGCGTTCCGGCAGGAAGCGGCTCAGGCCCTGGGAGAATTGCCGCCGGAAGAACGGGCTGTAGTCCACCTGAAACTCTGGGAAGGACTCACCTTCAAGGAGATCGCTCGAGTTCTGGACCTCTCACCCAACACCGCGGCCAGCCGGTACCGCTATGGAATAGACAAATTGCGGGCGCGTCTGCGTCGTTGGGTTGAGAGCGAAACCTAGACCGAAGCGGACGAAACTAATCCAGCTATGCCTCCGCAAGACGACATCGAAGCCAGGCTCCGCCAGCTGCCGTTGCGCGCTCCGCCGCCCCAATGGCGAGACGGAATCCTCTCCGCCGCCCGAGCCGCCAGTTCGACTTCTCGCCAGCCCGGTTCCGTCACCGTAACCATGACCCGCCAGAGCCCTTGGCAGGCATGGTTATGGCCCAGCCCCAGGGCCTGGGCAATCTTGGCTGGCTGCTGGATGATTCTGCTGGCCCTGCAATTCAGCCTCCCTACCCCCGCCCGGCCGGACCCGTCCTCTTCGGGGGTCGAGCTGTCAGAGCGCTGGCCGGTGTGGTTGGAACGGAATCGCCGCACGGCCGAGCTGATGCGCGAGCTGGCCGTACCTTGGTTGCTGCCCGAAGCCCCCTCGGTGCCGGCAGCGTGGCCACCCCGGCAAACCAGGTGGGATCTCGAGGGCCCCGTACAGCCGGGGCGATGGGCCTGAGCATCCCCTTCGGCCATGAACTCCATCATCCATTCCCTCGGGCAAAAACCACTGCGCGGCTGGAAAGATTGGGTTGTTGCGGTCGCCGCCGCGCTGGCTGTAGCTCTGCTGAGTGGTTGGGTCGGCGACCTACTCATCCCGCGGCCACCCCGCGCCATGGTCCAGCCAACCGAGTGGGTCCTGGCCAGCCTGGCAGTAACCGTGTCCGGGTTTCTGCTCTACTTCACCCTGCGATGGCTGGCGCACCCCAGGCGGTTGCGCGCCCTCCTCTTCGCTAAGGCATGTGTTTTGACCTTGCTGGGACTGGCCTTTGTCATCGAAAACTGGCGGGGGTACCTGGCCTGGCGCCGTGCCCAGGTCCTGGCTGCCGAACACGGACTGGTCCTCGACCTCCAAAGCCATGTTCCCCCGCCCATCCCAGATGCCGAAAACCTGGCCATGGCACCACTGTTCCAACCCGTGATCGCGGCCATGACCCAACCGCCCTCCGAGCCGCTACCTGAAAATCTTTTTCAGGGCTTGCTCGACCTGGATTTGGTGGCCGGCTTCTTCCCGCGACGGCCGAGCCTGGGCGACTGGTGGAACGGCGAACGCCTTCCGGTAGCCGAATGGGCCGATTACTACCTCACCAACGAACTGCCCCCGCGGGTCCAAGCTTGGTTGCGCCGCCACGGAGTGGAATCGCCCGAACAGTGGCAGGCCGCACTCCGGCAACGCAACCTGAAGCCGGCCGAAATCGTCGCCGAAGTGCTGCGCGCTTACGATGACACCCTGGCGGCCTTGGCCGAAGCGGCTCGTCGACCGCGCTGCCGATTTCCGATCGCTTACGAACGCGGGTTCGATGCGCGGCTTCATCATTTGATCCACTTCCACCGCCTCTTCGATCTGATCTGCTTTCGAGCCAACATTCACCTACAACTGGGACGCGCCGACAGCGCTCTGCATGAGTTGCAACTGGGATTTCGACTCGTCCGGGCGCTGGAAGAGGAACCCATTCTGATCAGTCTGTTGGTGAGTCAAAGCGGCTGTCGCAATCTCCTGCAGCCAGTCTGGGAGGGGACGCTCAACCGTCGATGGAATTCCGCCCAGTTGGCCGCACTGGAGAAGGAACTGGCGCAGATCCGGTTTCTCGACGACCTTCCGCGCGTCAGCCGCGCCGAATGCGCTTGGGCATTGCAGACCATGGACGAAATCCGGTCCGGCCGTGTCCCACTGAAAGCCGTGCTGGGGGAACCGGCCCGGCCGGATTGGCCGCGCTGGCCCCGGTGGTTACCCACAGGCTGGGTGGACCAAAATAAGGCGAACCTTGTGCGCTACTACATCGAGGTGGTGATCCCCGCAATCGAGGCCGCGCAAAAGGTGGTGCCAGCCGAACAACCCGGGATGCAGCCGGAAAAACTCGCCACGCTTCAGAGCTGGCCCAAGCGGCAGGTCAGTCCGTACACGTTCCTGACTACGGCTCTCGCCGCCCGGTTCTCGCCCTCGACCACACTGGCCACCCAGACAGCCGTTGACCTGGCCCGTGTCGCCTGTCGAATCGAAATCCACAGCCTCCGCACCGGCCGCCTGCCCGAATCCCTGGAAGAGCTGACCCCCGACGGACCGTTGCCGCCCGACCGTATGACCGGGAAGCCCCTCCGGTACCGAAAAGTCTCCGAGACCGCTTACCAACTCTACGCCACGGGTAAAGATGGCCAAGATGACGGAGGCTTACGCCCGCCGCGTCCTCCCGAGCTTGGACGCTCCACCCACCGGGCAGCGCCGGATTGGATCTGGCGAGCCCCCGAGGATTGACGCAGATCCTGTCCGTACCGCACCTCCATCGACCGTTCTCGCCCCAACGCCACCACCGACTCCAGCTCAAGGCCTCGCAGTCCGCCCACTTACGCCGGTTCCCACGCGCCACAGCTCGGGATGAGCAAAAAACTCGGTGCGGTCAGCCGGATCGTCCTGCTCCAGCCGGTGCAGCGCAGCCGCCAAACATTCGAGATGCCGTTCCAACGTGAATTGCTGGAGAAAATGTCGCCGCAGACCCTCGAAGTCCTCCGCCCAAATCTGGCACGCCAACGCCTCGGCCACCGCCGCAGGATCCCGACTCGGCACCACCCCGGGGTAGTCGGGCGGCAAAACCTCCGCGATGCTGCGGTATCGCGTCGTCACCACCGGCAGCCCAAACGCCAACGCCTCCACGATGACCAGCCCGAAACTCTCGGCCGGATAGTAGGTCGGAAAACACATCACATCAGCCTCGCACAACGCCGCCTCCTTGCGATCGCCACTCACAAAGCCCAGATACTCCAGCAAAGGCCCAACTTCCGGATCCGATTGCAATGCCCGAAACTCCTTTTGCTCCTCGGGTCGTGGAAAACTCCCCGCCACCCAAAGTCGAACCCTTAGAGGGCTGCCTTGCTGCCGCAATTGCCGATGCAAACGAACCACCCCCTCGATCGCGTCGAACAGTCCCTTCTCCCGCAGGCAATGCCCCAAAAACAGCACGCGCACCTCCTCCGGCCCGGGGCCCGCCGCAGCCAGCGCCTCGGGCGGTGGTGGCCGCCCGGACACCAGGGCACGGCGGACCGCCAACCGCGCCAGCCGCCGCGGTAACACGCGCGCCTCGAAAAACGGGCATGGATCCGGAATGCCATTCGGCACCACAGCCACCCGCCGCGGCCAGAACTTTTGCACATCCCCACGGTTGAACCTCGACAGCACCACAAAAAGGTCGGCATCCCGAAACGCCCGCCAGGTCAACACCCGCGCCGGCATCCGCGCCACCGTTTCAAGCCAACGACCCAGCCCTGCTGCGTGCCAATGCAGAATCACCCGCTTGAAAAACGGCCGACAAATGCCCATGACCAGCCAGTCCCGGCACAGCGCCGAATACTTACCCGGCGCCGGTACATAGTAAAAGTTCTCCACCCCGTAACGAAACCGGATCCACAACGCCTGCAGGCAGTAACCCAACAACAAAAGCAACTTCCCGGGCCGAAACTCGCCGATGTCCTGCAGATCCTTCGAGACCCGCGCGTTCACATGATAACACTCCACCCCCAGCGAATGGGCCCCTCCGCGCCGCGGCCGTCGTCGGCGGTCCCCTCCAAATCCCTCCAGCATCAGTTGGACCATGTAGCTCTGGCCATGGTGCGGCGGAGGCGTATGAGCGAAAACCAGCAACTTCATGGTTCGTGCCAACCCGACCCTCAAGCTTCGCGCCTTCGCACCGGCTTTACCCGCTTCCGGGCTGCCTCCACAGCGCGCCCCAAACAAAACCTCCCGGTCGCTCCACAGTGGTCGCCCGACCCTTTTATCCCGTGCAGCTTCCCGGATCCCACAAGCATTCCGACTGCCTCCCGGGTGGCGATTCCGCCGGGATGGCCGGACCTGCGCCTTGCCCGCACCCGCGGCACGGACCCTCCCCCGTTCTCCGCTGGCGCCTCGGTTCTGTCGCCCCTCATCCAGGCCTATACACAATGGCGGAAGGGGTGGGATTCGAACCCACGGTAGCCTTGCGGCTACGCCTGATTTCGAGTCAGGTGCCTTAAACCACTCAGCCACCCTTCCGCGCGGATCGCACAAAACATCTCCCTTCGGCCTGAGCAGGGCAAGTCGAAACACCCGGTCGCGCCACCCGCTAGCTTCCCAATCAAGGCCCGGGCCTGCCGTCCCGCACATCCCCGGACCCGACCAGCTCCGCCTCCCGCAGCGTGCGCAGTCGCAACTGCCCGCAGGCCGCCTCAATCTCCAGCCCCTTCTCCCGACGCAGCGTCACACTGACCCCCTGGCTACGCAGCGCCCGGTAAAAGGCTTCGCACACCTGCGGCGCCGGCCGCTTCCAGGCCAGGCCCGGAACCGGATTGTAGGGGATCAGATTGACTTTGGCGTGAAACCGCCGGGCCAGTGCTGCCAATGCCGGCACCTGATCAAGCCCATCGTTCACCCCCTCAATCAAAATGTACTCAAAGGTCAGCATCCGGCCCTTGCGCTCCTGATAATACGCCAGCGCTGCCGTCAGCTCGGCCAACGGATACTTCCGGTTCACCGGCATGATCCGCTCCCGGACCGCGTCACTCACCCCATGCAACGAAATGGCCAGTCGAAATTGCTCCGGCTCCTCCGCCAGCCGCCGAATCCCAGGAACCACACCACTGGTGGAGATGGTAATTTTGCGGGCGCCAATTCCGCCGCCCCACGGCGCGTTCAGCAGGCGCAAGGCCCGCATCAGGTTGTCATAATTGGCCAAGGGCTCGCCCATGCCCATGATCACCAGATTGTCCACCAACCGACTCCGAAGGCGGTCTCGAGGCGGCTCGGCACCATCCCCGGCCCGATACCATCGCTCCACCGCCAGCACCTGCTCCACGATTTCGTGCGGTTCGAGGTTCCGTTTCCAGCCGTCCAATCCGCTGGCGCAGAATCGGCAACCGTACGCACAGCCCACCTGGGTGGACACACAAAGGGTATGACGGTCCGCCGGCTCACCGTACAGAGCCGGGTTGGCCGGAATCAAGACGCTCTCGATCAGCGCCCCATCGGCCAGGCGCCACAGAAACTTCCGCGTCTGGTCAGCCGCGCCCTGGACACAAACACAGCTCAGCGTCTGCAGCGAGAACTGCGCGCGCAACCGGTCCTGCAGCGAGCGCGGTATGTTGGTCATGGCCGACCAGTCGGTCACGCACCGGCGATACAGCCAATCCAGGACCTGATCAGCCCGATAGGCCGGCTCGCCCCAGGCCGCCAGTTGTGCCTGCAGCTCCGCCCTTGTCAGTGTTTTGATGTCCTGCACCGGAACCATGGTAGCCCGGATTGCTGGTTTGCCAACTACCGGGAACGGCCACGGCACAACGGCCAGCGCCACACTCCGTGGACCTGTGGATCGCCGTCGCCCCCAAACGGGTCGGCCACGGCACTTGTGCCGCCTTGCCTTGGCACGCTCCGAGGTGTAACCGAAGAACAAAGGCCAGCGTCGGAACGGTTGCAGGCAGCCGAAGCCCCTTGCCCCCCAAGCGGCCGGTCGGAAGGAAAAGCCTGCTGCTGCAGTTGCCCAATGCGAAAAGGCAGAACCGTGAAAACCCATCCGAGTCCCGGTCCCAAGGGTCACCGGTGGACACAACTTTCCTTTCTCACATGTGCAGCCGCAGCCGTTCAGCTTTTTTTTTGGTGGCACCCGGGCCCGGAGAGCAGTCTATCCGCCTTCGCCTGACGGGAATGGTGCTCGTGGCCCTGCTTGGGCTGGCGGCCGTATCCCCATGGTTGGCCTTTCGGCGGAAGGAAGGCGGACGGTGGGCTTTGATCCCGCCGGCGGTGCTGACAGCGCTGCTGCTCCTCGGAATCTCTGGTTCACCAGGTCAGGGATTGGCCACGCAATGAGCCCGCGTTTTTTAGAATCACTCCCCAGTCGCCTGCGGAAGGTTGCGGAAAACCGTCGCGTGCCGTCCACGGGAGGTTCTCGCCCACCTCAAGGCTTTACCCTGATCGAATTGTTGGTGGTTTTAGCTGTGATTTCCGTCCTGGCAAGCCTGCTGTTGCCGGCCCTCAGTCGCGCCAAGGAATCGGCCCGTCGTATCGCCTGCCTCAATCACCTGCGCCAACTAGGTCTGGCCATGCAAATGTATGTGAACGACAACGAAGGCCGCTATTGTCCGCGCACGCACCCGGTTCGCTGGCCTCACCGACTCCACTCCTATGCCCCGGATCTGAAACTGCTGCGGTGCCCCACGGACGTCGCCGAGCCGGCCACGGGCAATGCCGACCCGATCCTCTGGCCCGCTGACGCTGCGCCTCGCAGCTACATCTACAACGCATGGAACGATTACTACCGGTCGTTCTACCCTGCGGGCGAATGGCGCCAGATTGTCTCCAGCAACGGCCACGCCATCCGCGAAGCCGACATCCGCGAACCCTCGGAAACATGCGTCCTGGGCGAGAAACAACCCGACTCTTCCCACTGGTACCTCGATTACGAACGGTTCGAAGATATCACCCAACTTGACCAGAGCCGACACGCCGGGGGACGGCGGGCCGGCTCCGGCCAGGGCGGTGGTACCGGCTCCAACTACACCTTTGCGGATGGTAGTGTACGGTTCATGCGGTTCGGCCGGACCGTCTGGCCCATCAACCTCTGGGCCACGACCCCCGAATGGCGGAACGCCGGGGGGCCCTCCCCACCCTGAACCGTCGGCCCCAGCCAAACGAGGTCGGGGGACGGACAAACCACGCTCTTCCATGGCCTGTCGCAGCCGAGACACTATAGGGCAGCCGCGATGAATCCAAACAGCCTCGCACACCCAGCCCGTCCCATCCTCAGCGTCCGCGGCCTGCTGGAGGTGGCGACCCTGCTGGGGCTGGCAAGCACCGCAGTCGCTTTTGCTGGATCCTGGCACTGGCTTCCAGAATTGTTGACCCATGGGCGGCTTCACCTGCTGGTGGCTCTGGCCGGAATGAGTGCCGTGTGGATGCTGCAAGGTCGGAGGGCTTGGGCCGCTGCCGCCGGCTTGGGCGCGGCCCTCAACCTGCTTCCCATCTTCCATGCGCACAATCTCGGATTGGCCCCGGTGCCATTGCCAGCCCAGCGGGGATTCCGTATCCTCTCCATCAACGTCCACACCCTCAATCCCCATACCGATCGCGTGCTGGCCTGCATTCGCGAGATCGATCCCGACGTCGTGCTGCTCATGGAAGTGGACGACCGCTGGATGCAGGAGTTGGCGCCCCTGACCACCACCTATCCCTTCCTGAAAGCCGCACCACGCTCCGACCCTTTTGGGATCGGCCTCTGGAGCCGAGTCCCTTGGGCCAGAGCGGATATCGTGGTATTGGGTGAAGCCGGCGTACCCTCGGTGGCCGTCACGGTCGAAAAGGCCGGCCGACAACTTCACCTGCTCGGCACCCATCCGTTGCCGCCAGCCTCGGCCGAGTACGCCCGCCTGCGCAATGACCAGCTCCACCACATCGCCGTTTGGGCCCGGGGCCAGACAGGCTCCGTACTGGTCGTCGGCGATCTCAACGTCACCCCCACCAGCCCCGCCTTCCGTCAGTTGGTTCGCACCAGCGGATTGCGCCCCGTGCGGCATCCGCCGGGACGTGGAACCTGGCCGGCTTTCCTACCCCTGGGCCGCATCCCGATCGACCATGTGCTGGTCACGCCGGATCTGCAGATCCTGCGATTCGAGCTCGGGCCGCCAGTAGGCGCTGATCACCTGCCCATTTGGGTGGAGCTGAAGTGGCCCTGATTTCAGGGGGTGGCTTTCAGGACCCTCCCAGCCCTTCAAACCGCTCCTTTCCGGTCGGCTCCACCTCGACGCGCCGCGGCTCCCATGGAACCTCCTGATCTCCCACGCGCAGGCACCGAGGCAACATCTCAATCAAAACCCCCTGCAGTTCCAACACGACTGTGCCGGGCAAAAACAACAAGTCCTGAAATACACAACGCCCGCCGGGGACCACAAACGGCACCGAACGCGCCTGATCGAATCGAAAGAACCCGGCCTCCGGCATCGACTCGTGCGGCGGCCACGGAATCACCAACTCGATCGGCCCCAGCCCCAGCTTCGGCTGCACGATCGTCACCTGGAGCCGGTGCGCGCTTGCATCGGGCCGAAACTCCACCTCCCACGGACCGTGGCGAACACGCCGGTGCTCGATCCACCAAAACCCCAAGCCGTACAGACCCACGGCCAGGATTGCGGCCACCAGCAGATGGCGGCGCAGCTGGTCATGGGGCGTAGTCTTGCTCATGGAATCATTAGCTTACGCAACACGGTACCTGCGGACACGTTTCTCCGGAGCCCTTGGCGCTTCACCGCTTCCCACCGGGCCAGTTCACCCACTGGGGTTCGCTCCACCACAAAAACCTGCCTGCCAAGGTGCCGTGCCACGGATCCGGCACTCTCGCAGCCGAGCCCCACATCAGCAAGCCGAAAGCATTGCTAAGAACCGAGGCCGCCGCATTTCAGTTTTTCAGCAAAGTAAGGCGGCGAAGCCAGCGAAACCAACCCTCATTGCCACAAGCGAAGGAAAACCGCCCAAAACAATCCACACCAGCTCCGGTTCGAAATGAGAGGGCCATGGCCTTAAATCACGGTCAAGCTGCCGCAAACAAGCGCCAGACCATCGGCCGGCCCTGCCCAGCAGCTCCGCTACCCCTATGAAAGCTTCCCCAGCGGCGAGTGGCCGCTGCACTCCATGCGCGCCCGCACCCCCAACCGCCGCCTCCGAACTCGCCAAGCGTTGGGAGTACGCCTGCTTGCTGCCGCTTTGAGGACTTTGGGACGCTGACAAAACCGCCTTGGCAATGCGGATAACTCCCCCGAAACCTTGATAGACCAGCTCTGCCCTTGTGCCCCGCGCCGTCAAAAGGCGGGACCGCCTGGAAACCGTCCCTCCAGCTCGAAAGGCCAGCTCCCCGGGTTTCTCCGTGGCCAAAACATCCGGTGCGCACGGACGGTTGCCACGCCAGTCTCCGAGGCCATGGAGCTGACCA
>Ga0308417_1001141_pt1 | contig 18529 bp, 13 predicted proteins | sample HotsprSampleOS65_FD_203528 | JGI IMG/M metagenome (GOLD analysis project Ga0308417, IMG submission 203528) | Hot spring phototrophic mat microbial communities from Octopus Spring, Yellowstone National Park, Wyoming, United States - 20090730_OS65 ... | reverse complement strand
GCTGTCGAGCAGCAGCTCGGCCGGCGGGCCGCCGCAGGCTGCGAGCGCGCGGAAGGCGCGCTCCCTCACGCCCTTGCCTGCCCAGCGCACGAACCGGTCATCGAGCGTCTTGCGCGGGCCATAGGCTGCCAGTGCATCGACCCAGCGCCCGCCCAAGCGCAGCACGTGCACGATGCCGCTGATCACACCCCGGTCGTCCACCCAAGGCTTGCCGTGCGTATCCGTAAGGCAAAAGCAGCGCAAGCCGCCGCCTCTGCGCCTCGCTCAGAGAGACACAGATCGCTCATCCCAATTCCCTTCATCACCGCCAAGCGAACCACTCCGACTCACACCATCCCCCCTCCCATCCCCCGTCGCTCAAAGACCTTTATCGGTCCAACCCCTAGCGCGTGAGCGTTAACGAAGGATCATCAGCTGCCTTGCTGGCGGGGTATCGGGGACCTCGCGCCCGAAGGCGAGGGCGGTAGGCGCGGCTGCCGCGACCGCTCCCACCAAGCCCTCAGTGCTCGAACAGATCCGGCGAGTCGAAGCCGAGCAGATCGAGTTCGGCGCGGGCGGGCAGGAAGCGGAAGCAGGCCTCGGCGAGACCGAGCCTGCCTTCGCGCTCCAACAGCCCTTCGAGACGCGCCTTCAGGGCGTGCAGATGGAGCACGTCCGATGCCGCGTAGGCGAGCTGGTCGGGGGTGAGCTCGACCGCACCCCAATCTGAGGCTTGCTGCTGCTTTGAGAGGTCGACGCCAAGGAGGTCGCGGCAGAGGTCCTTCAGCCCGTGGCGGTCGGTGAAGGTGCGCGTGAGCTTGGCTGCAACCTTGGTGCACCAGCAGGGGGCCGCAGCGACGCCGAGAGTGTGGCGCAGCACGGCAAGGTCGAAGCGGGCGAAGTGGAACAGCTTGAGCCGAGCGGGATCGGCGAGCAGCGCCTTGAGATTGGGGCAGTCTGCTCCGCGGCCGCCGAGTGCCGGGGGAACGAGCTGGACCAGATGCACGACACCATCGCCGGCGGAGAGCTGGACGAGACAGAGCCGGTCGCGATGAGGGTTAAGCCCCATCGTTTCGGTATCGACGGCAATCACCGGGCCGAGGTTGAGACTGGGCGGCAGGTCGTGCCGATGTAGGTGGACAGTGGCGCCACCAAGAAACAGGGTATTCATCACGGTCTCGATGCGGGGGCGAGTCGCGTGGTGCCCAGGAGAAGACTCGAACTTCTACGGCCTCGCGGCCACAGGTACCTGAAACCTGCGCGTCTACCAGTTCCGCCACCTGGGCACCGGCTGCGGCAAGCCCGCATACCTAAAACCCGGGGAGGCCGGGGTCAACGCCCGTCCGGGCCGTGGCGGGTCGGAGCGGACCGCGCGGTCGCGCTTCCCTGCGCGGCATACGGTGCTTCCTCGCCATGTCCTCGTGAGCGCCGGAGCGGCGGCTCGCGCCATGCGCGCTGCTGGCCGGGTCTCGGCGAAGCGTCGCTCCCTTGGCGCGCTGCGAGACGCTGGCAAAACCGGCTCCCCGTGCCCGCTGCCGCTCGCCTTGCCGGGGGCCGAGAGGCGCCCTTATGCAGCGTTGCGAAACGAGAAGAGGGCGCAGGGATGGCATTGGAAGAGCGGAAGGTGGCGGCGGTGTTCGGCGGCTCCGGCTTCGTCGGGCGCTACATCGTCAAGCGCCTCGCCGGCCGGGGGTACATCGTGCGCGTCGGCGTGCGCGACCCCGAACGGGCGAACGTCCTCAAGCCTATGGGCGCGCTCGGCCAGATTGTGCCCATCGCCACCAACGTGCGGGACGAGGCGTCGGTCTCCGCCCTCGTCGCCGGGGCCGAGGTGGTGGTGAATTGCGTCGGCATCCTCTACGAAACCGGCAGCCAGACGTTTCAGGCGCTGCATGCCGAGGCGCCTGGACGGATCGGGCGGGCGGCGGCCGCGGCCGGCACAGCCCGCGTTGTCCACATCTCGGCGATCGGCGCCGACCCGGCGAGCCCCTCGCTTTACGCCCGCACCAAGGCCGAGGGCGAGGCTGCCTTGCACGCAGCCTTCCCAAAGGCGGTGGTGCTTCGGCCGTCGATCGTGTTCGGGCCCGAGGACGACTTCTTCAACCAGTTCGCCGCCCTGGCCCGCATCCTCCCCGCCTTGCCGCTGTTCGGCGGCGGCGGGACGCGATTCCAGCCAGTCTATGTCGGCGACGTGGCGGATGCGGCCATGGCCGCCCTCGACCGCACGGACGCCGCAGGCAGGACCTACGAGCTCGGCGGGCCAAAGATCTACACCTTCCGCGAGATCCTGGAGTTCATCCTGAAGACGACGGGGCGCAGGCGCCTTCTTCTCTCCATTCCCTACGCCGTGGGCGCGATCCAGGCGCGGCTGTTCGAACTCCTGCCCAAGCCGCTGCTGACGCGCGACCAGCTCCTTCTCCTGCAGCGCGACAACGTGGTCGCGCCAGGATCGCCAACGCTCGCGGATCTCGGGATCACGCCGAAGGCCGTGGAGGCGATCGTGCCGACCTATTTGGCGCGGTTCCGGCGCGGGGGGCCGAGGGCACCGACAGAGGCCTGAATAGGTCCGTTTCGGACTTTCCTAGTTTCGGTCTTGGCTCCACCTTGCCGCCACTGCGTCAGGACTTGGGCGCAACCCTGATATGAAGGTCCGAACCGGACCCAAATGACGGAATCTGTCTCGTCGCCCCCGCCCCGAGCACGTATAAGACCGTAGTCCCGGCACGGCCGGGCGTCCCGCCCGACGGAGCCGGCTGCGAAGGCCTGCCCCGCCGGCGCGGAGTGCGCGAGGGAACGGGCATGGCCGAAAGGATGCTGAAGTTCGTCACCACGCCGCAGTGCACGCCGGAAAAGCGGCCGGCGCAGGCGCGCGCGCGCGACTGGAACGAGATCTACCGCACGTTCGCAGCCGAGCGCGCGACGGAACAGGCCTCGCGCTGCAGCCAATGCGGTGTTCCCTTCTGCCAGGTGCATTGCCCGCTCGGCAACAACATTCCCGACTGGCTGAAACTCACGGCCGAGGGCCGGCTCGAGGAAGCCTATGAGGTTGCCTCCGCGACCAACACTTTCCCCGAGATCTGCGGCCGCGTCTGCCCGCAGGACCGGCTGTGCGAGGGCCATTGTGTGATCGAGAAGGGCTTCGACAGCGTCACCATCGGTGCGGTCGAGCGTTTCATCACGGACACCGCGTGGGAGCGCGGTTGGATCGCGCCCCCCCGGCCCGCGCGCGAACTGCCCCACTCCGTCGGCATCGTTGGGGCCGGCCCGGCCGGTCTTGCCGCCGCCGACCGGCTGCGCCGCAAGGGGTACGCCGTGCACGTCTACGACCGCTATGACCGGGTCGGCGGGCTCATGATCTACGGCATCCCGAACTTCAAGCTGGAGAAGTCGGTGGTGCTGCGCCGCTGGCGCCAGTTTGCGGAGGGGGGGATTGTGTTCCATCTCGGCTCGACCGTCGGGCGCGACGTCTCGTTCGCCGAACTGCGCGCCCGACACGACGCCCTCTTGATCGCGACCGGGGTGTACAAGGCGCGCGACATCGGTGGGCCCGGCGCGGGGCTGGCAGGCATCGTGCCCGCCCTCGACTATCTCACCGCCTCCAACCGAAAGGGCCTTGGCGATGCCGTACCGGCCTTCGAGGACGGTCGGCTCAATGCCGCCGGCAAGCGCGTGGTGGTGATCGGCGGCGGCGACACGGCCATGGACTGCGTGCGAACCGCCATCCGCCAGGGCGCGGCCTCTGTCACCTGCCTCTACCGACGGGACAGAGGCAACATGCCGGGTTCGGTGCGCGAGGTGAAGCACGCCGAGGAGGAGGGCGTGCGCTTCGTCTGGCTCGCTGCGCCTGAGGCCTTCCTCGGCGATGGCAGCGTGCGCGCAGTGCGGGCCGTGCGCATGCATCTCGGCCTGCCCGACGCGACCGGGCGACAGCAGGTCGAGCCCATCCCCGGCTCCTCCTTCACCCTGGAGGCCGACCTCGTGATCAAGGCTCTTGGCTTCGACCCAGAGGATCTTCCTGCCCTGTTCGGCGAACGGGGCCTTGCCGTCAGCCGCTGGGGTACGATCACGATCAACCCGCGCACGATGATGACCTCGCTGCCGGGCGTCTTCGCTGCCGGCGACATCGTGCGCGGCGCCTCGCTCGTCGTGTGGGCGATCCGCGACGGGCGCGACGCCGCGGCCGAGATGGACGCGTGGATCTCGGCGACCGTTGCCGAACGGCGAACACTGGCGGTGGCCGCGGAATGATCGCGCGTCGTGCACGGTCCGGCCTGGGCGCCGCCGCCCTCGCTTTCGCCCTCGTCCTCGGCGCCCCCGCCGCCGCGCAGGCGCCCAACGCGGAGGAGGAAGCGCAGCGCATCCTTGTCGCCACTGGCCTGCTCGACCAGGTGCGTGACGGCGCGCCCCAGCTCGCGGACCAGTTGCTCGCATACCTGCGCGAGCGAAACCCGGGGCGGGAGGCGGATATCCGGCACGCGGTCGAAACCGCGATCATGCCCGCCCTCGGCCGCCGCATGCCCGAGCTGCTGGCTCTGGCCGCCCAGCCGCTGCTTCGCGGCTTCACCGCCGAGGAGCTGTCGCTGATCCGCCGCTTCCTCGAATTGAGGCTCGACCAGCGGCTCGACGGCGCGCTGCAGCTCGTCGCCTTCGAGATCGAGCGCGAAAGCCCGGCCTGGGTGCGCAAGGTAGCGGAGGAGACTCTGGCCCAGTCGCGTGATTCGCGCCTGCGGGGAATTCGATACTGAGGGAACCTCGAGCATGGACGGCACGATGCGCGAAACGGGAAACACCTTCGCCTCCGCCTGGACCGAGAACGCCGGCCGGTTGGAACGGGCCGGCATCGATCTGACGCCGCACGACGCCTGCGGCGTGGGTCTGATCGCCGCCATCGACGGTAAGCCCTCGCGCGCCGTCGTCCAGGCCGGGATCGACGCGCTGAAAGCGCTTTGGCATCGCGGCGCGGTCGATGCCGACGGCAAAACCGGCGACGGTGCGGGGATTCACGTCGAGATCCCGCACGACTTCTTCGCCGAGGCCGTGGTGCGCGGTGGCGACCGCCTGAGGCCCGGCCCGATCATCGTCGGCCAGGTGTTTCTGCCGAAGACGGACCTTTCGGCCCAGGAACGGTGTCGGCAGATCGTAGAGACCGAGGTGCTGGCCTTTGGCTACGGCATCTATGGCTGGCGCCAAGTGCCGATCGACGTCTCCTGCATCGGCGAGAAGGCGAATGCCACCCGCCCCGAGATCGAGCAGATCCTGCTCTACGACCCCGACGGGCGCGCAATCGACGTCATCGAGCGCGACCTCTACGTCATTCGCCGGCGCATCGAAAAGGCCGCGCTCGCAGCCCACGTGCCCGATCTCTACATCTGCAGCCTTTCCGCCCGGTCCGTGATCTACAAGGGGATGTTTCTGGCCCAGGCGCTAACCGAGTTCTACCCGGACCTGCTGGATGCCCGCTTCGTCTCGCGTTTTGCGATCTATCACCAGCGTTACTCGACCAACACCTTCCCGACCTGGCGGCTGGCCCAGCCCTTCCGCATGATCGCGCACAACGGCGAAATCAACACCCTCGCCGGCAACGTGAATTGGATGAAGAGCCATGAGACCCGGCTCGCCTCGCCGCTGCTCGACCCTTATCTCGACGACATCAAGCCGGTGATCCAACCCGGCGGGTCGGACACGGCAATCCTCGACAACGTGTTCGAACTGCTGGTCCGCGCAGGCCGGGATGCGCCGATGGCAAAGGCGCTGATGATCCCCGAAAGCATCGGCAACAACGCCACCATGCCGGAGGCGCATCGGGCCTTGTTCCTGTACTGCAACGCCGTCATGGAACCCTGGGACGGGCCAGCCGCGATTTGCGGCACCGACGGGCGCTGGGTGATTGCCGGCATGGACCGCAACGGGCTTCGCCCGATGCGCTACACCATCACGCAGGGCGGCCTGCTCGTCGTCGGTTCCGAGACCGGGATGGTCAAGCTGCGCGAGGACGAGATCGTGAAGAAGGGCCGGGTCGGCCCCGGCCAGTGCATCGCGGTCGATCTCGACCAGGGCCGGTTCTACGACGATACCGCGCTCAAGGACATGCTCGCGGCGCGGCGCGATTTCCGCGCCTGGGTGAAGCGCACCACGCATCTCGATGCCTTGATCAAGGCCGAGGCGCAGGAGACCGTCCGCTTGTCCGGCGAAACCCTTCGCCGTCATCAGGTCTCTGCCGGGCTCTCGCTCGAGGAGCTCGAGCTGATCCTGCATCCGATGGTGGAGAACGCGGACGAGGCCGTCGGCTCGATGGGCGACGACACGCCGCTTGCGGTGCTGTCCGACCACTACCGGCCGCTCTCGCACTATTTCCGGCAGATGTTCAGCCAAGTCACCAACCCGCCGATCGACAGCCTGCGCGAGACGCGGGTGATGACGCTGAAGACCCGGCTCGGCAACCTCGGCAACATCCTCGACGAGGATCCTTCGCAGTGCGACATGCTGGCGCTGGAAAGCCCCGTGCTGACCAACGCCGAGTTCGAGGCGATGCGGGCCTACATGGGCGCCTCGGCAGTGGAGGTGGACTGCACCTTCGACCCGGCGGAAGGCGAGGCCGGCCTGCGCCGGGCGATCGAGCGCATCCGCCGCGAGGCGGAGGAGGGCGTGCGGGCGGGCGCGGCGCACTTGATCCTCACCGACGAGCGCGTGGGGCGGGATCGCTGCGCGATCCCGACGGTTCTCGCCGCGGGCGGGGTGCACACGCACCTCGTGCGCCAGTCGCTGCGCACCTTCACCTCGCTCAATGTTCGCTCCTGCGAGGCGATGGACGTGCACTCTGTTGCCGTCCTGATCGGGGTCGGCGCCACCACCGTCAACCCCTGGCTTGCGCAGGAGTGCATCGCCGACCGCCATCGCCGCGGCTTGTTCGGGGAGATGACGCTGAAGACTGCCCTCGCGCGCTACCGCAAAGCGCTTGACAAGGGCCTGCTCAAGATCATGAGCAAAATGGGCATCAGCGTACTGTCGTCGTATCGCGGAGGTTACAATTTCGAGGCGATCGGCCTTTCCCGCGCCCTGGTCGCCGAGTTCTTCCCGGGCATGCAGAGCCGGATCTCGGGCATTGGGCTGTCGGGGATCGCGCGCAAGGCAATCGCCCTGCACCGTAAGGCCTGGGCGGAGGATGCGGTCACCCTGCCGGTGGGCGGGCTATATAAGCTGCGCCGGTCCGGCGAGGCGCACGCCTTCGCCGGCAACCTGATCCACCTGCTGCAGCAGGCGGTCGCGACGGACAGCTACCAGACCTACAAGCGCTACGCGGAGGCGGTGCGCAAGCTGCCGCCGATCGCGCTGCGCGACCTGCTCGACTTCAAGACCGAGGGGCGCAGGCCGATCCCGGTCGAGGACGTCGAGTCGGTGACCGAACTCCGCCGCCGGCTCGTCTCTCCGGGGATTTCGTTCGGCGCGCTCAGCCCGGAGGCGCACGAGACCCTGTCGATTGCGATGAACCGGATCGGCGCGAAGTCCGACTCGGGCGAGGGCGGCGAGGACCCGGCCCGGGCCAAGCCGCGCCCGAACGGGGACAACGCGAATTCCGCCATTAAGCAAGTCGCGTCGGGCCGCTTCGGCGTCACTGCGGAATACCTCAACAGCTGTCGCGAGATCGAGATCAAGATCGCGCAGGGTGCGAAGCCGGGCGAAGGCGGCCAGCTGCCGGGGTTCAAGGTGAGCGAGGTGATTGCGCGGCTGCGCCACTCGACACCGGGGATCGCGCTGATCTCCCCGCCTCCCCACCACGACATTTACTCGATCGAGGACCTCGCCCAGCTCATCTACGACCTTAAGCAGATCAACCCCGAGGCGCAGGTGTGCGTGAAGCTGGTCGCACGCTCCGGCATCGGCACCATCGCAGCCGGAGTGGCCAAGGCGATGGCGGACGTGATCCTCATCTCGGGCCATGTTGGCGGCACCGGGGCGAGCCCGCAGAGCTCCATCAAATATGCCGGCAGCCCCTGGGAAATGGGGCTTTCCGAGACGCACCAGGTGCTGATGCTGAACCGGCTTCGCCATCGCGTGAGGCTGCGCACCGACGGCGGGATCAAGACCGGACGCGACGTGGTGATCGCGGCCATGCTGGGCGCGGAGGAGTTCGGCATCGGCACCGCCTCGCTCATCGCCATGGGCTGCATCATGGTTCGGCAGTGCCACTCCAACACCTGCCCTGTCGGCGTCTGCACGCAGGACGAGACGCTGCGCGCCAAGTTCGAGGGCACGCCGGAGAAGGTGATCAACCTTTTCTCCTTCATCGCCGAGGAGGTGCGGGAGATCCTCGCCTCCTTGGGCTTCCGCCGGCTTGAGGAGGTGGTCGGCCGCACCGACCTCTTGAAGCAGGTGAGCCGCGGCGGCGAGCATCTCGACGACCTCGACCTCAACCCCCTGCTCGTCCAAGCCGACCCGGGGCCTTACGCGCCGTACTGCACGCTTGAGGGGCGAAACGAGGTGCCCGAGACCCTAGATGCGCGGATGATCGCCGACGCTGCACCCCTCTTCCGCGATGGCGAAAAGATGCAGCTGCAATACAACATCCGCAACACCTACCGCGCGATCGGGGCCAAGCTCTCGTCCAGGATCGTGCGCCGCTTCGGCATGACAGGCCTCGCCCCCGGCCATATCACGGTCCGCCTGCGCGGCTCCGCCGGCCAATCCTTGGGCGCCTTCGCCGTGCAGGGGCTGAAGCTCGAGGTCTTCGGCGACGCCAACGACTACGTCGGCAAGGGGCTGTCCGGCGCCACCATCGTCGTCCGCCAAGCCCCATCCTCGGCCCTGCGCTCGAACGAGAACACCATCATCGGCAACACCGTGCTGTACGGCGCGACCTCCGGCTCCCTGTTCGCCGCAGGCCAGGCCGGCGAGCGCTTCGCGGTGCGCAACTCGGGCGCGATCGCCGTGGTGGAAGGCTGCGGCGCCAACGGTTGCGAGTACATGACCGGCGGGGTTTGCGTCATTCTCGGCACGGTCGGAGACAATTTCGCCGCCGGCATGACCGGCGGGATGGCCTTCGTCTACGACCCCGAGGACGTGTTGCCGAAGCGGATCAACCCGGAGCACGTGCTGTGGCAGAGGCTCGCGCATCCGCACTGGGAGGGTGTGCTGCGCGACCTGATCGCGCGCCATGTCAGCGAGACGAACAGCCGCTTCGCCGCCTCGCTGCTGAACGACTGGGGCCGCGAACGCGACCGCTTCTGGCAGGTGGTGCCGAAGGACTTTGTGCGCTACCTGCCGGTGCCGCTGGCGGCCGAGCGCGCCCTTGCTGCCGCCGGAGACTGAGGGGCGAGCTAAGGGGCGAGCGGGGGAGAGGGGGCGGAAGACCGGCGGCGGACGACGGAACCGGCTCCGGCAGCCGCCTCGTTGCGCCTGGCCGGGGCCGCGCGAGGCGAGCTCAGCCGGGTGGCGGTTCGCCGTCGCGTGGCGTAATGCCAACGCTGCGGAACATGGCGGCGACGGACGCAATCGCTGCGTCCACGGCGGCGCGGTCGGTGCCGCGGACGACGATCGCAACACCACCTCCGGGTTCGCGGTAGAAGGGGTAGCTGCCGATCGCGACTGCGGGATGCGTCGCCTGGATTTCGGCCAGCTGTGTTGCGATCTGCCCCTCCAGCGCGTCGATGCCATGCACAGTGCGGCTGAGCGTAGGCGGGCCGCCGGAGAGTGTCGGGGCCACGGTCTCGAACATCGCCTGCATGATCCGCGGCACGCCGGCGAAGACGAACACGTTGGCGAGGCGGAAGCCGGGGGCAGCGACCGCCTCGCAGCGGATCAGGCTGGCGCCGCGCGGCAGGCGCGCCATCCTTTGCCTCGCCTCGTTGAACTCGACCCCGCGCCGCGCATAGTCCTCGGCGAGGATGCGGAAGGCCTCGTCGTGCCGCTCGCACGGCACGCCGAACGCGGCGGCCACGCTCTCCGAGGTGATGTCGTCGTGGGTGGGGCCGATGCCGCCGGTCGTGAAGACGTAGTCGCAGCGCGCGCGCAGCTCGTTCACGGCTTGCACAATGGCGGCCTTCACATCCGGCACCACGCGCGCCTCAACCGGCCTGATGCCGAGCTCCCCCAGGCGGCGCGCGAGATAGGGGAGATTCGTATCCTGCGTGCGCCCCGACAGGACCTCGTCGCCGATGATGACGACGGCCGCGGTCGGGCGGGGGTCCGGCGCAGTCACAGCAAGTCCCTGAGCATGGCGACGAGCGGCAGGTCGGCCGGCGGCACCGGATAGGCGGCGAGACACTGCGGGCGGACCCAGGCGAGTTCCTGCCCCTCGAGCGGCTTCACCACCCCGCGCCAGCGCCGGCAGAGATAGAGCGGCATCAGCAGGTGGAACGCGTCATAGGCGTGGCTGGCGAAGGCGAAGGGCGCGAGGCAGGAGGCCGCGACATCGATGCCCAGTTCCTCGGCCATTTCGCGGATGAGCGCCGCCTCAGGCGTTTCGCCCTCGCGCAACTTGCCGCCGGGGAACTCCCACAGCCCGGCGAGCGCCTTGCCCTCGGGGCGGCGGGCGAGCAGGACCCTCCCATCGACATCGACCAGCGCCGCCGCCGCGACCAGCACGAGCGGGCGCGCAACACCCGGCCTGCCAGCGGCGAACCCCGCAGCGTGCAAGGCCTCCGTCCGGCTAAGCCGGAACCAGCGGACGGGAACCGCGCCGCCGCGGGAGGGGAAGTCGTGCTCGGCCTCGTGCGTGAAGCGGAAGCTGAGCCGCTCCAGCACCCGCACGGAGGCGTCGTTGTCGTCCGCGACATAGGCGGTGAGCACGCCGAAGCCGAGATCGTCGAAGGCATGGCGGATAAGCCGCGCCGCGGCTTCCCGAGCGTAGCCCCGGCCCCAGAATGGGCGGCCGAGCCAGTAGCCGAGGCGCGCGGTGGTCTGGTCCTCGCGGGTGAGGCCGGCCACCCCGATCGGTCGGTCGTTGTCGCGCGCGGCGATGGCAAGGTGCCAGGCTCGGCCGCTTTTGCGCTCTTCCTGCGTGCGCGCGATCCACGCCTCGAGCGCATCGCGCGGGTACGGGAAGGCAACGGAGCCGAGCTGCCGGGCGACGTCCCAGTCATTGATCAAGCGGTGCAGCACAGGGACGTCGGCAGGGCGGATCGGACGCAGCAGGAGGCGCTCCGTTGCGAGCCGACTGCCTTCGGCCGCCCCGCGCCAGACGTCAGCTTCGGTAGCTGCCATTGATGTCGATGTAGCCGTGCGTGAGGTCGCAGGTCCAGACGGTGGCACGGCCGCGGCCAAGGCCGAGATCGACGGCGAGGGCGATCTCTCGCCCTTTCATGTGCGCAACCACGGGCGTCTCGTCGTAGCCGGGCACGACCGACCCTTCGCGCGCCACCCACACGCCCCCGATGGCGACGGAGAGACGGTCGCGGTCCGCCGGTTCGCCCGCCTTGCCCACCGCCATGACGATGCGGCCCCAGTTCGCATCCTCGCCCGCGATTGCGGTCTTTACCAAAGGCGAGTTCGCGATCGCGAGCGCAACACGCTTGGCCGACCGTGCCGAGACCGCACCGGCGACGTCGATCCGGATCAGCTTCTGTGCCCCTTCGCCGTCGCGCACGACGGCGAGTGCGAGGTCCTGCAGCGCGTCGGAGAGAGCGCGGGCGAAGTCGCGCACGACCCGCCCGCCCTCGGCCGGCACGCGCGGGTGCCGAGCCTGGCCGGTCGCGAACAGCAGCACGGCGTCCGAGGTCGAGGTATCGGAGTCCACCGTTGTGCGGTTGAACGAGGCCTCGACGCCGCGCGCAAGCAGGCGCTGCAGCAGCGGGGCAGGCAGTTTCGCGTCGGTGACAAGGAAGCAGAGCATGGTGGCGAGGTCGGGCGCGATCATGCCGCTGCCCTTGGCAATGCCGGCGATGGTGACGGTCGTCTCGCCGATGCGGGCGGTGCGGACCACCCCTTTCGGAAACGTATCGGTGGTCATGATCGCGCGCGCCGCCCGGCCCCAACCATCCGCGCGCAGGTCGGCGACAAGGCCAGGCAGGGCGGCCTCGATTTTCTCGACCGGCAGAGGCTGGCCGATCACGCCAGTCGAGGCGAGGAACACCTCGCGGGGGCGACAGCCAATGAGGCCCGCAGCGGCGCGGGCCGTGCGCTCGCATGCCTCGCGCCCGGCGCGACCGGTGAAGACGTTGGCATTGCCGGCGTTGACGACGAGGGCGCGCGCCTTGCCGGAAGGGAGGGCAGCGCGGCACCAGTCGATGGGCGCGCCGGGGCAGCGGTTGCGGGTGAACACGCCAGCCACGGTGGTGCCGGGAACGAAGCCCATCATCATCAGGTCGTCGCGACCGCGGTAGCGCAGGCCCGCCGCCGTCGCGCCGACGACGACGCCGGCGACGGGCGGAATCTCGGGCAGCTCGACTGCGAGCGGCGAGAGCGGGTGCGCCATCAGCGCAAGGGCGCACCGTCGAGAGCGAAGCGTTCGATCGTCGCCGCCGCGCGCAGGCGCCGGATCAGCGCCTCGGCGGCGTCTTCGGCCGCGGCACGGCGCAGCTCCTCGCGCGCCTCCTCGAAGGTGGGGCGCGGCTGTTCGCGACGCTCCTCGACCTTGATCACGTGCCAGCCGAACTGCGTGCGAACGGGAACGGCTGAGACCCGGCCTGGGGCCAAGGCGAAGGCCGCTTCCGCGAACGCATCGGGCATCTCGTCGCGCTTGAGAAAGCCGAGATCGCCGCCCTCGGCCGCGCCAGGGCCCCGGCTGAGTTGACGCGCGAGCGCGGCGAAGTCGGCGCCGCGGGCAAGGTCGGCCAACACGGCACGGGCTTCGGTCTCGGTCGCGACCAGGATGTGCCGGGCACGGACCTCGGCCTCGGCCGGCTTCTCCGCGATCTCGCGGCGGTAGCGTTCGCGCAGCGCCGCCTCGGTCACTTCGGCGTCGATCGCGCGCGCGATTAGCGCCTGCTGCACAAGCCTGTCCTCGAGCCGGGCAAGCTGGCGGCGGAGTTCGGGCGTCTCGTGCAGCCGCTCGCGCCGGCCTGCCTGGGTGACGACGGTCTCGCTGATCAACTGGTCGATCAGCAGCGGGTAGAGGATCTGCGTCGGCATGCCCTGGAACTGTTCCGGCAGCCTGCGGGCGGCGTCGGCGACGTCGGACAGGCGGATCTCGGCCCCGTCGACACGGGCGACCACCGGGTCAGAGGTGGCGGGCTCAAGCTGCGCGGCAGCGGGCGAGGGCGCGAGAAGGAGCGCGACCGCCAGCAAAGCGAAAAGGGGACAGGGCCGGGGCATGCACGGGTTTCCGACGCGGTGTGGGCTGTACCGATGATGGGCGAGGCGGTCGCCACCGGCAAGCAGGCGAGCGTGTCACGCTGCGCGCCATGGTGTGGTCCTGCTTCGGCCAGGACCACGCGCGACGGTCCGGGTCGCCCGCGGCATGGCGCACCCGTGCATTGACGCTTCCCGCATGCCGTGACTAAGGACACAAGGCCACAAGCGCCCTGGACGGCGGCCGCGAGGGTTTTCCCCGTCCGTCGTCGGCGAAACCGGGGCTACCGCGGCGCCTGTCGCACGCAATCCGAGGACGCTTCACGCCATGTTCGCACGTCTCGCCCGCGCCATCCTCGGCACCTCGAACGACCGAGCGCTGAAGGCATATCGCAAGCGCGTTCCCGCTATCACCGCGCTCGAGCCACGCATGCAGGCGATGCGCGATGCCGAGCTTGCCGCGCAGACGGTCCGCTTTCGCGAGCGCCTCGCCGCCGGGGAGACGCTGGACGATCTCTTGCCCGAGGCCTTCGCCACCGTGCGGGAGGCGGCCGTGCGCACCCTTGGGCAGCGCCACTTCGACGTGCAGCTCATCGGCGGGATGGTGCTGCACGACGGCAAGATTGCCGAAATGAAGACCGGCGAAGGCAAGACCCTGGTCGCCACACTGCCGGCCTATCTCAACGCGCTCGCCGGCAAGGGCGTGCACATCGTCACCGTCAACGACTACCTCGCCCGCCGCGACGCCGAGTGGATGGGGCAAATCTATCGCTTCCTCGGCCTCTCGGTCGGCGTGATCGTGCACGGGCTGACCGACGAGGAACGCCGCTCAGCCTACGCCTGCGACGTCACCTACGGCACCAACAACGAGTTCGGCTTCGACTACCTGCGCGACAACATGAAGTACCGCGCCGAGGACATGGTACAGCGCGACTTCCACTACGCCATCATCGACGAGGTCGACTCGATCCTGATCGACGAGGCGCGCACGCCCCTGATCATCTCCGGCCCTGCCGACGACTCGTCCGAACTCTACCGCCAGGTCGATGCGGTGGTGCGCGACCTCGTGCGCGACGGGGGCGTCTACGAGAAGGACGAGAAGTTCCGCACCGTCGCCCTGACGGAGGAGGGGACGGAACGCGCCGAGCGCGCGCTGCGCGAAGCCGGCATCCTGCGCGAGGGCAACCTCTACGATGCGGCGAACATCACCATCGTCCACCACCTCAACCAGTCCTTGCGCGCACACACTCTGTTCCGCCGCGACGTCGACTACGTGGTACGACGCGACCCGCGCGACGGCGTCGACAAGATCGTGCTGATCGATGAGTTCACGGGCCGCATGATGGAAGGCCGGCGCTATTCGGACGGGCTGCACCAGGCGCTGGAGGCGAAGGAGGGCGTGCCCGTGCAGCCCGAGAACCAGACGCTGGCCTCGATCACCTTCCAGAACTACTTCCGCCTCTACCCCAAGCTCGCCGGCATGACCGGCACGGCAGCGACCGAGGCGGACGAGTTCCTCGAGATCTACAACCTCGGCGTGATCGAGGTGCCGACCAACGTTCCCGTGCAGCGCAAGGACCACGACGACGAGGTCTACAAAACCGCGCGCGAGAAGTACGACTCGGTGATCGCGCTGATCGAGGAATGCCGGGCGAGGAACCAGCCGGTGCTGATGGGCACCACCTCGATCGAGAAGAGCGAGCAGGTGAGCGCGCTGTTAAAGGAAAGGAACATTCCGCACAACGTTCTCAATGCCCGCTTCCACGAGCAGGAAGCCTACATCATCGCCCAGGCCGGCGCGCCGGGCGCGGTCACTGTCGCGACCAACATGGCCGGCCGTGGCACCGACATCCAACTCGGTGGCAACGCGGAGATGCGAATCCGCCTCGAGCTCGCCAGCCTGCCGGACGGGCCGGAGAAGGAGGCGCGCGCGGCCGCGATCCGCGACGAGGTCGCGCGCAACCGGGAGGTCGTAAAGCAGGCTGGCGGCCTCTACGTCATCGGCACGGAACGGCATGAGAGCCGACGAATCGACAACCAGCTGCGCGGCCGGTCCGGCCGGCAGGGCGACCCGGGCGAGTCCAAGTTCTTCCTCTCGCTCGAGGACGACCTGATGCGGATCTTCGGCTCCGACCGCATGGGCGGGATGCTCGAGCGGCTCGGGCTGAAGGAGGGTGAGGCGATCGTCCACCCCTGGATCAACAAGGCGCTGGAGAAGGCGCAGAAAAAGGTCGAAGCGCGCAACTTCGACATGCGCAGGAACCTGCTCAAGTACGACAACGTGATGAATGACCAGCGGCGCGAGGTCTATGCGCAGCGGCGCGAGTTCATGCGGGCCGATGACGTCTCCGCCACCATCGTCGAGCTGCGCCACGAAGCGATCGAGGAGATCGTCGCCAAGCGAATCCCCGAGAACGCCATGCCCGAGCAATGGGACGCGGCCGGGCTGAAGGCGGACGTCGCCCGCCTCCTTGGGCTCGACCTGCCGGTCGAGGACTGGGCGAAGGAGGAGGGCATCGACGACGCCGACATCCGCGAACGCATTGTCAAGGCGGCGGATACGCTGATGGCGCGCAAGACCGCGGAGTTTGGCCCCGACCTGATGCGGCAGATTGAGAAATCGGTGCTGCTGCAGATGCTAGACCAGGTGTGGAAGGAGCACCTCCTCCTGCTCGACCACCTGCGCCAGGGCATCGGCCTGCGCGCCTATGGCCAGCGCGACCCCCTGAATGAGTACAAGCAGGAAGCCTTCGTGCTGTTCAACGCGATGCTCGCCCATTTCCGCGAGCGTGTGACGGCTTTGCTGGCCCGGGTCGAACTCGCACCCCCTGCGCCGGCGCCGGAGCCGATCTTCCTCTCCCGCGGCGCATCGCAGGCACGTTTCGCGGCCGGTGAGGGGAGTAGCTCGGAACCGGCCGAGGGCAACGGCGGCACCGCGCTGCTGACCCGCCCGCTTCGCCCGCGCCAGCTCCGTGTCGACCCGGCGGATCCGTCGACTTGGCACGCCACTCCGCGCAACGCCCCCTGCCCCTGCGGTTCGGGCAAGAAGTACAAGCACTGCCACGGCCGGCCCTCATAGCGCTGGGCCGCCCTCGGACCTCCCCCTTCGCTGCTGCGACCCGCGCCGGTGCGGAGGCCGACGATCAGTTGGCCTCCACGCGCTCCGCGGTCGCGATCGCAACCAGCCCCGCCGCAAGCATCAGCATCGCTGTCGGGCCTAGCCACAGCCACCAGCCGAGCCCGACCAGAGCGAAACCGTTGGCGATCAACTGCCCGAGCGAGGTCACCTGCGGGTCGCCGAGGCCGACGAGGGCCAAGACCGGCTCGGTCAGGATCGCGCCCCCGAACACGATGCCGGAAGCAGCCGCGAGCCCCGGCGCGAGCGCCGGCAGGAGATGGCGCCGCGCGATGCCCCATGGGCTGGCTCCGAGCGCAACCGCCGCCCGTACGAAGGGGCGCGCGGACAGCGCGATGGTCTCGATGCGCACGAGGCGCGCGATCAGCGGCCAGCGCGTGCCCCCAACCAGCACGACAAGAGCAGCATTCGAGCCGCCGAACAGGGCAGCGACCAGGATCGCGAGCAGCAGGACGGGCAGGCTGGCGACGATCTCCCCCGTGCGCATCAGCGCCTCATCGAGGATCGGTCCGCCCAGGCCCGCGCACAGCCCGACGGCCGAACCGCGGGCGGGCGCGAGGACGGCGGCCGCGGCGGCGACCGTGAAAGCGGTCCGCGCAGCCTGAAGAACCGCGGCGAGGAAATCGCGACCGAGGTCGTCCGTGCCGAGCGGGTGCGCAAGGCAGGGCGAGACGAGCAGCGGGCCGATGGCCAAGTCGACGAGGGTGTCGGCTGGCGCGAACGCCCAATAGGCGAGCGCGAACAGGCCGAGCCGCGCCGTCGCGCCTGCGCGCATCACCCGTCGCGCAAGCGGGGGTCGAGAACCGGTGCGACCACGCCGGCGATCAGGTTGGCGAGCCAGACAAGGACCGTGGACGTGACCACCGAACCGACCACAACCGGATGGTCACGCGTAACCGCCGCTGCAACGGCAAGCCATCCAAGGCCGGGAAGGGCGAACACGGTCTCGACCACCACCGCACCGCCGACCAGGGCGCCGAGCCGTGCTGCGGTCAGGGTGAGCACTGGCAGCAGGGCGTTCGGCAGAGCGTTGGCGCCCGCGCGCCATCGCCGCCACCACGTAGGCCTCGCGCATCTCGGCCGCGACCAAGACTAACAAGACTAAGACGAGAAGGGCGGTGTAGCGGAGCTGATGCAGGGCGAGAGCGGCGACCGGCAGCACGAGATGGCACGACTGTTCCGCGATCATGGCGAGCCCGCGCGCGGCGGACGCGCGAGGGTCTTGCAGTCCAGCCACTGGGAACAGGCCGAGGCCGAGCGAGAGGACGAACACCGGGGGTGCGCCAAACTGTACGGCGGAACGGCGTGCAGGGCGGCGAGAACACCGGCCGGCCAACGCCGGGGGTAGGCGGAGAGGGCGACACCAATCGCGGTTCCCGCACCCAGGGCCAGAGAGGCAGCTGTGCCCATCAGCAGCGGCGTCAGGGGCAGGCGCTCGAGAATGAGCGAGGCGACCGGCGCCTGTTCGCGCCAGAACCACCCGAGATCGCCCGCGGCCAAACGCGCGAGCCAGGCGAGCCAGACTTCGACGGCGGGGCGATCGAGACCCAAGCGGGAGGCGATTTCCTCAACCTCGCCGGCGGCGGCGTGCTCACCGAGCAGGGCGACTGCCGGTCCGCCCGCAGCGTTCCGGGCGAGCACGAGGGCAAGACTGGCCAAGGCGAAGACGGCGAACAGGCCGAACGCCACTCTGCGGGTGAGAAAACGCACCCCGTTGCCGCCGATCACGGTCAGCGCACGCGGCGGGCCCTCTCCGCGACCTGGCCGCTCCAGGGCACGAAATCAACGAAGACGTCGCGCCAGGCAGCAAGAAGTCGGTCCCGACCAGCCACCAATAGGGCAGGTTCCGGGCGAGGATCACCTGCGTGGCGGGATGCAGCGCTGCGCGCGCGGCTTCGTCGCGCTCGGCTGCCGCGCGGTCGAACAGGGAATCGACCTCTTGGTTGCGGCAGGCCGCGGCGTTCGAGAACGGCACGCTCCCGATCTCCGCGGAGTGCACCATTCCGCGGAGAGCACCATCCGGCGAACGCCGATCTCCGGGTCCGCGCCGTGGCAGGAGGAGATCTAGGGTTCGGACCCATAAAGTTCTTTGAGCGACGCGGGATGATGTGATTCGGAGTGGTTCCCTTGGCGGTGATGAAGGGAACCGGGATGAGCGATCTGTTCTGGCTGAGCGAGGCGCAGATGCGG